>JACCDO010770786.1_pt1 | contig 24037 bp, 24 predicted proteins | sample 7446101 | NCBI WGS metagenome assembly JACCDO01 (sample SAMN15323440, study PRJNA562643) | freshwater metagenome | isolation source: river surface water | place: USA:Blue River Watershed | collected 2017-08-16
ATCAAAAAAATATATTATTATTGTGAATTTTTAATTGACCTATATGCTTTTTATATAATTATATTATATAATGAGCAACTTTGAGTTTAGCAAATACTGCACCCCTGCACAATTATACTTAGTGTTAGGAGCTATTGGATTAATCGGTGGTTTTTTTAAGAATTATGGAATGGAAACTCTTCTTACCAAGGCGCTATTTCTTGTTATTTGGGCCTGGGTATTGAATTGGTTGTGTTCCAAGGGATTTAAGGCCGTTTCGTGGATATTAGTCTTGCTTCCGTTTATTTTGGTCTTGTTTATGTTTTTTTTCATCAAAGATATCGTATTGGTAAAAGAAGGAGTACACAATTATGATGCTAATGCGACTCAGGGAAGGATAAAGATGGAAATCGATGAAATGAGGAAGCAAATGGAAAGGCGTAAAAAGGACATAGAAGAAAGCAAGAAGCAAATAGAGGAAAGACAGAGCAAGCAAATGCAGGAAATACGTAAGAAGCAAATGGATTATGCAAAATCAGTAGTACCAACCTACAATCGTTGGTAATAGTTGTAAATGTGGTTCTCCTGTAGCATAAATGCTAATATCCCTTCTATGTATTATTTGTTCCTTATCCATCTATAATTACACAAAAACTTTTTTATATAATTATACTATATATGAGCAACTTTGAGTTCAGCAAATACTGCACCCCTGCACAATTATACTTAGTTTTAGGCGTAATTGGATTAATCTCTGGTTTTTTTAAGAATTTTAGTATGAAGACCCTTCTTACCAAGGCATTGTTCCTTGTAATCTGGGCTTGGGTATTGAATTGGCTATGTTCCAAGGGATTCAAGGCTATTTCGTGGTTATTAGTCTTACTTCCATATATTCTTGTCTTGTTTATGGTTTTTTTATTCAAGGACATTGCAGTAAAAGAAGGATTGCTACCCCTTGAATAAGCATAAACATACAACTAAAATAAATATATTTCATTTTGTAGAATATATTTATTTGCAATATTGCAGATTTTTTATTGGACAAAGGTAAGTTTCACATAAATCCCGCCTTTAGGGAAAATATTATACATGTTATTTTCATCAATTTCACTAACCCCTTCATTATGAATATAACAAGTCTGTATCTTTTTAAATTGCACATGCAATGGAAAGGTTTGTTTTCCTAGCTTGAACAAGACTATTGGACTATCCAAGAGAGAAATATGAAAGGGTGCGTTAATTTCTACATGCAGCGCGTTGTTTTCATCTATATACATATTTTCAGGCAAATCAGGTATGCATTGTACAATAATATCACATCCAGAGCCGTCAAAATACACTTCATTATGCCAAAGTGGAACCAAATATGTCTTGCCATCTACATCCAATTTGTAAATATTATTTTCCAGCAAGTCGTCCAATGATGGATTCAATATAAATATTTGGTCATTCTTGTATTTTTCAATGATGATTTCTCTCACCAGTTGAATCGTATCTTGATCAATGTGTAAAATGTTTCGGTACTTGGAAATAAATAGCAGGACTTCCATAGACATATCCTTGTTCATATTTTCAAACAAATGGACCGATAGTTTTTTGCAGCCATTCATAACAATCTCTTTAATAATTGGTCCCAGATTGCTTGTGGGAGATTGAATAATGCTTTCTATGAATTTTTGTAGGATGTTTATGTAATCATTTGATGCATTCATATTCCCCGGATCAAAGTCCTCTTCAATGTCCGTTCTAGTACCAGGACTAGAGCCCACATACAATTGTAAATAGTCATATGCTTCACTGATTAATTTGAATTTTTCAGTGCTTTCCACACTATTCCCATTTTTATCAGGATGAAACTGCAGCGCCAAACGCCGATATTTCCGTTTCAGTTCATCTAATGTAATAGGTTCATCTGCACTAATACCGAGAATATCTCTTGCAGTATTGAGGTCCATAAATTATAATGTAGAGAGAAAAGTGTCTAAATGCTTGTTGCATTGATGTTATTTGTTTGGGTTAGAGTTATTTGTTTAGGTGGTTCCATGGTGGGTTGTACCGAAAGTTCATGCACGATATTGATTAGGTAGATGAAAAAGTGCTCCATGTGATAGATGGGGCGATAATTATTATTATAATATTTGAAAAAATTATAAAGATTGATTAGCACATTCCCGACATGCTTTGACGGAATTTTATTGTCTTGTATTAAATTCGTCACAATATACCAAACACACTGGTTAATATCCAAATTATATATCAATATATCGTACAATAAATCACGAAAGTGCAGAATCTTGAATTCCTCTAGATGCAGAATTACGTGCAATATTTTGTCGGTGATTATTTTGTAGTGGTCCATTAGAAGTTCGTCTGAATGCAGATTTTTTATATTCGTAATATCTGGTAAAGGAATCTTTCTTTTCTTGGATGAAGAGGAAGTTATACATTTATTGTAGGTGGTTGCAGACGGACGCGGTACGTGAATAATCTCACAACATTTGATAATATTGTCGGGTAAAAAACTAATATGTTCGCTGATAAGAAAGAAGGTGATATTAAACGAGGACATCATGTTATTTTGCATATAACTATAAAAGTTGTCCAGTAACTCGCCGTGTATCTCGTGGAAATATTTACACACGATAATCCCATTTTTTTCGGGTTTGGCAGAGATAATATCTAAAATCTGTTGGTAAATTTCATGCCATAATAATTTGGAATTGCATCCTAGAATGGACATGTCCACCTCATAATGAATGTCACTTATTTTGAAGAAATATAATTGTTTGTTGTAGAGGATACTGATTTTCTTTTCATATTTTAATTCGGATGGGCTATATTTTTTGATAGAACGCAGGACTTGCGTATATTTTCCAACACCTGGAGGTCCATAAAATATCACGCTTTTTAAATGTTGGATATTGTCGGGAAAATTTTTCGAAAATATATTTTCAAGTTTGGGGTGTAAATTTGTGTTTTGATTTGATGTAATATATTCTTCAAAATGGGTTTCATAGAACTTCATTATAATGAATACTTCAAATCTTTTTATATTTAAACTTATTCAAACTTAAAAATATTGCTATTTGTTACAATAAGGAAAATAATGAACCTAATTAAATCTATAAGTCAATGTAATATAAATTGTGTATATTTTTGTGAACCTATTAAAAATAATGTAATGGTAAATGGAAGTTTTACACGAATATTGTATTCGTCTCATATATTTACGATGAATGGAATTTATTTAATGGTTCCACTCACAGAGGTAACGTTTGAAAAGTACTATCAAAAATACAAGTGTGCATTTAATAGTTATAACAACGTGAAGACGATTGAGAAATTATGTGATATTGAATCTAAATTACTACAAAAAGTGGGCGCTATCATTAAAAATAAAATACCGCAATATAAAATTCAAGAACAACTAAAGAGTTCGCATATTAAAATAATATCGGAAAATACACTAGCGTCAATCACAAATGCATCATTATTTCTATTAAAAATTTCTGGAATTTGGGAGACTGAGACACATTATGGAGTCACCTATAAATTTTCAATATTGGAAGAATAAATTATCCATCTGTGGTGGCAGAAGTCAATAGACGGGACATGTTTATTACAAACAATGCATTTATAGCGGAACACAATAATAAAAGGGTAAAGTCCATACTGGCCACACGCGGATAGTCAATCGAGTCTTTGCCGCGGTAATAAATAATCGTTTGAAAAAATGTTATTATGATGGAATAAGTTATGAATGAATATACTTGATCTGAGGTGTGTCTTAGTTTGATTACATTTCCATACGTAATAAATAAATAAATGGAGTATATTAACACGGATAATATGATAAGGAATGGAATCAGTTTAACAAACACCATCATGGAGGGTATTTCTGTGCTGTGAAATTTATTTCTGATGGTGATAAAAATACCCGCGCATACTATTGCATATGCCAAAGCTACCAGAAAATATCCTATGGTATATAAAGGAGCGCTTACATAGTAGGATGCCATAAATGTTATAAATAAAAGTATAAATCCAGCCGTAAAAAAAGATGCAAGTAATACGGATGTCCAAGACATTTATATATAATATAAACATCTAAAATTTTTTTACACTTAAAAATATAATATCTATTATTATTATTATGAGTCGATTCAATACAAATGCTACACATCCACTGATCCCGAACGCTCAACAATATATGTTTGAACTACAATATATATCTATTCATTCAGAAGACAGAAATATGTTGAAATACCCAAATGCAAGTGAATTCGAGATTGAGCTCCCCCAGGATTACTTGAATGTACAAGGGTTTAGACTGGCTTCTGGTTATTTTCCATTTAGATTGTATACCTTTTCTGAAGCTAGAAAAAATAATATAATGACATTTAAACTTACAGAATTATACAATCCAGTGGATCGTATTCCAATTGATTATTTTCAACTTGCCATTTTTAATACTTTGTATAATTATATTGACAACTACACTATTATCATACAGGATGGATATTATGATGCAGAACAAATGGCAACTGAATTAACCAATAAGTTTAACACCGCAGTTACAAATGTCTTATTAGGCAGTACTTCTACACTATCTGAACCGCAAAAGGCCACGTTAGAAGCGGCAGGTGGATATACTGAGTTTGTAATTGTTTATAATAAAGTGTCTAGAAAATTATGGTTTGGAAATAAAAGTTCGGGGTTCACACTAACAAACACAAATCTTGCTAGATATGAAGAAAATAATTTTAAATGCACACCTACCCCAGTAGTTCCTGATTTTAGTAATTGGGGTTTACCTGGATATTTAGGATTTACTAGGTGTAATCAAGAATCTGTTATTATGGTGGACAAAAATGAGGTTCGGTTTTACTATGGAGATGTTGAACCTGGAGATAAAGGTTATTGGCTACTACCAAATCCCGCATTGGTGGATCCAAGTGCATATTATATTGAAGCTCCAATGCAAATAAATCTAAATGTACCTTCTTATTTTTATATGGAAATCAAATTCTTGAATTTTATGGATGAAACCTCTCCCTATAATTATAGCGCGTTTACACGGGAGACCAATTTAACAAATGGAATAGTAAAGTCTGCATTTGCCAAAATTCCATATAATAACACGTATTATGACATACAAGATACGCCAACATCTTATGCTAAAATTTATAATCCTCCTATGGAACGTATTCGTAGATTGAGTATTAAATTCCGTAATCATGATGGGTCGTATGTTGATTTTCAAAATGCAAACTATTCATTCACGTTAGAATTTACATTATTCCGTCCACAAAATCTAAAGGCCTATAATATGTATATTCCGGAAACAATATCAAATACCTTGTAAGTAACCAATTTTTAGTAAAATATAATATATTTAATAATATATATTATATGAGTAAACAAAATAGTAGAAAAAATACTAGTGACAAACATACTAGTAATAATGATAATAGTGAACAAATTTTATTTCAAATTAAGGCCGATCTAGATAAGATACAGGGTTGGAAATGTCTTCAAAAGGATGTTGAACGTAGTGAAGCACAAGATTGCACTATTAACGTGCTTCATTTATTAAGTATTATTCCTGATAGGTTATACGCAGAAAGTATAGCTTTATTTAAAAATATAACTAAAAGCGGTACTACGAATGCTGAGATTATTGAGTATATTTCCAAATACATGAATGTTCGTGGTGTAAAAAAAAATATAATTGATAAGTGTGAAGAAGTTGATGTAAAATCTAAATCATATGAAAAATGGTTGAAAAATTTATCAATATATTTAAAACCAAATCATGCTACAATATTTAACATGGCTTTATCTAAACCAACCCCAAAAACAATTGGTCATACCATACTTGCATATATGACCGATGACAAACAATTATTTTTTTTGGATCCACAACAAGAAAAAATATTAAACGTATCAGATATCACTGACATGTTCGAAAAAGGCAAATATAATGTATTATGTTTATTTTTTAAAGACTCAAAACAGGCAGCATTAACAGATGCGCCGAACCCAAAAAAACATAAACGGGTTGATACTAAGCATACTATTCGTAAAAAGTCTAACTTCTCATCATCAATATCGAAAAAAAGGCAAAGACATTCAAGCTCAAAAACAAGTAGAAGTCGTAAAGAGCGGTCTGGTACATCAATTATGGATAAACTTAAAAAGTCATTACGTTTGTTCCTTACAAGAAACAAAAAAAAACGCAGGGCTATTATTCAAACTAAGCGTCGTAATTATCATATCCCTCAGAGTGATATGCAAATATCTAAACCTAGCAGTCCAAGTGACATGCAGGTCTCAAGGTAAGCCATTTTGTTATTTTTATTTTGTTATTTTTATTTTTCTATTTTTCTATTTTTGGAGGTAGTCTCAAATAAATTCCTTCCAAAAATCTTTTTTTAATTCTTTGAAAATATTCCAATCGATTCTAAATGATGAGAATATACAACTCTGGATAATTTTATCAAACTTATCACTCTCGATCACCTTACATATATTAGCGGCTTCATCTACGTTATCCACACGGATTGCCATGGCTCCATGTGTCATGCCATACTTGCCTTCCATATCAATAATTGGGTTATAAATGCCACTTTCTCCAAATATGACTTTGGATATTCCAAAGTGTCCTCTGTCATTTACGTTACTATACATGTATCTAGTACCACTTTTAGGGGTGGAATGAATACAAGGGTACTTGAAACTGGCACACTCTATAGATGATACTCTATCTTTTTTATCAGCGCCGTAAGCAGTTCTATCATACATTATAGGGCATTTTTCATCATTATCTCGGGCTAATATTTTATTTATTTCTAATATATTTGAATTAGGTAGCCAAGACAATTCACCGAGATTGATTTCATTTTGCTTGCCGTCTTCATCAATCACAATAGTATTCTTGTATTGGGGCTTTTTTTCAATTAAATACCAGTCATATCTTGTTCCACAATTAAATAATTTCTGTCCATCCTTTATTCCATGCATTTCCAAATACACCATTTGATTTTGTTTCGTCATTAGTTCAAACATTTTTGTAAATTTTCCTCGGTCGGTGTTGGGTTTTCTCCAACCTGGTGGATGAACGAACAACAAATAGCCATTGGGTAATAACCATTCGTTAATTGATTTCCTTGTGAAATCTTGCCAAATAGTATTGCCTGTTCCAGTATCACCACTTGAATTGTATGGAGAATTACCGCAAATACCTTTAAAGCCGTCAATATTCCATTTATTTTTAATGTCTAACTCAAGACTATTGCCAGTATTGTGGTGAAATTCGAAATCTAATTCTTCCAGCCCACAATAGCTTTGGATATGGCATTTCAAAATTTCTGTAGTAATGAACACATTCAATGGGGTTAGGTCTGCATAATATATACACTCGGTCATGATAACACGGCATCGTTCTATCTCGTCAGGATACATCTCCGCAAGACCTTTATAAAATCGATCAAATATACCCAATACGAAATTTCCTTTGCCACAACAAGGTTCGAATACTTTATTCGGCGTCTTCCAAAACTCGGTCGGATATGTATCCAACATATTATCGACAAATTTGGAAGGTGTTGGAATTTCTGCATTACGTTTCTTTTCCTCACTCGTAGGGATAAAATGCTTTTCAATTAATTCCCGTAGTTTATGCCAAGGTGCTATGCTATAAATCTCACGAATATTATTAACAATTTCTGCATTATTATCTATGATATTATTCATTATATTTACTATCATATTATATTTATCTTTATTTACATCAATTTTTTTATATTCTAAGAATGAAAGTATTAAATTATCTGTTTTGCAGTTTGTAAATATTTCTTTAAAATCAAATATCTTATATGATTTTGATATCAGACCTAAATACGGAAACAAATATTTGCATAATTCAAGGGTTTTATTTATCAATAAAAGGTCATCGTCTTCTACATCATTGTCACTATTGACATTGTCATTTCTGTCATCTCTATCATTATCTGGCATATCAATCTCAAACTTGGTTGTGTCACCCTTGGGGCAGTCTTGCTGTTCTCCTTCTATATCGGTGTTTATTTTTTTTGATGGGGCTTTCATGTCCACGATCATTTTGGTTAGTATTTCACGCATATCATCATTGCAATTTAAATTTTCTAAGAAGGGCGTATCGTCTATTTCTTTCATAATATTTTCAGCTTCTCTTTTATAGTAAGACATGATCTCAATAGTTGTCATTTTTCCATTATTAATTTGCTGTGGGTCAAATAGGAATATGTTGTGTTCAAATAAATAATACAATATTTCTGCGTTTGTTTTTGTTGTTTTGGTATTTCTTCTGTGTTTTTGTATAATATCAATCAAGTATAAATATGTTCTTTGAATATTCATATCTACATTGATTCCAATTGTTTTTCCATCCGCCTCAGTTAAAGCTCTTGAGAATCGTTGTTTTTGATTATCCAAATTATGACCATCGTCCAAGGATATAGTCACGTCACAATCGTGATATGTAATGCCGACGCTGCCTTTATTTCCTAATAATAGGATGCATCCTCTTTTACGTTCGGTTTTTGTTTTATTCATGATGGATTGAATATATTCGTTATACTCTTCTTTAACATTTCCAGTGTCCTCAGTTGAATTAGAATATTCGATATTGTAATCGTTCCATAAGTTATGCGTTTCAATAAAATTCTTTAATGTTTTTTGTAGTAATGAGATGGTATTATTTCTGGTGTGTGTAGGAAGATACATGATAAATAGCAATGGATGGTCTGTAGTGGATTTTCTTGACCCGCGACTGGTTTGAGTATATTCAATCTGTTTCATAATAGTATCTTTTCTCATTTGATTTTTAGAAATGATATATTCAAAAAGCCCTTTTAATATGTCAATACCATCATTTTCTTTGCACAACTCAAATTCTTCCGCATATTCCACCTCTCCTTGTTCATTTACAACTTGTTTTAATGCACACAACGAACCCCAATTATAACCAAAATTGGTTCCATGCTTGGTGTTATATGTGTTGATTTCATCAATTAGTGTCTGAGGAATTGAATGTTTCATTAATATTTGAGTAGGATGTCTTGAATAATCTTTATTCAGTGCACCATTTTCGAAACATTCTGTAAATACGCTGCCATGTCGATTCACCATGTATTCAATAATACCCTCTTTATTTTGTACTAGCGGCTTAATTAGCTCTTTCATATGTGCTTCATCCTCAATTTCCCACTCATAAATACAAGAAGAATGAATACCATAATATCTTCTTGTTTTGTCTGCGGTGCCAGAGGCAAATATGTTTAACTTGATGTTTTTGCGGATTTCATCTACGTCACTATCCACCTCTAAAATATCTGTTCTTGTTTTATCCGTAGAACCGCCCAGATGTGCCTCGTCTGTGAATATAGCGTCAAACCCGATTTTTCTTAAATATTCCTTTTTTTGATTTTTATTTACTTTTAAATATTCTGTACTGCAAAGGGCAATTCCGTTAAATGTCTCGTCAATCGTATCAAAATCTGATTGTAATTTGTAACGAATATTTTTGAAATCAATGTATTCTTCCAAATCTTTCATAAAACTATTGATGGTTTGTGGAACCGATGTCATAATCAAAATTTTATTGTATCCGTTTTCTAACAAGTATTTGCATAGTAATAACATGGTAATGCTTTTGCCGCTCCTTGGTTTATGAGCAATACACCACATTTTGTGTTTATTTGTCAGTAATGAATTTATAAATTTTAATTCTGTCATATGCTGATGCATTTTTTTTGTCAAAATCTTTCTGGGTGATAACAGGTATTCCGCATTAATGAAATCAATAAAGTTATCGATATTTAACACGTTACTTGAAAATCTTTGGCAAAATACATCCAGTGCTTTTATAATGGATTGCTCATCAAATAGCAACCCATTTTCAATAACTTTATCGTGAATTTGTTTATCAATATTTAATTTGTTTTTATATTTATGTTTTTCGACTACCTCTTTATCTTTAACGATTAATCCAATTTTGTAATCATCTGTGATACCCTGTTTAATAATAGTATTATCTATCTTGGATACATCCGTTTCGCTGTATTTATTTTTATATTTAATAGTAAACAAGATATAGGTGGACTCTTGTTTAATCGCCATATCTACGATATTATTTCCTCCTCCGTCCACTTTCACCTTCAGCAAAGCATTGATATTTTTTATTTGTTTTAAATTTTGTAATTGTCCATCATAAATTGCAGTATAATGTATGTTTTCCATGCATTTTAAAACGATTAGTAATTGACAAATCGTTTCAAAAATCCATCCTTGTCTTCGTTCATCAGAGGCCTCTTTATTTTCTTTCATGATCAAATCAAACAAATCCTTACCTGATAAGTTTGTATTTGACAACATATTTTCCAGTACATCCTTACGAAGAACCTGATTAATAAAAGGACTATGTGGAGTGTTGTGAGTATTGTTTATTTTTTTTTGTTTTTTAATAATAATCATGGTCTCTTCTTCTACGCTCATTTTCAAATCTGTACTATCCGTACTTAATATAACGTTATCATTATAAGTTATTCAACATTTTATTTCAATTTTTTTTAAGTAAGTTGTATTGAATATGTATACGTTCGTTCTCTTTTGAATATTATTGTGCATTGCATATTTATGAGTATAACTTTTTCTACGTGTTGGTATAATTTCAAAGCAAAGTTTGATCTATCAACCTACAAAAATTGGATACATAATATGTTGGTCAATGTAAACAATTATAACTTGGTTATTTATACCGACGAAAAGGGGTGTAGCTTATTTCAGCCTTATCTACATTCTAAAATTAAGGTAGTAGTTAAACCCTATGAGAATTTCTATACCTATCAATTTAAAGAGGATTGGATACGTAACCATAAATCGAATGTATTATTAAATAATAGTGTGGACTGGAAAGTAAATATGCTTTGGTCAGAAAAGATTCATTTCGTAAGTGAAACTATAAAACAACAATATTTTGTAACCGATTATTATGGTTGGTGTGATATTGGTTATTTTCGTGGAAGAAGTTGTGATTTACATGTAAATACTTTAAAAATGTGGCCTTCACCTAGTAAAATAGAGTCATTGGCGAAGGATAAAATATATTATGCTCTTGTAAATAATGATGGTAGATTTGTGGATTATATATATAACATAGTGAATAATAAAAATATACATGGGGTACCATCCCAACCTATTCCGCCCAACCAATGCACTATAGCAGGGGGGTTTTTTATTTTGCATCATGACAATATGAATTGGTGGCATACCACATATTACAATAAACTAAAATTATATTTTGAACATAAACAACTCGTGAAGGATGACCAAATAATTTTGGCAGATTGTATATTTTCAAATATACAAAATTTTTGCTTATGTGTAGAACAGAATCCTCAGTTTGATAATTGGTTTATGTTTCAACGTATTTTATTGTAAAGTATACCATGGTGTAACAAGTATACCAAATATAATAATATAAAAATAATTCAATATATTAAATCACATCATGATTAGCATATTGATGCCTATATATAATGGTATTGAATTTATCAACGACTCTGTAATGTCTGTGATTGGACAGAAATATAAAAACTGGGAATTGATTATTGGTATTAATGGACATCCGCCCAATTCAGAGGTGTTTTGTATAGCACAAAAGTATGCAACCATGGACCCAAATATCCGCGTATATGATTTTGTGGATAGTAAAGGAAAATCCAACACCTTGAATGAAATGCTTAAATATTGTAAATATGACTGGATTAGTTTATTGGACGTAGATGATATATGGTTGCCTGATAAATTAGAAAAGCAAGCACCTTACATGTCAAATTATGATGTTATTGGTACACATTGCCGCTATTTTGGAAATCTTAACATTTGTCCTAGTATCCCTTTAGGTAATATAAGTGCGTTTGATTTTCGTAATGTGAACCCGATGATAAATAGTAGTTGTTTAATTAAGAAGAAATTATGTGGGTGGGATGCAACCTATGATGGAATTGAAGATTACGACTTGTGGTTACGTTTATGGCAAAAAAAATGCAAATTTTACAATGTAGAGGATATACAAGTATTACATAGAATACATTCAACGAGTGCATTTAACGCAAAGGGAAATCATATGGATGTTGCCAAGTTAGTTGCCAAGTTCAGGTAACGTTGATCTGGTTGATGAGTTTATTTTTATTTTTATAATGTAATTATTTGACATTATAAAAATACAGAACCAAGATTTTACATTTTATGTGTTTGTTTCTTACCGCGTTTTCTGGATTGTTTGGATTTTCGTCTTTTAATTAGTCTTCTTTTTTGCATACTCTTACGGGCACGTCGTTTATGGGTGAAACTACGTTTTTTCACGTGCATGGGTTTTCTATTTCTTTTGCCGCCCTTATATAATATTTCAAGACCTTCATTATAAAAGTCAATATCGGTATTGTTATCACCTCCTATCATATTGTTTGTTGAATTATTTGCCAATACCTTTTTCTGTTTATTGATCAAATAACCTACTCTAACTCGTGACATAAATTCATATGATCCGTTATTCAAATAAGTAGACATATCATCTAGGGAGAGAAACATCATCAAAAAATTTATTAGTATTTCGCTTGGTTTAAACATCATAACCTGATTGGTTTCAATGAGTGGTTTATAAAAATAGTTAGAAGAGGATATAGTTCCCGTCGTAAATCTTGGCACAAATATAAATTCCATTGAGCTTAAATTATTTGTTTTATTGTTTAATAACAAATCGTAATACGTCTTATTATACCCGGGCATGGTCTTAGGATTGTATATCACTTGTTTGCCTTGTTTCAATAATTTAATAATTAAAGATATAATTTTTGCATGATTATATTTGGTTGGGTCATCTTCTTTCATAAATTTTGTCAAATCATTGATTTCTATTAGGCTGTTATTATCCATGGAGACCAAAGCTAGATCATCAATATTCATTTGTGATGAGCGTTGTATATTAATTTCGGCAACCTGATTATACGTCAAACTATTATCTTGCGGATACTTGATATTACCAAATTTGTCGTCATAGTTTGTGATATAAAGGGGTTGTTCATTTTCTGCAGGATTAGATAAATTCACAAACCCTTTTTCAATCAAAATATTGTTTCCATCAATCATATACTGAACACCTGACATATAATCTAAATAAGATTTGAATGTATCTACCATATCCTTTGTTGGAAACATCATGTATTCATGGAATTGTTCCGATACGGGGTCAATATTTTCCTCCAAATACTCGTAGAATTTCGGCGTGCGACTGCTTGCTGCACCTCCGCCAGTTGCAGTATCTTCTGAAGTCAAACATTCTGGGTGCTCTATAATAATACTCTCTGTCATCTTATATTTATCATAGTCATATACCAAATCCAACATTCTCTCGTCATAGTCTAAGCTAAGCCATAAATATTCAATCGGTAATTGAATTATTTTCATTGAACAAAGGAATTTATAGGTATTAAAGACAAGTGAAAGGATTCGATCGTCTGCCTTTCCAACTTGGTAAGATTTACTTGCCTGTTCTATCCATTTACTAATAAGTTGTTTCGATTCAACCGACTGGGAAAACATCATAGTACCGCCAGATGTTTCAAACGTGTATGGATCGTATGTTATACTTTCTTCCATTTTCCAACTGGAACGCGGGTCAATCCACCAGCCACGAGCCATAAAATCCACATCTGGTAAATCAAATATTTTTGGGTACTTTCTAATAAACATATCGCCATCAATATACAATACCGACCTACCTGTATCTTGTACCGCCTCAAGTGCTTTCCTAATAAATAATGGTTTGGCGTTGATAGCCAATTGATACCCGCCAGGCATTGCAAATTCGGGGTACTCGACTGCCATGTAATTGCATTTAAATTTTGTACATTCGGCTTCCCATTTGGCTATCATTTCATTAAAAGTTATAGGATTTAAGAATCTGAATTCTTTATGTAAAATTTCATATATGGACATGCCATTAAATTCAATTAGTTGTGGATTTGTATAACTTCGTTTCGTATTTAATTGTGTCTTAATGGCAGCATTTTGAGTTTGTATTATATTATTTAATTGTTTTATTTTTTCCAAATAATCTGCCTTTTCATCTGGTGTAATCTGTTTAGATTTAGAGCGAAAACTTGTTTTTAAAGCGGTAACCCTGTTATTTGTATCAAAAATAGATACGCAATTTTGTTTAATAATAGATATAACTTCAATCATTATAATCGTGAACATTCGTTCGGTATATTCTTTATTTTTGTATTCAAAATCGGCCGGTACTTTATTTCGTTGTTTTAATTTTTCTAATTGCATGGCTGCATTCCTATCTTTATTTGCTTCATTTGGTAAAATACCTAAATGTTCAAAAATCATATTATTATATGCGTCGGTTGTGTTATTAATGATACGTTTGAATTCATCCAACCCCATTACTACCCTTTCTAGAATATTGTATATCTTTGGCACATTATTTATATTTGGTGAAGACCCAAGTGTTTTAATACATAATTTCTGGACTTGCGTAACAATTTTCTCAAAAAAAGAAATACATGGTCGGCTTGTATTTTGATTCATTCTACCACTTCCCCACCAATATGTTGCAACGACAAAACGACTGGATTCATTAATAATAGTTGGATGTATTTCTTTCTTATTAATAATACTATTAAGATTATCCAGTAAACTCAGTGAACCCATAATATATATATATATATATAGATATATTATAAAAAATGCTATAAAAAATGCTATAAAAAATGCTATAAAAAATGCTATAAAAAAATATAAAAAAGTAAAAGGTACATATCAACACCTTTTACATTTTCAATATGGTTTCACATAAATTCTGGGTTCCAACCATTATGGCCGTCTAAAAACTTTTCTACAAAGTCGTCTGTTTTCCTTGGATAATTATACGTGGCGTGTTCAAAATCTATGATCCACACCTTGTTGCTGTTTTCTATGAAATTATATCCAGTAATATCAACGTACAATATATCGTGATCATACAATGTTTTAATTATAGCGCGTATTTTATCAAACAACTCATTGTCAATATTTTCTGCGGAAGCTCCATAATAATCCGATACATTCATCGTGCCTACTCTTACCATTTTCATTTGTTTTGTTTCTTTATTATAACTTTTTATTTTTGGAATATTCACTATATGTAAATTATAAACTAATTTATGCATTTTATATTCACAAAGAGATACATTCTCTTTTGTATAATATACGTCTTCATCCTTTACCTGTTTTGGACCCATCTTTGGGATATATATATTGTTTATACTATTATAGGTCTAATAGTAAAATCATTTCAATTTTAAATTGGTCATATATTATACACTATACGTGTCGTAAATCCATTGACGCAAAAGTGTGATTTCACACGTGGTATAATCAAGCTTACAATCTTTCAGCACCAGGAACTGCGGTTTTCTCATTTTGGCCGTCTTGTAAAAAATATAGTCGCCGCGTTTACTATTTCGTATTGAAATCTCGTCAGTTACTTTGCGCACGGCGTTGTCAGATTGTTGCAAGACCTCCACTACATCCTCAAAACTAATATTTTCGATGGGACGATTCCCAAAACATTTCAGTGATTTGGTTTCTGTGCCCCATAATGCATAAATGCCAAACTTGCCCTTTTTAAGTAGAACGTCCTTTCCTTCGTATTGTCCTAAATTGAATTCGTTGGGATTAGCGGTGGTTGTAGATGTAGAGAGAACTTCTCTCAACTCGTATTCTCCTCTTTCTAGTTTATGCACATCCAAATTCTCATTGACTGGCTTGAATGTGGTCTCGTTGGAACTTGTGCATTTGACAACTGGGCCGTGTTTCCCGATGATATAGGTATGATGATCGTCAATCTTGAATTCAATCTTGTTTTTATGTGTGGATGTTGTGGTGGATGTGGTTGTGGTTGTGGACGGCGTATCTAATTGCGTAATTAGTTCGTTGATTTGATCTAAACATTCCTTGCATATATTTTGCCATGCCACATTAGAGCCCGTTGCAATTGTGTCCAATCCATCCTCCATTTGTTTGGTATAATTATAGTCAAATAAAGGGGCAAAGTATTTTTCAAGAAAATCAATGACAATTACACCCAACGGCTGAATGACCAGTTTGCCGTGCTCATTGCCGAATTCTCTCGTGGTTTCTATTTCAAATATCTCTTCCCCTTCTAATTCAAAATCTTTGCATACTATCGTTTTGCCTGTAATGTTCTGTTTTTTTACATATTCGCGCTCTTGAATTTTTTCTACAAGCATTGAAAAAGTAGAGGGACGTCCAATTCCCTTTTCTTCCAACAATTGTACTAGTCTGGCTTCTGTATAGTGTTGTTTGGTATCCTTCATCGTGAGCTGTGATTTAATCTTGGCATATTTTATTGCGGATTTTTGATAGTTAGAGAGAACATGATAGTTTCTCTCGTCTTCGTCGCGGGCTTTATTGGTCACGGCCATCCAACCAAGAAAGCTCAGTTTTTCGGCGGTGTGTGTGTATTGACACTTTAATGGCGCCTGAATAGTGGCTTTTATGGAATAGAATTCTGCTGGGGACATGCACGACTCTAAAGTGGTTTCCCAAATCAACTTGTACATTCGTTGCTCTTTAGAAGTGAACTTGTCAGGTAGCTTGTTGAGAGAAATATCCGTAGGACGAATCGCTTCATGTGGTGATTCTTCGCCGGTTTCTTCCTTTTTGTTTGCAGCTAATGCCGGTTTGTTTGACGCATCATAATGTTTCATTATATAATCTTGTATATTCTTCAAAAATTCAGCACAATAGGTTTGGCTGTCTGTACGCATATACGTAATGTATCCGCCTTCGTAGAGGGCTTGGCATATTTTCATGGTTTCTTTCGGTGAAATATGAAGTTCATTGCTGGAAACCTGTTGCAACCTGGACGTATTCAAGGGCGCAGGCGGTTGTTTATATGTTTTGGAGGGTTGTGTACAAGTGAATATGTGAGAGAAGGTTGTCGACGCGTCTAAAAATTCAATCATGTCGTCTTCCGTTTCATGGTGTTTATTCAAATCAAATGCAACCGCCCTAGAAAATTGGAAAAAGCCAGTGGTGTTGTATATTTTCTTGCCAGGATGTTTTTCTATTTCTTGTTGATTGTCATAAATCAGTTTCAATGCAGGAGATTGACAACGACCTGCAGAGAGAGACTGATGAGAGATGTATTTCCATAGAAGGGGGGATATTTTGAACCCAACAAGTAAATCCAATATTTGGCGCGTTTGTTGTGCATAGACGACATTCATATTAATCCGTGTGGGATTCCTTATTGCTTGTTGTAGTGCGGTCTCCGTAATTTCGTGGAAAATAATACGCTTGGTTAGCGCCGGATTTAGATCAAACAACATGCATATATGCCATGCAATGGCCTCCCCCTCGCGGTCATCATCCGTGGCCAGCACCACTTCGCCCGCTAAGGCTATCTCCGTTTTTAGAACCGATATTTGTTTCACCTTGTTTTCACAAATAGAATAGGTCGGTTTGAAATCATTTGTAAAATCAATATGGTTGAGAGAAGGCAATTCGCGCAAATGACCGAAACTGGCAACGCATTTATAGCCTGGGCCCAAATAGCCCTCAATCTTTTTACATTTAGAGGGGGATTCAACTATCACTAATGTGGTAGATGGTAATACGTGTGATTTCACCATATATGATTATTAATTATAATGATAATATATGTTTAAGCATTTTTTATTCGTTTGAATTGTTTCCAGGAAATTTCCACGGGGTCTTCGCGTACGGGTGCTGGCGTATCTGTTAGTGCATGTTCCTTGTCCAACTTCTCCGCCTTCTTCAGTGCACTATCAATGTAAATCTTTTTCAAGAGCGTACCCACCATAAAAGAGCCTTCGTGTTGGTCCACCTTTCCGTCTTCAATCTGTTTTAATACATCCAAAAATTGATACAAAATCTGCATGTCAATCTCGTCCTTGCGTATTTTATTGTACAAGTCAGTGTAATAGTTGAACAAGAAACTGCATTCTATCATACACTCCATGTTTAGCTTTTCTTGGTCATTTGCGTGCAATTTCTTCAGTTCTAGAAGCTTGGCAATGTCCTTCTTGAAGATGTCACTATGCTTTAGCTCACGAATCAAGCTGGTTTGGTCCTCCGCATTATTTGCCTTGATCATATTTTGCAATTGTAGGCGGGTTTTATCATCCATTTGTATTGGTTCCATATTTATTAAGTAAATATGTTATTTTTATATTTGTTATTTTTATATTTGTTATTTTTATTTTGGGATTTTTATATCTATTATTCCTATTATTTGCGTTATTTAAATTCTACATATATATTATATCACATGTCAACAAACAAACTAACTCTTGGTGATAATATGACTTATCAGGTGGATCCCACTATTCCTCAAAGTATTCAACAAAGCGCAGAACAAATCAATGCAAAGACCTCAAATCATGTTGCGTTAATTAATGCGACTAAAGGCGGACGCCGAAAGCGGCGGGGTGGTGGGGCCGCGGACAAAATAGTAGTTGCTCCATTACCTCTTGGTGCAAGTAGTGCAAACTCTCAGCAAAATAATGTTGAGTTAACTAAAATGTTTGCAAATGCAGTAAATGCATCAACATATGATAGTGCAGTGACACCGCCGCCGCCTCCGAACCCGCCAACGCCATTTGTAGGAGGCAAAAAACGCAGCCGTCGTAAGTCAGGAAGAAAAATGTCAAAGCGCAGAGGTATCAAATCTAGAAAAAGCCGAAAATCAAAAAAATCAAGAAAATCAAGAAGACGAAACTGAACGAATACGTATATTAATATAAATTTTTTGAAGAAATATATATTAATAATATAAGTATGCCAACAGGAAGTGCCTGGATTAATTTTATATATATAAATACGGCGTTTATATTGCAAATATTTGCCATGCAATATTTCGTAAAAATAAAAGAAATTAAGGACAACTGGCCAAAGTATAGATGTAATCCCATGTACATGCCATTATCAGATGATATATCCACCGACTTTGTCTATTGTGTCCAAAGTATGCAAACAAATTTTATGGGATATCTATTGCAGCCAATCAATTATATATTAAACGGATTGTCTAGTATTACTGGCAATTTTATAGGTGATATTTCGAATATTCGTAATATGTTTAGCTATCTAAGAGACCAGATTACCAGTATAATTGGCGGTGTATTCGGGGTATTTGTAAATATTATTATAGAATTTCAACGCATAACAATAGCGATCAAGGATATAGTTGGCAAAATAGTTGGCATGACCATGACGTTGATGTATATTGTAGACGGGTCCATGAAAACTGTTAGAAGTATGTGGGCCGGACCGCCAGGCATATTGGTGAGAGCCGTTTGTTTTTACCCTTCTACCAAGTTAAAATTAATGGACGGCACTATTAAGAAAATGAAGGATTTAAGTTTAGGGGATATATTGGAAAATGGAAGCAAGGTTCATTCCGTAATGAAGATAAGCAACTATGCAAACGAAGTATATTACAAGTTCCCAGATAAAGGTGTCAATGGGAAATCTATTTATGTGACGGGTTCCCACTTGGTACAAGATGCTGAGGGCAAGTTTATTCAAGTGAAGAACCATCCTGACGCGGTCATTGCTAAAAATAAAAAGGTGAAGTGGTTTAGTTGTTTGATTACAGACGACCACAAAATGAAGGTCGGTGACATGACCTTTTGGGATTGGGAAGATGACGAGCATTACAAGAATAAATTTTGAATATAGTGTGCTATCTTTTAGACCCTTGGTAATTTCAAACGCCCGGTTATATTTTTTTCTAATTATACACTATAATGGAAAGTGGTCTAACTATGTTATTTCATTCAATAGTAATTGGATTTTTTTTGTATATTTTTATGATTTATGTATTAGGACAAAGACAAATAGTAGCTGAAAATAGAAGTATACTTATAGCTGCGTTTGTATTGATATACATGATAATATTTGGGCATGGATTACCCACACGAACAAATAAAAATTTGTTTTAATTGAAAGTGAAATTGTAGAAGGATTTATGTAGGTAGTATTTGTTGTTGTGATGAAGTTACTAATTTATTTTTTATTATGTAAATAGACGAAATTGTCAGCAATAAAATTTCAATTGAAGATCTCGTAATCATAGGTACATCTTTATTGATGACGTTGTAATACAACCACATAGTAGATGAAGAAATACTTAAAATACAAAATGTTAACGATAAACTATTAGTACTTTTATTTTTATACAGCAAAAACATAAAAATAAACCTAGCAACAACAGATATAGATGTTGCCGTATAAGGCAAAAAGCTTAGATTATTATCATTCATTAACAACATATAACAATATATTTTTATATACTTCGTATGATATAATAAACGATGTGTATGATACTAATTTCAGGATATGAAACTTTGCATATTATAGATTTTCTTCATGTATAATATGGATATGGATATGGATGCTATGGATATAGAAGAAGACACCCAAGCATATGACATGGGACAACAATGGTTCCCACTCGGGCGTACAAAAACCCCAAATAGGGTGTTAAGGACATCACCTATTACGAAGGCATCTGCATCAACACCTAAACCCAAGACGTCATACCAGGTTGGGGAATATATACCGCCACTTTGGAAATCCCCTGGGTCTTCTGCAACGGCAACGTATATCACTGGAATAAAGAATACGTCGCCTATAATAACACCGAACCAGATGTACGATCATGTGTTAAATCGACCCTTTAGTCCAATACAGCTCAATACTAGTTTGAATACAAAACCTGTTGTTAAGATTATTAAACCCATTCCGGTAATTGCGCCGTCAAATAGAGATAAATATGGACGTCCTACAACATATAGGTCATATAAAAGGTCATTAGCGGCCGATACAGAAGACCGCGATGCCGATTGGGGAATTTATGACAAGGATTTCTATGGCGGCAAGAAACGAAGAACACGTAAAGCTGTGCGTAAAGCTGTGCGTAAAGCTGTGCGTCGGTCACGGCGTGGCAAACGATCGGTTTCACGACGACGGCGTAAAACCCGTAACTAAATGTGTATTGTTCTGCATTTAGGAAGGTATGAATTATGCTAAGGGAATTCTGTAAATGTAAATATCAAATGCCCTGTTCAACTTATTTGATATTTATAGTTTAGTGAATGGTTCTTTTATTATAAACATATTATATGGATAAAACTATTCTAGAAAGTGCACATAAAGTCAAAAAATTATATAAGAATTTAACGTATTTTGACCAATACGGGACATCCATCATATTGTGCATTATATTATTGACTATTTTATTTTGGGTGCACGGATACTACACGATCATGGCAAATGTTCAACCAATCAAGGACAATTGGGTGAAACGCCGGTGTGACCCGAAAGTGATTCCTTTTGCAGGGCTGATTAATAAGCCAGATAATCAAACCGCCACCGAATTTACACAAGATAACTTCACGCAATGTGTTCAGGATATGCTTAAACCTGTTACGCAAAAGGCGGTTAGTCCTTTTGATTATATGACCCGCTCATTTTTAGCCGTGTTCGGGGTGATTATAGCTGCGTTTCAGCGTGTTCGAGAGATGTCAAGTGTATTAAGAGACCAATTTGCTGTCATTGCAGAGAATATCATGGGGCGTCTTATAAATTTTATCGTTCCAATACAACAAATAGTAATGGCTATAAAAGATTCGATGGCAAAAGTGGTTGGCGTCATGCAAACTAGTATAAATACGGGTGTAGGGTCTCTCTTTGCAATAAAGTCCCTTTTAGGAGTAATTGTCACGAGCGCGATACAAGTATTACTTATTTTGCTTGCGGTCTTGATTGCGCTGATTATTATCATGGTAATAGTATTCTTTTTCTTGCCGGGCTATTTCTTCTATGTGGCTGGACTGGTGGGTACATATTCAACCTTTTATATGACTATCGTTGGGTTGTTAATGTTTATCATTGCCTTTTTGCAAATTAATTTAGGAATACAACAGGTCGGTGTGATTCCTGGACTTCCTGATGTACCGCGTTTATGTTTTGATGGAAATACACAAGTGTTATTATTGAATCAAACGTATAAAAACATCTGTGAGATACAGGTGGGGGATGTGTTAAGTGATGGTGGTATAGTAACTGCAAAGATGGAATTAAACGCGCATTGTGTAGATATGTATGATTTAAATGGCGTTATAGTGAGCGCAAAACACCGCGTAAAATGTAACGACAAGTGGGTGCATGTATCGGATCACCCTAGCGCAAAATTATTGTTTGAGTATAATCAACCGCATATATATTGCATGAATACAACGACAAAACAATTTACTATAAATAATATGACGTTTATTGATTGGGATGAAATTTTTGAGCATGAAAATATTGTTCTAAGTAATATATTCCATAGTGAATATGATACTCTGCCAGGGGAGTCGTTGGATTACATACATAAATACTATGATGGAGGGTTTGAGGCGGATGTGGAGATTTTATTAAATAATGGTGAAATATTACCTATTAATAAGATATGTGTTGGTTCTATATTGAGCGGGGATGTCCATGTTCATGGTATAGTTGTCATTGATAAAACGATGATTGAAAATAAGACAAATATATACAAAAACAAGGAAGGCGTGCATAATTTAGAAGAATCTTCCACCAAATTATATCATTTATTAACGGACAAGGGTTATTTTTATGTGGATGAAACTAAATTTCCGGATTATAATAATTACATTGATTCACTTATTTAGATAAATGCAAATCAAAATTATTATCTATTAAATATGTATAACATGGAGATATCCGTCGGAGGAATAAAATGTAGGTTAGAATTCATAATTGCTATAGCTATAGTATTGTTTTTAATATTCGGGCATACTTGTATGTCTTGTTCAAGTGATGTATCTGGGGCAATGTCCACTAGTTTAGGTTATGCAAAGGTAGAAGGTTTTGCCGGTGCCAGTTCAAACAACGGGCAGTCCGCCCCGTATAGTTTAGACCATAATGTTCCGGTAAATACGGACAGCTGGTTTACGCCCAATTTGGTCGTTACTCCTGGTCAACCAGTAAGTGCGGGTGTTGCGAATATATTGAACCGCGAACCTCAGCAAATTCCTTTGCCCGAGGGTCAATTGTCCATGTTTGCAAATACGCCGTTTAAACCCGAATGCTGCCCGAACGCATATTCTAACGGAAGTGGTTGCGCCTGTATGACTACCAATCAATACAACTACTTGATTTCTCGTGGTGGAAACAATGTTCCTTACTCGGAATATTAAATTATTTGTGCACTTGACAATTGATATATAATATCATCTAATTTTTTGATATTATATTTATTATACACACGCCTTTGAATATTTTAGAGCAACCACTACATCCGAACCCTTACTTGCTGCCTTCCATTGGTGCAGCCGCTTTAGTCTCCATGGTAATACCATCCAAAGTGCTCTTAAAGGTGGTCAACGCGGTATTTATCGCGGATTGTTCCGGCTTGTTTTGCAATGAACTCTGTAATGCACTAAAGGCAGTCTCAATCTTTGATACATCATCTGCGGTGCAAAATCCTTCCGCGTGGGCAGCGTTAGATAAGATATCCTTGGCAAAGAAAAAAGTGAAGATAAAAAGAATGAATGGGAACAAAACTAATATCCAAGAAATAGCCTTGAGTCCTCTTGAACATAACCAGTTCAATATCCATCCCCAAATAAGGACGAAGATACCATTAACGAACAAGGTCATGAAACTAAAATTCTTGAGAAAAGCGGAAAGTAAACTAATTCCTGCTAAAATCAAATACAATTGGGCAGGTGTGCAAAAACGACTAAAATCGGTAGGAGCCATATATATTATAATAATACATTTTATTTTTTTGATATTGTTCATCTAAATACATCACTACTAACCGCCTGCAGAGTCGGATACTTATTTGCACATGATGTACACCTCTTCTTTGACATTATCCCGTCCATTGGAAATTTAGAAC
>JACCDO010830353.1_pt1 | contig 24018 bp, 19 predicted proteins | sample 7446101 | NCBI WGS metagenome assembly JACCDO01 (sample SAMN15323440, study PRJNA562643) | freshwater metagenome | isolation source: river surface water | place: USA:Blue River Watershed | collected 2017-08-16
AGACGATAATTTTTCATTATGGTCACAAATGATCGATTTTCCAAAAGTATTTTGGGATTTCCAAAAATGGACATTTATTTTTGTCCATTTTTTACTTTCTGAAAAAGGATTTGGAGCAAAAAATCGTATTTTTGGCCGGTGGGAACTTTTGAATCCCACAAATACACCAATATATTTTGGTTCTTGAATGCGTATACCATACTATAAATCTATCTAACAAACAATATATACGGATGGTGAATGTTATATTAGTTACAGGTGGCGCGGGTTTTTTAGGCAGAAATTTATGCAAAAGGTTATTACAATACGAAAATAATCAAGTTATTTGCGTAGATAACTTGGTTACAGGTCATACTAGAAACATTACCGAATTTACTGAGAATCAACGTTTTCGTTTTATTGAACAAGACATAACGGACGACACCTTTAACACGACATTTGTGGAAATGTTGCCAGCAAAAGTGCATGAAATATATCATTTAGCATGCATCGCTAGCCCACCAAAATACAAGGAATACTCTATTGAAACTCTCATGACCAGCTTTATTGGTACCAAAAATGTCCTGGATTTGGCAAAACAATATAATGCAAAGGTCTTGTTTACCTCTACGTCGGAGGTATATGGCGACCCAATGGTTCATCCACAACCAGAGGAATATTTTGGAAACGTAAATACCTTTGGGGAGAGAAGTTGTTACGACGAGGGAAAGCGAGTGGCAGAGTCGTTGATTTACGAATATAAACGCAAATTTGGTCTAGATATTAAGATAGTACGCATATTTAACACTTATGGCCCTTATATGGACATTGATGATGGGCGCGTGATTACCAATTTTATTAAGCAAATCATGGCAAATAAGCCGCTGGTGATTTACGGCGACGGCACCCAAGGACGCAGCTTCTGTTACGTAGACGATATGATCAATGGATTGTATCGTATGATGAATAGCTCACAAGGCGGCCCGATTAATATAGGCAATCCGTATAATGAATTTACGTTGAACGAGTTGGTTAATCAATTTGAAAAGATTCTTGGTAGAAAATTGGAGGTGACTTATATTGAAGCCACAGAGAATGACCCGAAACAACGTAAACCCATCATTGAAAAGGCCCAACGCTTGTTGAAGTGGGAACCCGATGTTACATTAAGTGAAGGTTTGGAGAAAACTATGCGCTATTTTTCTGCGTTGAACCAATAAAATATTAGCCCCTGTGTCAAATGCTTTGCAAAAAATTTTCTAATTCATGAATTTCTATTTCTGGAAGCTGTGCATGCGACTCCCAGAAATACTTGCAGTAAGCCCAAATAATATCATAGTTTTCGCCATACCACTCTGGATGGGCTTCTAGTAGGCGTTTATGAACATTTTCGGGAAGCAAGTGTAAACTATTCTTCGGCATCACGTAACATAGTTGTACAAGCTGCGATACAGGTTTTGTATTTGCCTCGACATTCTTTATGTAAGTGGTTTCAAAATAAGGAATATATTTAATCAAATCGGTCAACAAAGGCGGATAATTGTAGTTGTAACACCAGCGCCAATCTGGGCATCCTGTGGTATAATATTTCAACGTCCATTCCAATCCCTCTAGGTAGTTGGTGGAAATTTGTTTTTCGCGCAATTCGTCCTTATCTAGATTACAAAGCGCGCTATAATAACGATGCTGCCAGTGACTTTTGTGTGGGTTGATGTATTGTTCAAGCTGGCGTTCATAGATGGGAAGCGCATTAAATTTCGTAAAGCGTTGTTCGGGCGTCTCTGTAGGATAATTCGTATGTTGATACTTATTACGCATATTGGTTTCCGCAATAATGTATTCTTCTTCACGCTCCGCCAAAAATGCCACCAATTTACGCACATTTTTCCAGTAAATGACCTTGCCGTCAGTTAGCACTTCTTTTGAACCGCCAATAGTGGCTTTATAGGCGTTTAACATCTTGTCAATGCCGCCGGTGCGAATATTAATCGCCGGAAAATGCGGTAAAAAGTCGTTTCCAAGAAAGAAGCAAATGAAAATGTAGTCGTATACGCGGTCCAATTTTGCATGGTTTTGTGCGCCATTATTCATATACGACATGATGGTCTTTGTAAGCTGGGGTATATCCATGATATAGTTTTCATTGGGCTCAAGTGAACTATCCACTGACTTGATAAATTCGGGGGTTTCACGGAATAGATAAATGTTGGGACAAATGGGCAGATTATTGATGCTTAACATAATAAGGTCTGCATCCAGACCATACACGAGGCAAACACTATCCGGCGCAACTTCCTTCCCAGTGCGGATATATTCATAAATTTTGCTTTCACCTTCGCCTGCATCGTCGCTCGTGCTAACAATGATTTTATTCACGCCATACCGAGACGGGTTACTAAAATGCGTAATGAGCTTGGAATTCAATTCGCCCATAAATTTTGTGCCAGTAGTGATTTCAATCGTATCAAACGATGGCTTTGTGTTGACCTCGGGTTCAATGTTAGTGGCCAGCATTTTGGAGGTATACCATGACTTGTATCTGCGTTGTCGTTGTTGGTCCAATTTGGCAACAGGAGGCGTGCCGTCTAACGAAATCATGATCAAGTTGGAGGGGCACACGATAGAAATATATTCTTCAATTTTACTGATTACATTCTTGATGATTTTTTGATAGATGGGATCACTTGGATTCTCTTCAAAGTTGATCCCGCGGACGCAGTCATATACGATACTATTTGAATCCAAAAAGAAATTGTGAACCTTGATGTCATTTTTTATTAATTTTTTGATAATATTAGGATATTGTTTAATAAGATTGGAAAAATAACTTGGTATGCCCATGATGTTACATAAAAATGTTATGATACATTTATATGGTTTCAGTAGAGTGATAAGGATAAATACGTTAAAAAAATCATATTTTTTCACATTTTTTCACATTTTTTCATATTTTTTGCATATTTTTTGCATATTTTTTTATATTTTTTGCATATTTTTCAAATTTTCTTTTTCAAAATTTTATTAACTTGTCATATATTATGAAATATAGTAAACTTCAAATTACTGATTCAGTCATCGTTCATTCCCCAGATATCCTTTTATTATTTGACAGAAAAACCATATTTTTTCAAAGCGTAATTCAAAAGACATTATTACATGTCCAAAAAAGTAAGATGCTAGATATATTCACTACCACCGAAGTAAATAAGTGCGTAAATCTCTTGTATGATTTAAGTAAAACATTAAAAGATATCATAGATGCGAAAGATTCTACCACAACTGACCAATTATTAGGACGTTTACAAGATGTAAACAATGACTTGTCAGGAATATTGAAAATGTATGGTACCGAATCATTGGAAGACTTGTTAACTATTTGTATAGGCACAAATAGTATGCTAAGTTATAATGAAAACAAAAAATATGACCTATTGAAGAAATATTTTCATCCAACCAGTTATGCATTAATAGCCAACGTAAAAAACGAGACGAAAATGTTTACATGCCACGAGATATCTCAAAGTAGTAAAAAGTTCCATACCAAGGTCTATGGGATAAAGCTAGTCATGTACGACAATTTTTCGAAAAAAACGCTTGGAATTACGGGAATATTAGATGATATTTTGGTGGATTGCTTAAATAGTGATTACATATCCTCGGTAAAAAATGATTTAATACAGAATATGCCGGCAGAAGAATGCTTTCAGACGGAGCGCTTTTCAAACTATGTATTGAGTCTTGCGCTGAAAGATTATCTATTGCATGACACAACGGAATTGTATGCAAAATATACGGGTTCATTGGGGCAACTGAGTACGTTTAAGCAAAAAGACATGTCGCTTATTGTCAAGGAGTTTATTGATAGTGATTTATTCAATAAACGTCATATATTAATTCAGCTGCTTATACATGCGGATACGCACGACAATCAATATTTAGCGTATCTGTTGTATGATACTTTATCGAATGACACGAATGGTGTGATAGATACACAGGAACAGACGATATTGTTTGATAGTTTTCCCTGGTATATTAAACAATGCTTCCGCGATGCAATGAAGAATACGATTCAATATACGACAGAATTGACTCATTTTGACGTGAATAAAATACCCTTGGAACAGCAGATATGCTTAATGAATACAACAGATATTGTGAAGGAAAAAGCAATGACCAAATTAAAGGAGATCAAGTCAAAATCAGATGACACCGGTTCAAAGGCGCGTCAATATTTAGATGGGCTCTTGAAAATACCCTTTGGAATTTATAAACGGGAAAACATATTAAATATCATGAAGGACATTAAACAGGAATTTATTTCAATTCTATCTAAAGATGAAACCGCTGAAATAAAAAAGAATTACACGAGCATTGAAATTATAAAACATATTGATGCAAATAAAAATAACGTTGTAGAGAGAAATCGGGCTGAGTTGATAGCAAAGATAAAGGAAATCAATGTGTATATCAAAGAAAAAGGGCTGCCACCGACGTGTAAAATATCTTATATGAACAAAAAGAAGAGTGAATTGAAGGAATACATTGAAGAATTTACAAAAGTATATGGTTGTTTAAATCTGACGCCTTTTGGACATATACAGAAACAATTTGAATACATTAAAGAATACATGGGTGAAGTGAAGACAACGTTGGATAGTTCGGTTTATGGCCACGACAAGGCGAAAAAACAGATTGCGCGAATTATTGGGCAGTGGATAAATGGAGAACAAGACGGACATTGTTTTGGGTTTGAAGGCCCACCTGGTGTGGGAAAAACGTCGTTGGCAAAGTACGGACTAGCGAATTGTTTAAAAGATATTAATGGCAATAGCCGTCCGTTTGCCATGATACAAATGGGTGGTGATTGTCAGGGGTCTACGCTTGTGGGACATAATTATACGTACGTCGGTTCAACCTGGGGCAGTATAGTACAAATATTAATGGATAAGAAGTGTATGAATCCAATTATTTTCATAGATGAGCTGGACAAGGTCAGCAAGACGGAAAATGGAAAGGAGATTATCGGTATATTAACACACATGTTGGACCCCACCCAAAATGATTGCTTTCAGGACAAGTATTTTAATGGCATAGATATTAACTTGTCCAAGGTTCTGTTTATATTGTCGTACAATGACGTGGATTCAATTGACAGGATTTTGTTGGATCGTGTGCATCGTATCAAGTTTGCAGGCTTGACCTTGGAAGAGAAGGTGGTCATCACACATAAACATATTTTGCCAGACGTGTACAAAAAAATGGGATTAGAAGGAATGATACTTTTCACGGATGATATTATCAAATACATTATAGAGGAATACACATCGGAATCAGGGGTGCGCAAACTCAAAGAAATATTTTTTGAAATAGTTGGTGAGATTAATTTAGATATATTAACCAACATTAAATGCACGGATTATCCTATTCAGATAACCAAAGAGGACATTTTGAAATACTTCAAAGACAAACACGAAATTATATACAAAAAGGTGAATTCTGTCAGTAAAATTGCCACGATTAATGGCATGTATGCAACGAGTATTGGCACTGGTGGTATATTGCCCATTACTGCATTGTATTTCCCGTCCGATAAATTTTTAGAGTTGAAGCTCACTGGATTACAACAAGAGGTGATGAAAGAGAGTATGCATTTAGCATTAACTCTTGCATGGAACTTGACTTCAAAAGAGCGGCAAATAGAATTAAGAAATATATACGAAACGAGCAACAAGTGCGGGATTAATATACACGCAGGTGATTTAGATGTACAAAAAGAGGGTCCATCTGCGGGTATAGCCATATCATGCGTATTGTATAGTTTGTTGAACAATATACCGATTAAACCGCATTTTGCAGTGACGGGTGAAATATTAATGAATGGGGACGTTTCTGCCATTGGCGGGTTATCACATAAAATACTCGGCTCATTAAAGTCAAAAGCATCGGCTTTTATTTTTCCAAAGGAAAATGAAAAGGATTATAACGAGTTTATGGAAAAGTACAAGGATAATGAAATAATACGTGGGTCCAGTTTTTATCCTGTGTCTAATATTCAAGAAGTATTTGAACTTATTTTTGACAAGGAGGAGGCATAAAATAAAAACTGCACAAAATAAAATAAATGAATATATTATGGACGCTACTCAACAATATACAACTATGAAGAACACCGATGGAGGTTCCACATCTTCCTTTGGTTCTAGCAGCCCGCTTCTAATATTTCAGCCATACAACATGATATCTTTCTTGAGTTTCTTTTCGCCCATTATTTTAGCTACATTAATTTTATCATCCTCGTTTTTTTATCAAAATGTAAAGGGTCTACTTTATTTGTTCTTTTTGATGGTGGTTGTTACGTTAAGAAGTTTTATTTTGCAAGCAGCCGGGGCTACCAAAAATAAGCCGGATAATTGCGGGTTTGTACGATATGGATCGTATGGTAACTCTACCTTTACAACCTTTGTATTTGCCTTTACGATGATGTATTTATTCTTGCCCATGTATCAAAATAGTAGCGCCAATTATGTATTAATTGCCGTTTTGCTATTCTATATTTGTATTGATATTGGCATCAAGACATTACAAGGATGCTTGAAAATGCCTGAGAATGTACCGGATGTATTGGGTGATATAGTAGGCGGGTCCTTATTGGGCGCCCTTGTAGTGTCACTTATGTATTTGGGTAATATTGGACGATATTTGTTTTTTATAGATGATGTGCAGAATGGTACATCGTGCAGCATGCCAAAGAAACAAACATTCAAATGCAATGTCTTCCGTAATGGCGAATTAGTGTCCTCTTCAACTACATAAATGACTTGATATTTTTTGTTAGCCACTTTTTAAAATCGGTGAGTAATATTTGACGTTGAAATGTATCGGTTAATAATTTCATATTACCGCGTGTGTTATACACCATAACAAAGCGGTTGTATGCGTTTATAATATTAATATTCTTGTACATGTCAATATTTTCATGTTTAAATAATGGCTTATTTTTACGTTTATTTACATGATTGTGCATAACGTATAAAACATTGATAAAGTTCGTCTTGGTTTTGAACATGTGTGGTGGTACTTGTGAAAAGAAAGTTGTCGCATGTTGTGAGCAGTCTGGGCATGGTAAATATCTGGCAATTTTGCGAATATGCGATATTAATTCATGCCCGATCTCGTTAAATTTGTCTTCATGAATTTTGGCGGCTAACGTATGAAATAATGTCCAAATAGGAGGTCCCCAAACACCTTGTGAAGGCATATTATATTTATACTATATACATATAAAGACATTTTGGGTTTTTAACTAGTAAAAATGACAAATTATATAATTGAAGGGGACTTTGATTTTTATAACGAATTATATAAATCATTGGATGATGAAGTAGAACAAAATACACAAGTTTGCTTAATTACCAATATGCCTTTAACAAAACATTTTGTGGAATTGGATTGTAAACATACTTTTAATTATGTGCCATTATTTAAAGATTTGGTAAATTACAAGACGAAGTTTAGTTCGTTGGAAACATATCGTTCTAAAATAAATGAAATAAGGTGTCCATATTGCCGGCGTAAACAATCGTCGTTATTGCCCTATATTGAAGAGATTGGATTGCCAAAGGAACATGGTGTGAATTGGATTAACACGGATCTGATAAATACCAGTAATGTAGCGGATTTGAAAGTGGGTAAATGTTGTTGGGGGAACGGGATGGAATGTCATTCAATGCATGTGCTTACACATGGAATTACCGGCCTGGATTATTGTTATTATCATTACAAACAAACATGTAAGAAAATGCTGGCAGAGCAGAAGCAGGCTAAAAAGGCAGAGGAGCTTAAGAAGAAAATGGAGATGAAAGAATTTATCAAACAACAAAAGGCGGAGGCAAAACAGAAATTGCGCGAAGAAAAGCTAATAGCGCGGCTGGCAAAAAAGGCGCTTCAAAATAAGAATACAATAGCCATAACAGATGAAAATGTGGTATTAACCGGTGTTGCTACCTGTCAATCCCTATTGAAGAGTGGAGCACGTAAAGGACAACCTTGTGGAGGCGCAGTAAAGCTAACTGGATTTTGTATGAGACATGGTAAAAATATGACTTAAATTAGACAATAAATGATATAAAAATTATTTGTTTCCATAATATAAACATACCATGGAAACAAAAGAAGAACTTATAACTAATGTCAAGGAATGGGTCAAGACGGACAATGATATTATTAAATTGAAAAAGGATATCAAAGAGCTGACACAAAAGAAGAAGGTCCTAACTGAATCGCTTATGCAGGTTATGAAAAAGAATGAGATCGATTGTTTTGACTTGAAAGATGGCGCAATTTTATACAAGAAAAATACAACTAAGAAACCCATAAATGGAAAATCTTTAATGACTGCATTGTCCGCATATTACAAGAACAACGTTGGTATAGCTGAGGAATTGACAAAACACATTTTGGATTCTCGTGAAGAACAAGTTAAAGAAACAATCAAACGAAAAATCAATCCTAACTAAATGAAAATCAATCCAAATTAAAGGTATAATTAATAATGTAAAAAAGATAAAGACATTTTTTATATTATATTACGCAATGCTTCCAACAAGTTTGAACAAACCCAATGAATATAAAATACAAGCACCAGTTGAAGGTGATGTGGATGTAGCCAGTGTATACGAGCATGATACTCAAACTGATAATGAGGAGGAGGATGACACTCTATATGACGTAGATATGCAAGACATCCAAAATAAAGAACCCAAAGCCCAATCATCCGCACCTGAATACACATACCGCGCGCTTGAAACCTTGACCAAAAATGTAGGCGTGGGCGAGTTAACCGACGTCGACAACATCGTAATATGTCCATATACGATTGATACAGATGGCGTCTTGCCCTTCTTAAAATTCGGGCTTATAAATGATGGTATATCATTGAATTTCATCACGTTGCCGTGCTCTCAATCCATTGACTTGGACAGATTGCCTAATTTTCGTGGACATCTTCTTCAAGATAGAACTCTATACTTCTTTTTTGAATATCGTCCATCCAACGCATCCATGTTTTTGTTCATGTTCCCAATTCAACATTTCGTACTGGTAGATGAGATTATGAACCACCAAATGGTTTGCCGTACGCCTATAAGTATCAGCGTATTGGATTTTTTCACAAGAAATAGCCAGTTCTTGTATCTAGAGAATTCCAAAGGTGAATTCAGTGAAACGCCTGTTGTGGGATATTACGGCACTTATACAGAAAACGTCAAGCTGTTGTCCACTTTTGGCGTCCCTTGTGCCCTAAATACTGAAATGATGGGTCCGTATTACTATTTTACTGATTACATTAATGCAATTAAAAACGCAATTCAACCAACTAAAGAGCAACTAGCGAATGATGAATTCAAACAATACTTAACCCCAGATAATAAATATAAACATGGATCAGTTCTTCGGTTTGCGATATTTTTAGGAAAAACAAAAGTGATACTGAATCGTCCGTCGGACCCAATAGACGAATCGCAAATGAAGCAATACCTATTAAATAACGATGACACCTCACGCATGGCAAGGTTGACTATGAGAGTAACAGACCATGATGGCAATTGGACTAAAGAATATGATAGCACATATATAGGCAGAATTGATTTAGACGATGGAAGTAAATTAATGAATGGACCATTGTGGGTTGTACATAATTATAATCAGCAAGTATTTTTGAGTTCTAATAAAATTGACCATCAAAAGAGTTTATTTTTATGAACAATTTCCTAGATTTATTTCTTAAATCAATATATGTCAACATTAACTATAATTGGTCTATTGATTATAATAAGTCTGGTAATTAGCGGTATAGTGAAACTTCTTAATTTTTATGGTATACCGACTGCATCTTATGCGGTGTATTTGACATTTTATGTATTTTTGTTGTTATCTTATTTTCTATTGCCTGGTATAAGCGGCCCCAGCGATTAGATGTGTGGTCGTTGTTGTAGTTTTAGTTGTAGTTTTAGTTGTTGTACATTGAGAATGATTATGATAATTGATTCTCAATGTATTTGTTCAAGGCTGTTTTATACGGCGACGTCGACGTTCTCGGTGATTAAATTATCAACGGCTTGTTTAGCCTTTTCTATGTATTGTTTCAATTCATCGATAGGCAACTTTTCCTGTAAATTATCAATAATTTCATTATCTGTAGCCTCACGATGATTATAATTATAAAAGGATTGTTTAAAATCTCGTACCATTTTGATGTTATTTTCTATTTTAAGACGCTCCTTGTTTGCAATCATTTCAATTTCCTTTTCGTGTTCCTTTAATTGTAACACCATATTTTCAGGACTACTCCAGCTATTTTTAGACTTTTCTGTTGAGACGAGCGCGTCACATATTTCGGGTTTAATAATTTCGTCATAATTTTCCGATTTCTCAAAAGACTCTTTAAATAATGCAACGATCTTGTCGGGTATATTTGGACTGGTTTCCATTAAGCGGTCATATTCTTCCTTGGACATTTTAATCATCTGCGTGACTTGTATTCTCTCGTTCGGGTGTTTTGCAAGCTCTATTTTGATATTGCGATAAAATTTATCCCAGGCAATACTACTAACACGATGAGACTCATTTAGTTGCGTGATTTTTAAGAATTGTTGGATGGTCGTGATAATCCCTGCTAAAATATTAAATGCACCCACAAACATTACAAATATTCCTTGATAGTCGGCAGGGACTCTATCTTGCGCAAAATTGGCCGTCCCTGTCAAGGTAGAAATTATAATCACTGGCACAGTATACCAGGCATTCAACGTAGAATACATGGAAAAGGCGTGTGTATGTAGCCATCTATAGCACATGGCCTTGTCGGCCCACTCGATTAATATAGTTTCATGGTCCGGCGTCCATTGTGCTGGTGGCGCGGTTGTTTTTACGGAAACGGCCTGCATATATAATATGCCTTTATATTATTTTATTGCTTATATATATTATGGAGGAACAAATAAACGAACTAAAAAAATCATTCGCGATCTTAATTGATGTACGCGCGGATGTATTGAATACCATGAATGGACTGACTAATATTATAGTAAAGTTGAAAAATATATATGCGGACTTTATAAAGAAAAATCAAGATAAAATACTGGTTTTCGGTCTAGATTCTTTGCGTTTTCAGACCAAGATTATTGATATAGAATACGAAGATATGAAACGCCTGTTTTATATCATTAATAACCGAATGTATTGCGAATATTACAAGTTGTACAAGATCATCGTAGAATATATTGCTGAGAATGTGAGTGACGAGAAAATCATAGAAATGGTCAAGTCCGATATCTATGTTTTCCCTGTGTACAAAGATTTAGAGCCATTCAAGCAATATGAAATTGAAGTCCTTCAAAATATTAACGAGGCGATATTCCGTTTTCTCTCTGCGATTTGTAGTTATATAATGAACAAGGAGCAAGACCTAAAAAGGCATCAGGTCTTGAATAAGACTGGTTTAAACATTGATAACTTCGTCATGTCATTTAATTATAATATCATCGTGATGAAAGATAAGGTGTCCTTGTTTATTAGTAATATGACCTATTTTCATTCGTTGCACTTGAAACTTTTGACCAAATTGTCCACCAAAATCAATTTGATGATGAAACATGTGAAGAGTGATATCAAATTGGAAAATCTTTCTAGACCAAAAAAGAAGAAAATAATGGATAATACGTTTGAAAATGAAAATGGCGAAGATGCAAATGGGGTGAGCAGCGAAGAGACCATTTTAAATGCCATCAAGTCTGCCGATATGAGTGATAATGAGGATGCGTATTCAACCGATATTGATTCACAAGATATGCTGGAAACGCCCATGGTGATCGTGGATACTACGAAATTTGTGGAACCTAGTGGTAATGGACAAGCTGTCTAGTCTTTACACCATTGAAGATTTTAATTCGCCCTTAATGGCGGATTAAAATCTGTAAATCAGTGATACTTTAAGAATAAACCGCACCCAAAGGTGCGGTTTTAATTCTTCAAAGGTATAAAGTGGTCTTGAATAATAAAAAAAACTGAAATAAAATGATTAATATACTCGTAAAACAACATAGATAAACATGGAAAAGCGTCTAAATAAAAGAATTGAGGAGTATCTTACGGCGTTTAAAAATGATATTAAACAAAAATCACAAAATATTGGCATGAGTGGTGAACAATCCAACGAGTTGCTCATGTATATTTATGATTATGAGCGGTTGTGTTTTACAAAGGACGATTTTATTAAACGTAAGCGCGTAAAGAATATAGTTCCGTTCTTTGATAGATGTTGTGCAAAACGCGCGAATAATGAGCAATGCACCAGGCGCAAAAAGGCCAACTGCGAGTATTGCGGAACTCATATGAAAGGCACGCCGAATGGGATGATGGATGCGCAAAATGAGTCGTTTCCCACTATGCAGAAGATTGAAGTTTGGGTGCAGGATATTATGGGAATTAATTATTATATTGATAAAACGGGGAATGTATATCAGGCAGAGGACATAGTTTTGAATAAAATGAATCCTAAAATTATTGCAAAGTATGTCAAGACAGGGGATGTCTACTCTATTCCTGCATTTGGAATTTGAACGCAACTAAAGAGAGAAAAACATAACAGAAACACAGAAAAATATAACAGAAACATACAAAAACATACAAAAATCATATCTTATTTTTTCGTCTATAAGATATTATTTAACGACGCTTGGTTGACTTGCGTCTTTTCAAAGCGGTCCGTGATTTACGTCGGTAAGTTCGTTTTTTCTTGTACATGGACGGGCGTCGACGTCGGCTAGATTTACGCTTAATCCCTCCAAGATAGAAATTGGCCGGGTCTATGTCATTGTCATCTAACCCGACATCTTTGAACATTTTTTTTTCCTTGGTGGTGGAAAATGGTATGTTTTCTTTCTTAAACATATTTTTTAAAGTCTTACCCTCTGGATTTCCTACGGCTATAATATGTTTGTCATTTAAGCTAAACAAGGGATTAGGTCGTTTAGTTATGGGATATAACTGGGTATTTATATTATTATTAGTTGTTGCCATGATTCTATATTATGTGGAGAAATTTACATTTACACTTTGGTAAAAAGCATATGGATTTATTTTATGATGTAATACATTAGATTATGAAAAAAATAATATTTTTCGTAATATAATGGACGATGTGAGCAAAGAAATAATGAAATCCGTTGGAATTACAACGGAACCCTTGCATGGACAACTCATACCTCGCGAACTTTTGTTGAACAACGCATTATATAACGATATCAAAAAACGAATTCCTGATTTAAAAAAATTATTTAGTTCTTCTGCATTGACTAGTTTACAACAAAATGCGGAATTACATCAAAAGTGGCCATTGTTGAACTTGGTCAGGCAAATACTGAATGGATACAAATATAACATGACACCGATACGTAAAAGTGATGGATATACGCCCGAAGGCATTAAAAAATACAAACGTTTCTTTCAAATTGTAAGTGATAATGATAACGCCAACACCAGCCACAACCACAACAATTCAGTAAAACAGATAGAAGTCAACCTTTAGCGTGTTTGTGCGCGGCGTGATTTTGATTTACGAGATGTTTTTATCTTACGATTGATTCGTCGTTTCTTAGTAAAAATAAGTTTTCTATGTTTTGAAGAAATACGTGAATACTTTCGTTTGCGTTGTCTTTTCCCGCCCGTTTTATCTATTATACTTTTTATTCCTTCCTGGATAGTTTGTTGACCCATATATAACGTGCGTAAATAGGCATCTAATAGTTGGGGTATATCCAAATTATTTGGGTTAAATATACTATTAAATTCAATCTTAGAAATGGTCTTTGACTGAGGTACTAGCTTACCGAGTAATGATGTATTCATAGTATAAGGAATCACATCTTCACTCTGTAGTGTGTTTTTTAAACCGCCATAAAATATATGAGTATTATCAGTTTCTGTTGCATTATACATACGAATTTTGTTTAATACTTTTGGATATGTAGTGCTTATCATATCTATCATTCGTGTACTATGAGCTGAAATACTTTCACGTAAATTATTAATTTCTTGTATTATACTTGGAAGATTATTACTATTATTCGTATAATTAACAAACCATTTATAATTAGCATGTTCCATGGGCGTTAATCCGCTATATTCAGTTTTTGTAATTAGCATATGAATTAATATTGTTTTGATATCCTCCTCAGTGTATTTATGTGTAAAGGTCATTCCAAAATCTATCAACATAGCGCGTCCACTCCGTGTTCCATTATAATTATAATTTGTATTTATCATAATATTTGCTAGAGACATGTCACCATGCATATAACCAATTAAATACAAACGTATTAATTCATATAATGCTAGGTTTAAATAATGTGTTATATTCGGGTAATTATTACGATACATTGAAAATAACGAAACATAACCTTCTGTAAAACCCATTCCAATAATACCTAATCGAAGAGTTTTGTTTTGTTGATATCTGTTAGATAAAACATTTAATGGATCATCTTCGTCCTCGGTGTTATCTACCAAAGAAGACAATTTATTTAGTAAATCAATCGATTTATTATTATCTAGAGCTTCAGAATATACTATTGGGGGGCAAACGGGTTCTAAATTGTCATTTGTTTTTTTATATATTGTATTTTGCATATAAACCTCCTTCCAAAAATCATCTTCATGATTGGAATAAATGGATGCCTGAATATACGATGCATTATACATATCAGGTAATAATAAACTAAAGCTAGGCTGTTTAACTGGATTCGTATATATCGGCACTATTTTTATAAATAATTTTGAACATACCACATTCTCATTATTGGTTGTTAATATTTTATAACTATCGTTACTTTTATTCAATGATAATAGCCCAAGCCCCGATGATCCTGCGCCTACATATGATATTTTTGAATTATATAGAAAGTGGTAAAAAACACTTTTTGGGTCGCTACCATCAATGTTCATGTTATATAATATAATTAGAAAAACTTATATTATATTATTTGTTCCGGGTTCAAAGCATAATATATTGTAAATATTGCTCAATTTCCAATAATCGGTTGAACTTTGCTACGCGTTCTCCTCTGCATGGACTACCAATTTTAACATACTTGGCGCCAATACCAATTGCAATATCTATAATATATGCGTGGTTTGTCTCTCCCGACCTGTGAGAGACGATTACGTTGTTGCCTTTTTCAAACATCATCTGTGCCCCTTCAACCGCTTCCGTAATAGTTCCAATCTGGTTGACCTTCAACAATAGTGTGTTTGCCCAACCTGCCTCTAGACCCTCTTTAATCATTTTCTTATTGGTTGTAAACAAATCATCGCCGACGATCATAATTTTCCCAGAATATAACGCAGTAAACTTTTTCCACGATTCATAATCGGCCTCGTGAAATCCGTCTTCAATACTCTTTAATCCAGGATGTCTGCCTATCAGGGCTCCGTAATACTCAATGAGCTCATCACCCGTTAATAAGAGACCCGTTTCCACTTCATACAATCCAGTATCTACATTGTAAAATTCGCTGGCGGCGCAATCCAAGGCAATGAATACGTCTTCGCCGATTTTATATTTGCATTTATTGATAGCGTCTTCGATCACACCCAATGCTTCTTCTGCCGTATGAATGGGTGGGCAAAAGCCGCCTTCGTCACCAATCGCCTTGGCAGATTCGCCGTATCTCTCTACTAACAATTTTTGTAACATGTAATAGGTTTCACAAATAACCTGCGTCTTCTTGCTTACGCTCATGTCGTCGCGTGTAAAAATCATAAACTCTTGGATTTTTAGTTCTCCTGTTACGCTGTGCTTTCCGCCGTTAATGATATTGACAAACGGCGTCGGCAAACGTTGTGGGTCAATCTTATGATTATATAATCCTGCAATATATTCAAACATTTGTTTATTTGCCAATTTAGAGGCAACATCTGCAAAACAAAAGCTCATTGCAGTGGCTGCATTGCCACCCAGTTGCGTTTTCATTTCACTCGTATCCAATGAAATGATTTGTTGGTCAAGGGCGCTCAAGTTTTTAATGGTTTGCGGTGTAAGCATCAATCGTTGGTTGGCTGTGCGGACATTGTTAACGGCATTAAACACGGACTTTCCCTTGTAACAATCTGCTTTGCCGTCACGAAGTTCTAGTACTTCATTGGAACCGCACGACGCGCCACTTGGTGTAGACCCTTTACCCACACACTTGCGGGTTACCTTGTCATAACAGGATACCTCAATCGTAGGATAACCTCTGCTATCAATGATTTGATAAGGCACTAATTCATATCGGTTAACATAACCAAACGTGTGAGTATCCAAGTCAATATATAACGGCTTCCCCGTGGCGACTTCAAAGGTATCTACGTTTTCAGGCGTATAAAAACCAAGATGCACAAATAACGCACGAAGCGTGTTGCCGTGAGAGACGATTAACACATTTTTATTTTGTGCAAGTAATGGACGAATATCTTTGTCAAAACAGCCGCCGGCGCGTTCCGCAACTTGGTCTAAATTTTCGCCATTTGGTGGGCTCTCATAGTAACTTCGGCGCCATTTTTGAACCATGTCTGCGCCATACATTTCCTTCAACTCGTCCTTGTTTTTACCCGTTAAATCACCATAATCGCGCTCTCTTAATTCGTCCATGTAATAAATGGTAAGTATGCCATTATTGCTTGGTTTTAATTTGTCGCTAAAAATGGTAAATGTATGGACGGCTCTTTTCAAGGTGCTTACACATACATAATCAATGTTGTATTGCGATATTAAATCACCCGCATGTTGTGCTTCTTGCATTCCATTACCGCTTAATCCTACATCGGTCCAACCAGTAAACCGATTTTCCTTGTTCCATTCAGATTCGCCATGACGCAACACTATCAATACCATGAGTGTAATTATAATTATTGAAAATAATATTATTTCATTATTTGAACTAGTTTACAAAAATAATATTATTTGGTGCTGCGTGCATTTATTTACCAATATTGGTGAGCGTTTTCAACGCAGAATCAGGTGTAACCGAAATAGAATCAATGCCTTCGGCTATCAAAAAATTGCAAAATTCGGTGCTATCTGATGGCTGTTGTCCACAAAATCCAACCTTGACACCATGTTCCTTGTATGTTTTAATAGCCATGCTAATCATACGTCGGTAGCTCAAGTTTTCGTCATTGGACAAATGGGTGATTCTATCACTATCGCGGTCTACACCTAAAGTCAACTGAAGCAAATCGTTACCGCCGATAGAAATGCCATCTACCATGGGGCTGAAATAGTCGGCCTCAATCACGTTGGAAGGTATTTCGCACATGAGATAGACCTGTAGTCCGTTCTCACCACGCACCAATCCATACTCCGCCATTTTGGCAAGCACCAACTGACACTCTTTCGGTGTGCGGCAAAAGGGAATCATCACCACTATGTTGTCCATCTTCATTTTCTCTCTTGCATACTTGATGGCCTCACATTCCAACTCAAATCCCTTTTCATATTCCGGTGAATAATATCTAGATGCGCCTCTCCATCCAATCATGGGATTCTCCTCATTGGGCTCATACAATTCACCACCAATCAAGTTTCTGTACTCATTGGATTTGAAATCAGAGAGACGAACAATGACAGGATTCGGGTAGAATGCGCTGGCAATCTTGGACATACCTCGTGCAAGACGTTTAATAAAATACCATTTTCCATTGTGATGGTCATTGCCTAATATTTCATGGATTTGTTCACGAATGTCATCTCTTACCTTGGGGTAGTTGCACAAGGCAAGCGGGTGAATCTTAATATAGTTGCTCACAATAAATTCCATACGAGCCAACCCGACACCGCTATTGGGTATCATGGAACTGATAAAACTATTCTCAGGATTACCCACATTCAACATGAGCTTTACAGGCAACGTCAAATTGCTATTAAACTTCATCTTCTCAATATCAAACTTCAATTCGCCTTCATATACTTTTCCCGTTTCACCTTCCGAGCATGATATGGTAACCACGTCGTCGTTGGAAAGCACATCAGTTGCGTTTCCTGCGCCAACGACCGCGTTCAATCCTAGTTCTCTCGCAACGATTGCGGCGTGACATGTACGCCCTCCCTTGTTTGTAATAATTCCTGAGGAAATCTTCATGATCGGTTCCCAATCCGGTGTCGTCATATCCGTCACAAGTATATCACCCTTGTTGAATTCCTTGTACTGACTCATAGACGTTAGAATCTTGACCTTTCCGCAACTGATTTTGTCGCCGACGGCTACACCCGTTACACGCACATTACTCTTCTCTCTCAAGACGTATTTGATTAATTCAAGCTCGCTGCTGTTACTATGAATCGTCTCTGGGCGCGTCTGGATAATATATATCTTGTGGTCGGTACCATCAATGGCCCATTCCACATCCACACCAATCGGCCTCTTGAACATTTTAGAATAATTTTCTTCCAATAACAACACATGACGACCCAACGTAATAACCTGACTATTTGTAATACTATAATTTGTTTTTTCATGTTCAGACGTCTCCACTTCTTTTACACCCGATACTTCATCATAAATGATTTTGGTATTCTTATCCCCCTTCTGCTTGGTAATCACTGGGTCGCCGTCAATATGCCTTAATACACGTTTGTCCAAGATAATCTCGTCTGGCTTGACACCTCCGGACACAACCAACTCACCCAATCCAAACGCGGAATTGACGACGATGGCCTTGTTGAATCCAGTTTCGGGGTCAATGGAGAATGCAACACCCGCAGAACCTAAATCGGAACGAACCATCTTTTGAATCGCCACGGAGATTTTGACATCAGATATTTGGATATTATGGGTTTTTCTGTATGAAATGGCACGAGTATTGAATAAGGATGCAAAACATTTCTTCACAGAAACAATCAAACTTGTGTCGCCCTTAATATTTAAATAAGTGTCTTGTTGACCGGCAAAGGACGCGTTTGGCAAATCCTCTGCAATGGCGCTTGAACGCACCGCCACTTCTAAAGCGGGATTATGAAACAAATCACACAACTCCTTGTAATTCTTGCTAATCATCTCCACATGCACAGGGTCTAACTCAGCATCCATTATGAGTTGACGTAGTTGGCGCGCTTTTTCCTCTAATTCTGTTAAATTTTCGGTGTCAATCGTATTTAAAACGTCCTCAATCTTGGGTTGTAACTTGTTTTTTTCAATAAATTCATCGTAAAGAGTAGTGGTGATGGCAAATCCATCTGCTACATCAAAATTCAACATTTTGGCCAAATAATATAGTTCCCCTAAAGAACTGCATTTTCCCCCGACCAAATGTTTGTTTTTATACGAGCAATCTTTGAACCACAAAATACTGGACATTTATGTAATTACTAATTTATTTTATTATTCAAATTATAACATATTTCATTGTTTTCAAATATAGTTTTGGTTGATATATACATTGTTACTCATAATGGTCATACGTTTTGTGTGCTATATCTTGTCGTTCAAGAGAGAAACTTAAAAATACGTCCGCGTTGCGAATATAAAATGTTGGGTATAGTATATCCATGAGGGTTGTAAAAAGAACAGGTGAAAGTGAAGACGTGAGTTTTGATAAAGTATTGAAACGATTAAAGCATTTGGCAGATGGAATTGATGTGAATGTCTTTGATATTACCCAAAAGGTTTGTAGCCGAATTTATGATGGGGTAAAAACTACCGAGTTAGATGAGCTGGCTGCACAATTATGCAGTAGTATGATGATAGAACATCCGGATTATGGTAAATTAGCTGCGCGTATAATTATATCCAACCACCATAAAAATACCAGCCCCTCCTTTAGCGAAACTATCCAAATTATGTATGACAATAAAGATGTGGAAGGCAACGCCAGTCCCCTCGTGAACCAACGCATATATGATGTGGTTATGAAAAACAAGGAAAAACTAAATACATATATAGACCATACACGCGACTACGACTTTGATTATTTTGGGTTCAAGACGCTAGAACGATCATATCTTACCAAGGTGAATGGAAAAATAGTGGAGCGGCCGCAATATATGTGGATGCGTGTTGCGTTAGGGATTCATGACGACGATTTTAAAGATGCGCTCAAAACATATGACTTGATGAGTAATAAATATTTTACGCATGCCACACCGACATTATTTAACGCTGGCACGTTGCATCAACAATTGTCGTCGTGCTATTTACTTGCCATGGAGGACGATAGTTTGGCATCTATTTACAATACGTTGAAGGATTGCGCCATGATTTCCAAGTATGCCGGTGGCATTGGGTTGCATATTCACAATGTTCGTGCAAAGGGTAGCTATATCCGCGGAACAAATGGCACGTCAACTGGTATTATTCCCATGCTGAGAGTATTTAATAACACTGCCAGATATGTGGACCAAGGTTCCAGACGCATGGGCAGTTTTGCCATGTATTTGGAGACGTGGCATGCAGATATTGAGTCGTTTATTCAATTGAGGAAGAACCATGGCAGCGAAGAGGAAAGGTGTCGTGATCTTTTCTTGGCGCTATGGGTGTCTGATTTGTTTATGGAACGCGTTAAAAACAATGCGAAGTGGAGCCTCATGTGTCCTGATAAATGTAAGGGGTTGAGTGACGTATACGGAGACGATTTTAGGAGGTTATATCAAAAATACGAGGAGATGGGATATTACAACAAGCAAGTCAATGCGCAAGACTTGTGGTTCAAGATACTAGAATGCCAAATAGAGGGTGGAACGCCGTATATTTTGTACAAGGACGCAGTAAATGCAAAGACGAATCAAAAGAATCTGGGTGTGATCAAATCAAGTAATTTGTGTTGTGAGGTGATGCAGTATTCTAACGCAAATGAGACCGCAGTGTGCAACCTGGCCAGTATTTGTTTGCCAACGTATGTTGAGCGTGATGTGGATGGTGTGTTGTTTTTCAATTATGATAAATTGCATGAAACGACGAAAATAATAACGAAAAACTTGAACAAGATTATTGATAAGAATTTTTACCCCACGCCAAAGACGCGGCTTTCTAACTTGAAACATCGTCCTGTTGGGATTGGCATTCAAGGATTGGCAGATACTTTTGCCCTGCTTCGTATCCCTTTTGAAAGTAGCGCGGCGAGAGAAGTCAACGTGAAAATATTTGAAACAATTTATCATTCGGCTATTGAATCGTCTATGGAAATTTCAAAGCGGCGTCATAATTGTGTGCTCGAAGCGCGTGCAAAGGGGGAGGATGTTACACAAAGCCCATATAATGATTATTTGAAACTCAATGAGTATGAAATGGAGGTGATTAAAACGGAACATCCAGGTGCATATGTTTCCTTTGAAGGAAGTCCCGCCTCCAAGGGATTATTACAATTTGACATGTGGGGCGTAACGCCGTCGGGCAGGTATGATTGGGAGACGCTCAAACAAGATGTGGTGATGTATGGTATTCGTAATAGTTTATTGGTTGCGCCTATGCCAACGGCCTCCACGAGTCAAATCATGGGATTTAATGAGAGTTTTGAGCCGTTTACAAGTAATATATTTAAACGCAAGACGCTTGGTGGTGAATTTGTGGTGATAAATAAATATTTGATTTGTGACTTGATAGAGAGAGGACTTTGGGATAAACGGATGAAGGACTTGATTTTGTTGAACGAAGGCAGTATTCAAAATATTGAAGGCATTCCGGAAGAATTTAAATCTATTTATAAAACTGCGTGGGAAATTAAACAACGAGCCGTAATAGATATGTCAGTGGACCGAGGCGCGTATGTTTGCCAATCGCAAAGTATGAATATTTTTATGGAAGAGCCTGATTTTAAGAAATTGTCAAGCATGCATTTTTATGGCTGGAGTAAAGGTATCAAAACCGGCTCATATTATTTGCGTACAAGACCCAAGGCTAAGATGCAACAATTTACGATTGACCCGAATTTAGCAAAAAATACGGAAAAGGCCGCCGTACAACTTGCTGAGCCCGAAGCCTGCTTGACATGCAGTGCGTAATTTATGCGCCAGAAGTATATATGTTCACTTGGTCAATATATATACGATGAAATGTTTAGAAAAATATGTATGACTATATTATAACCCACAAGTATGACGACATTACCGGAAGTGTTGTTATCAGACAATAAAGAACGCCTTACGATATTTCCTATACAATATCCGGACATTTGGGCCATGTATCAAAAGGCAATTGCAAGTTTTTGGGTTCCTGAAGAGATAGATATGAGTAGAGATATTACAGACTGGGATGCTCTTTCAAATAATGAACGTTATTTTATTAGACACATCTTGGCATTTTTTAGTTCAAGTGATACGATAGTGAATATGAATTTGGGTGAACGCTTCATAAATGAGGTGAAGCCTTTGGAAGCGAAATTTTTTTACAATTTTCAAGAATCAATAGAGAATATTCACTCGCACACGTATAGTCTCTTGATTGACACATATATAAAAAACCCGAGGGAAAAGGAGGAGACTTTTAATGCAATAAAACACATTCCATGCATAAAACGAAAAGCGGATTGGTGTTTTAAGTGGATCATGGATCAGGACGCCTCTTTTGCTCAACGATTAATTGCGTTTGCGATAGTGGAAGGTGTATTTTTTTCAGGCGCATTTTGTGCCATATTTTGGTTGAAGGAGAAGGGGAAAATGCCGGGTCTTACGTTTTCCAATGAGTTGATAAGTCGTGATGAAGCGCTGCATGTGGAATTTGCCGTATTGCTGTATTCCATGATAAATAACAAGTTGCCTCAAAAAATGGTACATGATATGTTCAAGGACGCCTTGGATGTAGAATACAATTTTATCATTGATAGTATTCCTTGCGCCATGTTGGGAATGAATGCCGATTTAATGACAGAATACATCAAGTTTGTGGCGGATAGATTATTGTTGCAATTAGGTTACGAAAAAATATGGAATAGCATAAATCCCTTTCCGTTTATGGAGAGAAGTAACCTAGAATGCCGTACAAATTTTTTTGAGTCACGTGTGGCAGAATACTCCAAGGCAAATGTGGCCACGAATAAGTCGCATGAAGAGTTGCGGATGTTTGATATTGAAGGTGACTTTTAGATGTGGATGAAAAATAGGCACCTACAAACGCAAAAAAATTGAAATGGTACGTACAAATGCGTAGTTATAATATAAAAATTCACTTACTTTATATTATAATGTCAGTTAAGTTGATAAGTTATTCCAAACCAGTAGAAGATGACCAGTCGTTACAAGATTTGGTTGCATATTGTGCACGCGTTTCTAATCCTGCGAATCAAAACAATACACAGACTAATGAAAAATTGATTCGTTATTTGATAAAGAATCAGCATTGGTCACCATTGGAGATGGTGAGTGTATGTCTTGAGATTGAAACGACGAGAGACATTGCTAGACAAATATTGCGTCATCGGTCATTTTCTTTTCAGGAGTTTTCTCAGCGTTATGCTGTGGCAGATTTGGGGTTTGAATGTAAAGAGGCTAGACTACAAGATAAGAAAAATAGACAAAATAGTATTAAAACGGATGATGTAGAATTACAAAATGTCTGGGAGCAAAAACAAAAAGAAGTTGCAGAGAATGCACAGACCGCCTATAAATGGGCGTTGGACAATGGGATTGCAAAGGAACAAGCGCGCGCGGTATTACCTGAAGGAATGACGATTTCAAGAATGTACATGAATGGAACATTGCGTTCATGGGTGCATTATATTTCATTGCGTAGTGGGAATGGGACACAACGGGAGCATCGTGAGATAGCCATTGCATGTGCGTGTGCCATTGAGAAAATCTTTCCAATGATAATGGAGTTTGTTAGTGAAACTGATTGAAGGCGACGCTTATGCCAGGGGTTTGGCGCCACCTTTCAAAAGGTGGCAGAGAAAAAAAAATTGAAAGAGAAGTAAGTGAAAAGCCGAATGTAAAAAAGGTGAAAATGTTAAAGAGGGGAAGACCAAGAAAGGTGGAAAAGGTGGTAAAGGAGTGGTTGGGAGAAAGGGAGGAAAAAG
>JACCDO011816822.1_pt1 | contig 23991 bp, 12 predicted proteins | sample 7446101 | NCBI WGS metagenome assembly JACCDO01 (sample SAMN15323440, study PRJNA562643) | freshwater metagenome | isolation source: river surface water | place: USA:Blue River Watershed | collected 2017-08-16
CGACTATTAAATAAATCAGACCCGCAGCAGCTCCAGTGACTGCGGCATATGATTCCACCTGCATGCTCACAAACGGCTCCTTCAGGCTGGTCTGGCAGCGAACAAAATTGATTCAATTCCGAGTCTTCCGTATTCCGGAACACACCTTGATGCTTAGTACGCGACATGGTAGCTGATTTCGCTTCTTCGTTCATATAAGCGAGTCGCGAGGTCTTATTAGTCACTTCCCACTCGTCAGCGCTGCATTTGGTGCTGGCTGCGTAAGTAGCGCAGTTTACTTTGATATAAAACGAGTAAGTTGTGTCGCTGCTGCCCACTATATCCGAGCCCAAAGCGACAGTTGGATACGACACTACTGCATCGACGCTGATACCTGTAGCCGTGGCATTTTTGACAAGATTCTTCCCAGTTGAGACGATAACGGGTATCTTGCTCCTGAAGTTGTACCGCGGATAGAGGTACTTCTGCTTGAGCTGTATCAATGCCATCTTCGTGAGAACCTGCTGCACCGTCGCGCCGAGGTCGGTGAAGAACGCGGTCACTTTGTCTTTGGCTTTACCCTTATTCGCCGACAAGTTAAACTGGCAAAATGTCGAGAATACTTGCGCTATTTTGACTATTAGAGGGCTAGTTGCAGGAGAAAGCTGGTCAACAACTACGTAGTTTTCTATTAGAGTGAAGATGCTGTGCACAATGCCGACACCGTACTTGATGGCGCTGCGCTTGGAGCAGACGAGGCCGTCTCGGCCGTACAAACACCATGAGCACAAGCCGCAGGAACCCGCTTTTGTTTTATTCAGCTGCGGGTCGAAGTAGTTAGAGAACTTTTGCAAGCAATGAAAGATAATTGTGCCTGTGGAAGAGTTGAAGAAGCTCGTTGCAGTGGCGCCCTTGTCGCTGCTGGCTTTCAAATCGTCAGACAGCTTGTTAACCAGCAAGTTCACACTGAATAGCGCAACTTCAGACAGTCTCGATGTAAGTAAAGACGACACCACTGACGCACCCCACTCTTCTTCGACAAAAAAGGGGTCGGCTTTGACCGTATTCCAATAAATAAGGCGCTCTAACAGCTCGATTGCCTGCGCAGGAGTAGCTTGCAGCATTTCTCGGAAGCAAGACAGCACCGTGAGCATCAACTTTTGGTATCCATGACTGTACTCGATCATAGCTAGCCTTGTGATCATTATGAACATGGATTCCATGTCCCTGGTGATGGGCATCCGCGCTGCGCCGCATCGCTGTAACGCTTGGCATAGTATGTCGTGCGTCTTGTACCGTATCAAGCACTCGAATTCCTCGGCAAGAACAGCTTCACTCACGCTGCGATTGACATTCTTATCGGTAATTTTGCTTTTCCTTGCGTTTGCTCCAGGTAATAGTTGCGCGTTGGATGCGTAGGACTCCGCACTCGCGGTATCCTCATCGGCAAATAACTCATCGCAGATTCCAGAGTAAAGAGCAACCGTTGACTCGTCCCACTGCGCCAGGTACTCTAACTCAGACTTCTCCTTCTCTAGACAAGGTTTACACACATCGAAGTCACAATTTGCACAAAAGAATGCAGAAACGCCCGAGGTTTGACAAACATCGCAAGTTGCAGTGCTGCATCTGCCGCCTGTAGTCTTGAGCAACGTGTGGATCGGGTGGTACTTGGTGATGTAACCCCCTCCTACGCTGCACACTTCTTCCGTCCATTTACTGTCGCAACACTCCCAGGTGCACTCATCTTTATGCAAAACGTCAGATTTTAATGGCCAATTTACCTGGATAGAGCCCGAGCAGCGACAGCACAAAGACGTGTGAGTTGTCCTTCTCACGACTAAACCCGCCGCAGGCGACGCCGTTGACGCCGAAGCTTTCTTCGCGCTAGTAGGTTTCTTATCCTCTTTATGCTGCAGCCGCATCGCGCGCTCTCTCATTTCTGGAGATAATTTTGCAATCAATTCTGGCGGCGCTATCGTCAGCTGCTCGTCGCGACTGGCCTCATCTATGGCAAGCAAAAACAGCTCCTCGTCGCACATGACAAATTCTTCGCTTGGCTTTTCCTGGACTATTTCAGCTGTCTCAGCAGTAGCAGCGGCGGGTACATCAGGGACCGCGGTGGCAACATAGCCTTCGATGCTTGCATCGGACAGCAGCGTCATGGCCATATCGCCCCGCAAGCCAGACAAGATGTCCGAGTATCGTTGGTAGAGTATCGATGCAGCTTCCGGTTGAACTTCATTGCGAGCTAGCCCGCTGCTGGAAGAGTTGTCAACGATTTCTTGTTTCTCTTCTGAAGGTGACCTAGGTGCAGACAAGGCAATAGCCTCTACCAACTCGCGAGCCACTAACGCGTCAAAATCCTGTTTGGAAATAGGCAAAATGCTGCGATCTTTGACCTGCTCGTTCTCTTGAAATGTGCGGCAGTCGGTGCATTGGGGACCTAAAGTGAGAAGATTAGTGCGGCGTTGGAAGGTGTAGTTATCGATGCCTTACCGTTATTAGGACCACATTGGCCGTCACTGCCAGGTATAGCTTCTCGACCCAGTCGTCTACCGCAGTACAGCCTGTCGGTTGAGCCCGGCTTCATAGCTACGCCGGCGCTATTCTGGGGTGCAAATACCTTGCAGTTACTGCACTGTGGACCGCTTGCTGGTCCACATTTGCCGTCAGATCCCGCATTGGCAGCCTCTCTGCCACAGTAAAATTTCCCTTTTCCCTTGTCGGAACTGCCTAATCCTATAGCGAACCCCGCATCATTGAAGAACAGCGGCTTCCTAGGAGGCTTGTAGGTGCTCCTCTTGACGGTGACAATACTTTCCTTCTTCACTTGATCCACCGAGGTAAATATCTGATGCAGCTTCTGCTGTATATCCCGACTAATACCCGACACGTTGAGTCGGAAGTGGTTGAAACTTGTGATGGCAGTTAAGTCTTTGTCTTCATCGTTGATTGCCGCGTATAAGTAGTCCGCGTCTGCTGAGCGAGCAACCATTGGTGCTACCAAAGCCTCCACCAACACGGGTAATAGCTTAGGCACGACGTGGTGACACTCCTGTCGGTTGAGTATAACACTCGCGATGTCCAGCGCTTCGCTCTTGAAGTACCTCTTCTGCAGCAGGTTGAGATCCCGGGGGCGAATATAGAGGTCGTCGGTGATTTTCGTTGTCTTGATTGCCTTGATATGGAGTCGGAATCCCCAGTCAGTGCGGCTCCCATCGGTGTGGAAGTACACCACACACTTTGACGCCTCGATCTTCAACGGCTCCGTGCCTTGCACACCAGGCCAGTTTCTGTTTCCTGCTCCGCCGTGGTACTTGTTCGAGCCATATTGTATAGATTTCGAGCGATCATTGAAGAACTGCACGTAGTCGTTAGACCTTTCAGTGGCGCTGAGCTCATCGAATGTGACTATCAAGAGGTCGGTGTCTTTGAAGTCAACGTCCCAGTACTGATCCATGTTGTCCTCGTACGGATGGTTCGTTTCAATGGTCACTGACTGCGCAGTACCGTTGTTTGCTGCAGCAAGATACCGTCGCTCATCATGCGTGCTCATACTTAATACAGGTAGTATTGCATCGATCAACTGGTTGTTGCTGAGTATCTTGGTGGAGGCGACGAGGCACTCCTTATCCGGCAGCCCAGTAGACACGGCGTCCTCAACTCGTGCGATGGTGTGGGATTTACCGGTGTCGCAGAATCGTAACGGTGACAAGACCACGTTGCGGGAGCGATTACCACCGGATAGTAGTCGCAGACCTGCCACTTTAGAGTCGCAACCACCCTCGTAGTTATCTAATATTTCGATTTTGATGTTATTGACTGCTGACTCCGCCATTTCCTCCTGCAACTCCTCGATATTAAACACGGTAACCCAGCCTCCTGATTTAGGGATTCCAAACTTTGTCTTCACAACCTTATCACCTAAGCTCAATCTCAATTTCTCGGGTGAGTAGCTGCCCCAGTCTGAGAGGTACAGCTGCACGCTACCCCATGCCATGTCACTCGGCACGCTGACCTTCACCCAGTGCGGCTTGGAGCCTGAGGACTCCCAGTAATTATCGAAGTTATTAGTGTTTAACAGGTTGGATGAGGACGAGGCGCCGCTGCTGACTTGCAAGCAAGAGGCCGTTAATGGTATGGGCTCGTCTGTCTCCATCGAGGTCCCTTTGCTCTGCACGCTATCACACAGCACAACTTGCTCGCCCAATAATTTATTACTAGACATAACAACGGTACCTGGAAGGAGCAGCTGGTTAAAGATGTTGCAAGGGAAAAGAGTGGTGACGAGGCCGTGGTAGAAGTCGCAGGCGTCAGTAGCCACCTCATTACGTAGTAAATCTTGAACGAGTTGCGTAATAGAAGCGCGAAGTCTCGACATAACAAAGTCTGCTGCAGCATCGTCACTCATGTACCATCTGTCTATCAATGACTGCAGCAGGCGACGACCTATCGTTTCATTGACAAACGACGAGGGTCGGAAGTGATGCTGCGGCATGACAGCGCGTTGACTCTTACCGCGAAGCTTGAACAGGTTTGTGCTGTCACCGATACATGTCAACGACTGCGTCATAAACGAGCTGTCGATCGCTAATGTACCGGAAGCTGACTCGCGACAGAGAATACTCTGGCTAAACATGCTCCGAATCAAGTTAATCGGTGCTACCCGCGTTAACAACGACACCAATTTCGCGCAGGATAACCTAACTATCGAGCTTGGCGCTTGCAGTATCAGCGTGTGAAGGTCGCTCAGCAGGTGTTTGCTGCCGCTCAGTATTTCTTGCAAGATATGCGAGCAGCTGTCACTAGATGCGACCGCAGTTATGATGCTGATGAGTGACCCAATAGCGCTTAAGCTCATCTTGTAGTATTCCGCAGAAGTCGACCGAGTCCAGAAAGAAAAGTCTGCAGTGGTTAATGCGCTACCCGAAGCCGAAAGGCCGAGGTCGCAAGGGGTTTCTGATTCAGATAACGGATCCTTGTACACCAGAGCGACGCCGGTCACAAAGCCGGTAACACTGTTACTATCCAGCGTTTTGCCGATGTGGATTTGCGGCACCTCGAATACTCGGTTAGTCAACGACGCGCTACTGATGGTTTCGGTGACGGCTTCAATATTGCATTTCCAGCCCCAATCGTTCGTTGAGCTGTCGGACACAAAGTTGAACTGGAAAACAGGACCGTTGATCTCAAGCACGGGACGCCCGTTGAGGCCCGGGAAGCACGGGTCTCTATTGTTGTAGCCACCGGAGTACTTCTCCCCAACCTGCTTCTTCCTGTCCGTGCCCTCGTAAAACATAAGGTAATCGCAACCGCTTTCCGTCTTTGTCCTGGCGTCAAAGGAGACGTTGTACTTGATAGCTCCTGGGATATCGACGGTGTACCAGTCACTCACGTTGTCTTTGTATGGATGCGCCGACTCGAGGGAGTAGTCCACTATCGTGCGCGTAATCGACTCCGCAAGCAACGTCGGGCTTAGTTGGACCGACGCATCGAGATAACCATCGATGTACAAGTCAAGTGTGTTATCTTTCCTATTCACCACGTAACCGAATTGCATCCAAGTATTGAGCGCTGCGCCCTTGTTGGAGCTTGCGATGAACGGACTTTTCAAGTTTGCTATCTTGACAACAAACTTGCCCTTGGAAAGGCCCACACTGATGGCGGACCAAGGATCCGAGTCGCTTTTGATGGAGCCCGTACTCGTGATGAGGCCATCCGACAAGCTCTGTAAGCAGATGTAGAACGAGAATGAGTGGATTATGGGCACGTCGCAGGAAGGTGCGCCTGTGCCGACCTTGGGGTAAGTCCAGATGAATCCAGACTCTTCCATGGATAAGTACACCATAGTATCGGTCACCACCTGCAGCTTGCTTCGGCTGCCGCAGTTCGAGGCAGTGCTCTCTAGGTCGTCTAATGTCCGCTTGGTCATGTTATTGATCAACGCAAGCAGATCCACGTGGCTGGTGATGCTGGCACTCAGGATCTTCAACACGGCACCATAAAACGACGAGAGATTGAGATCCGTTGCGGCGACAGCCGCGTCATCAAGCTTCAACTTGGATAAATTAATACAGAAAAGCTCAAGGACCTTGGACGCAAGAGCACTCAGCTGAGTGTGCTTCATTTCGATGCACGACTGCAGCAGCTCCAGTACGTTATCGGTCGCTAAGTCTAGAATGTCTTGGGCGCCGAAGTCCTGCAAGAGCAGAGTCAGAGTGCCCATAGACACAAGTGTTGTCCTCTCTTTAGCCTCGGAGCTATCCATTTTGAAATTAGACAAGCGTTTGATCGACGAGTTGATCAAGAAGCGCAGTAGATTGCGGTGAGCATCGGTGAGCTTCCCATGCAAACTCTTCGACATACCCGACAGGTTATTAATGTAATTGACCTCTATTCCACGGCTGTGGCTCCTACTAGTTTGGTGCTCAGTCATTGCAGACCGCAGGATAAAAGGAATATACGGCGCGAAGTCGTTGTCACTTGAATACAGCGGCAGTGCACTAGTAAGCCCTTCTAACCGCAAGTTACACGCTATATTGTTCTCGTAAATCAAGGAGTTGATGTCCTCGTACCTCGGACCCTGCAAGACGAACTCGATGATCAAGTGATCATTCCCTCGAACTGGTTCAAACTTCAGTAGGAAGGTTGCTCGTTGTAGTATCTCCATTTTCACCGAAGCTTCCGTAGGAGTGTCTAAGTGTCTCCCGATGTGGGCGCGCACCTTCGTATTAGCGAGACTCCAAGTGCGCGTCATGCGGTTGATGTCATCCAAGCCGCCAGCTCGGAATAGCTCCACTGCCTCGTCGTGGTACATCAACGCAGCCCAAGTAGCATAGACGTAGGTGTCCATGCAAGAGCCTTGCACCTGCACAGGAGGCCTGCATTTGCGAGAATATTCCTTGAGTTTTTGAATAAGACTGTCGCTTGCACTTGTCCGCGCTTCGATCAAGTTCTTCTTCAAGAATGATTCCAACTCCTTCAAGACGGGTCTGTTCTCGTAGCTGTGGAAGAACAGCGGAGATTTCAACCATTTCTGATGTCCGCGCATCCGCACGGTGTGCGACATGCAATTGCTGATCGTCACAACTTGGATCGCGTGGAGTTCGTTGGACATATTCTCGAACAAAGTGCTGCGAACATGCTGCCGCACTGAGTCCAGTAAGCTGGAAATGCTTGCTAATTTCTCGAAAATAGGGCGGAAGGTCTCTTGATACAAGTTGTACACCAGCGGGAACTGGAGGAGGATCAGCTTCAGCAACGCAATCACGCCAGAGCTCACAAAACCCAGCACAAATTGGCGAAGATTCTCCTTCACAACCGGGTTCTGTAGGACTATGCCGCGCTTCGCCGGGTCTATATAAAGGTGTTAAGTGAGAGGGTGAAAGGGAGATGCGCATGGTATGCTTACCGTTTAGTGCTTGCAGACACTCTTGCATGCTGTCAAGTAGCGGGAATATTACAACGGACATCCGCTCAATAACGGCGTCAACGGTCTCACCATTAGCTCCTTTAGGCAAGGCTGATGGTTGCCGCAGCAAGGTCACACCGTTATTACTAGAGTCGTTCACGCTAACCACAGTAGGCGAATAGTCAGCGGTGGTGTAGTAGTGGTTCATTATCGCGTCGACCTCGTGCAGGATCAATTTCATAGTGATCGAGTCCAACAATCGGGCTATTTGCCCTTTAATCATTTTGTCCAGCGTATTCGAGTCCGCTGCAACTGCAGGCACCACATGATTGTAGAAGTGACTCAGACTAAGTATCTTCCACTTCGAGTTGCGCCCGGTCCCGTAGTCGCCGACAAATGGCGATATACCGCTGGGTAACTCGTTGAAAATAACGCCCATGTCCTGATACTCTTCTGCGCCCAACTTCTTGACCTTGAGGGACAGCTCCTGCGTGTAAGTGTTGTAGTGGAATTTGCACAGGTCGGCGACATTAATCTTGGTCAACGGTCGCGCTCCCACGTGATGCTTGCCAGAAGTGGTGCTGTTGTGATAGGTCTTGCCTTCGTAGCACCTAACACTCCATATCTCGGCTGATTTGTCGTGTGCAGGCTGCCTAATTGGTAACTTAGCAACACCAACTGCGGATATCTCATCCATAAGCTTGTCGAAAACACTCTCAAGCTCCCACTCCCAGTACCCGTCGTCGTGAAGCATTACCACTGGACAGGTCACAAAAGCGTGCCGTTTAGTGAATGTTACTAAGGAGTAACTCTCACTTAGCTCCGCACCGCTACTGGTGACTAGGAACACAGGTGCTATTGCAGTATGCGCGCTGCTAGTCTTGTCATCGTCGATTTCAAGTACGTCTACGCCAGCTGGATCCGTCACTGCTTCAGCGACAGCGCTGTCAAACGGCATTAAGAAGGTGTTTCTCAAGTACCTCAAGCAGTCATGCGCTAAGGACTCGTAAGGAGCCGATTCCAGGGAAGAATTCTCACTCATTTTGGTGTTAAGGAGTGCGATGACGTCGCTAGACTTGATAGCAGACAACCTGTGCAGCAGGATAGGTTTGAATGACTCGCTGAGTCGATTCGCTCCGAACATGGCAAGCAACTCTTGTATCAAGGAAAAGGAGTCGACGGAGTGCTTGGGGAATATCGCATCCATATTCAGCAGTATTGCTTCTAGCAACTTGTCGGACACAGCTTTCAACAGTTCTTGGTTCCAACCATGGTGGACGCGGTCGGCGCTAGCCGTTGCGGAGTTACTGGCATGTAACGCCTCGAAGAACAAAGCTTTAAGCACGTCTTTAGAGGCAGATGTTAGCGACAAATATTTCGAGGGATCAACAGATTTTACGCACTTCAGAGAGCGGCAAGTTGAGCTATTATACTTGTAATAACCGAGTATACCCGACGTGTTCCAGCGAACCGACACGTCACCAGTAGGCGACAGCCCAACCACAATACCGTTACCACCGGTGTTGTGTTGCTTATCTTCATCGCTCCCATTCCAACTGTCACTACGCTGCACTACATCACCAATGACATAGGAAACTGGATATGACATAGTAGGAGAGACGTGCTCATGGCTCGACTGGAATATCCTAGACACAAATGTCAAGCAGGAGTTGACGCGGGAGATCGTAATCGCGTCCGCAGAGTCTCCCTCGAGAAACTTGGCAATGAATTCCAACAGCAAGATCAAGCTCAACTCCTTGTCGGTATTCTTTATTCTCAGCGAGTTCTTGCGGTAGGCATGTGGTAGCACCTGCATTACGAACATTAAGAACACCCGAGCGTCCGGTGTAATCTGCCCGAGGCCACTTAATTGCGGCTGTTGCACCTCGAAGGAGACATCAAACTTCGAACAAAGGCGGAACACGCTGGGCTCTAGTTGATATGACCCCTCTAACACTAGCTTTATGACTTTGAGCATGCTAAACGCATTTGCTTCTGTGACGGCTAGCACCAGCAACAGGGATATGGCTTTGCTACCGACGTGCGCGTCAGAAGAAAGAAATTTATTGGAAATGATCTCAAACATACGTTGGAAAACATACTCATTTACTAAATTTGATGGTTCATCCACGACAACAATGCCCGGTCCATCGCACAGCTTGCTGTCATCTATCTGACTGATCAGCGCTTCGATCAAGTTGTCCAATACATCTGCTGCTTCGGTAGATGCAGGCGAAATTGAGTTAGATAATGTCGAAAATATAGCCACTGATGTGATTAATAGCACCTCAGTAGTATTTCTAGCTTTAGGGCATACAAGACGAGGCACCAATTCAACAGCGACTTTATCAGTGCTAGTTGATAGTTCAGTTTCGCTACAAGCAGTGCTACTGCTAGTGTTGTCTGTATTATTAATTTTCTCTTGTTCTTTCCACTTTTTATTTGCCGCGGCGACAGATAAGTATATTCTCAATAACATCTTAGACGTTTGTTCATCTTGTTGTATGTTTTTCATGTAAGTAGCTTGCTCCGCCAAATATTGGTCTACAAGACTCATATATGATGATGAAGATATGGAATCACTGTCTGCCTCGCAAAAAACATCCGTCAAATGACTATAACTATTCAAATTTTCCGAGCCAATATGGGGCTGGTAGTTAACTGTCTTTACTCGATACTTTTTAAAAGGTTTGGGACTAGAGTTGTGCGGAAACATAACTTGTTCGTATGTGATGTCCAAGAAATCATCACTCCTCTTGTACGCTAATGAATCTATATGGTCTGCATCTAAAGCAGAGCATTTTTCGATCAAATTGCGCAACTTGATCTCATCCTGCTCGAAATCGCGTCGCCGTTCGGCCTGCTGACTCTGTTCAGCACCCATTTCAGCGTTTTTCTTGTCTTCTTTTTGTTTCTATTCCTTTCTAAAATCGGCGATGGTGCCGCGCCCGAGGGTCGCTGTTCAAACATTGTTTCTCCATTGAATCTGATACTGTTATGGAGAGGATTTAGTGCACTATCGAATAGTGTGTCAATGCGCAAATAATTACATTCGAATAGCGTAAATGGTTATTAAAATAAAAATGACTTGATAACTGACGATGGAATACATAAGCATAATTGGGACTAGATTGTTTGAATGAATTATGTCTGAGTAACGGAACAATACAACGGATACTGGAATGAGAGAAGCAACAATTCTAGAGTATTGACGGTCATCTAAATCATTATGAGGCCGCTTTCCCTTTTGAACTGACAGTGAGTCATCTCATACCAATATATATACCAGATGCAACAATTTTTGTATTTGTTACTACTATTGACTGTTTGCAGCATCAACAATGCATTGCGACCTGGTCTGGTGCGAAAGGAGCTCGTAATATGGGACTGTGATGGTGTGCTAGTTGACTCTGAAGCTCTTTTAAAGCAGGGCGAGGTAGATGCACTACGACAGCATGGATTCCAGCTCACCAGGGATGATTGCACAAAATTGTTCTCTGGATACTCACCTGAAGCAGGAGCGAGTAACTTTAAATCATTTACTGGGAAAGAATTACCAAAAGATTTTTTCAAGGAGCAAGTAGCTAATTCGCTTCAATTGTTCAAAGATAAATTGATACCGTTGATGCATACAACAGTATTAAGTCTACACAATAGTAATGTCCGACAATGTGTTGCATCAGGTTCTCCGCGGGAAAGAGTGAATATATCTATTACCAAAGGAGGAATGGATGTAGCCTTTAGATCAAACAATATATTCACAAGAGAAGATGTGACGAAAGGCAAACCAGCACCAGATTTATTCCTTTTAGCTAGCAATAAAATGAATGTAGAATCATCTAAATGTATTGTGATTGAGGATTCTGTTGCAGGTGTATTAGCGGCAAAGGCTGCAGGAATGGATTGCGCTATCTATCTTGGTGGAGGCCATGCCGAGGGTCAATGGTACCGTGACGCATTTAATGAGTACGCTGATGTGCCGCGATTGTACACACCAAACGAAGTACTAACTTATATAAAGAACTGTCTGTAAAATGTAATTATTTACCCTTAAATATAAAATTAAATCTTCTTGACATCGCAAATAGCGAAGGTGAGACACCCTCCAACTGCAATGACACATCCCACAACTTTCTGTGGTGTTAAAGTCTCTTTTCCTCCGATCAAGAAGTGTAAACCAACAAAAATCGCAACTCTTTTTAACGTGTTTCCAACGGCACAAGACACAGCACCCAGCTTGGATAAGACCATATTCTGGTATTCGTTATAGAGGTAAAAGCTGAGTCCAGTAACGAGTAGATTGAAGTAGAAGGTTTGCTTGTCACTTATCGCATGGTATGCTTTTTGAATAGTGCTGACTTCCTCCACGTAGGGCACTGCAACCACCAGCAACACAAATGAAAGCAACGTGCTCAAGAAATGCTCGTTAGCTGCGTCATTGAGATTGGTTTCATCTTTAAATTGTTTAGGTAATTCTTTTCTTAATAGTGATCGCAATGCGAATGCAATTGTCGATGCCATGGCAAGTTTAGCAGCATCTGAAGTAAATTCTTTTGCCATACTATCAACACTTAAATTACCAGATGTAGCTGCATAAGCAACACCATATGTCACAGGTAATAAACATAGTCCTGTAAATATTTTTGGTACAGTTTTTCCTCTTGACCAGACAAATTGTACTAAAACTTGAACAAGTGGTTCACTTGCTTTTATTACGTGTGTAAAGCTACCACCTCCTGGTGTAGACATTGCAATTACAGCTGTGATATGTCCGATAGTATTTAGTATCACAATAGGCATCAAATCTAAAATATGACTAATCTTAGTGAGTTTAGGTGGTTTCCTCAAGCTAAGTAGAAACAGTGGAACCACGTATATCATACCGATGACCAATTGCGCTGCCCCCATCGTCCACGGAAGAAGCAAGTCATTATTCACCTTTTTATTATACACATTATACGACACGCTTGTGCCGTACCATACCACGAACAGCAGAAGCAATTCAACGATTCCTGAACTTGGTGAAGACTTTGCTGCAGCCGTAGACACACGAGTTGGGGTCGATGCTTTTCCCGACATGCTATTTGATCTTTGCTATGCTGATGTCACTTTAAATTTTTGATAGAGCTCAACCGGCCAGGTGTGAGGTGTGGAAATGAAGAGAAGACGGAGAGAGGATTTCGGCGTCAAGGGGTCACTCAGACCTGGGGTCTGGGTCAGAACGAAACAGAACTTCTAATAAGGATACAGCAATAAATACATACTCTAGATACTACAAAGGGCGTCACGCCTACAAACGGCTAGTTTCACTTCGAAACATAAAATATCTCTTCAAATCCCGAGCGCCAACCGCTTGGCAGCATCGCCACGTTGATGAGGTTACTAACCGACCCCTCTTTCACGTACTGCTCGACTGCTTCTCTAATGATCTCCTGCATCTTATCATATGACTGGGAGGGTCGCGGCAGTTTCTGCTTGTAGTACTCCTCTATTTCCAGCCACCCAGCGTGGGCGATCTCCGAGTCTTGCTTGACGATGTCGGTGTTGAGTGGCTTCAATAAACAAATAAAAAATAAATCTGATTTCCCGAAAGTCCACGAGCAATTCACGACTTGCCTGAACCCAAGAACCCCCAAGTACTCGCACTTGATGCCTGTCTCCTCCATCAATTCCCTCTCAATTCCGGCCTTAATACTCTCATTCTCATTGAGTGTACCGGTGGGGATCTTGTTAAAATTAGTACCTTTCAGTGGTCCATTTGCCTCTCTAACCACCAGGATTTTGCGATCATGAATCACCACTCCACCGACTCCTACGTAGTGAGAAGGTCCTTTGGGCAACGAGTTTGCCTTTACTTTATCCAGCCAACAAGTGAGCACAAGGTCTTGGTTCGCATCAACGCTGTGGAATTCAAATGATTTCTGCATGAGATGAGGTACATGGGTACCTAATTCCTTACTTACCTTTATCCACACACCACGCTTACCAAGAGACACCCAGTGCGCTAGTGACAGCTCGAGTCGATGGAGGAACTCGTGCGCATCGCGGGGGATAGACGCCGCCTTCACGATAACTCCCGAGTATTTGTCATCGTCCCACTCCAACAACTGGCTTTTATTCTCGTCAACAGCTTTTTGATACAACTCTTGCATGATCGCATCGATTTTAACGATATTTTCTACGCGATTTCCATCATTAGAAATCTCGTAAGGAAACGGTCCGAATTCAGGGTCATAGCTGATGTTTGTATAGCCTAGTTGCAGCTGCGTCTTGATGATGCTGTACCAATACCCTTTGAAAGCATCTAGATCTGCGGCGAAAAGGGGGTCTTGAACATCAACTAGTTGGATGTGTTCCGTAGAACAAGGTCGCGCGTGAATGTGCTTGGTTCTTTCATTGATTAATTTTATTAGTTTTGTAAACGAATGAAGATGTCGCTCAGCAACAACAACAAAATGACTGAGATCGCTAGTAAGCAATAAACTAGGAAATTCTTCCAACCATTTCAATGTATTCCAAGGGCTATACAAAATTCTCCCTCGATGCGTCTCATGGAGCATCATTATACTGCTATATTTCTTTTCTAGTGCAAGAAATAAATTAAAATACTCTCTTACTTCATACTCATTCCAACTATCGACACCACCATGGATATTAAACTTGGTGGGAGAATACACCAACCCCTCAATGATTTGCTGCTCCAAGGATTGAATGTGTTCGAGTGGTGTGACTCCTTGTGTTTGCAACATTAAAACGAGCTTCACATCATCGCGTGAAAGCAAACTCTTTTTATTTTCTTCGCTAGCATACAATAGACATGCCTCGACCCCCGTAATTTCTGATCGCTTGAGATAACTTTCCCAGTTCTCATCTACGCCCCAAAGAGTACGATAAGACTCCATTTGCAAAACTACAGGATCAACAATGGTCAAGACTGAGTCAGTGAGTGAGTACTTTTTAGAAAAGTGACTTTCCAAGGAAATGGGACCGGTTATTCTGGACCAAAAGTTGACATCGCTAAAGAAGTGAACCGAGTTAATTCCCAGATTCACCAGCGAAAGGCGCTTATGAGCACAGTGCATGACGCTGTAATCTTTAATCTTAGCCGATCAAAAAGCACCGGTCTCGTGCCGGTACCGGGTAAAATTTTGGGACCAAAAATTTGGATCCAAAGGAAACTTGATATATATCATGAAGTTTCGTTTCGTTGGCGATGCTGACTGCCCCGATTGGCTATTGGCAGAGATAGCAACTTTGTCTAAATTCTCTTCTATTCGCTTGCGCACGATCGTCTTACAGATAATTCAATACTGTGTAATTGGTGATTTTAATTATGAAAAAGTATTGAAATTAGCTGCTGATAACACAGAAGGCGTTTCAGACATCAAAGGTGCAATCGCCGCGTTGCATTTTATCCTCACAAATGCCGCTAAGCATGATGTAGATGACACAAGTTTATTACAAGAAATACAACAATTAGGTTTACCGAAGGAGAATTCAGATGCATTAACGAAGCAGTATCGAGAGCACAAGGATGCCATGCGCGCTAGGCTTGCGGAAGAAAGTTATAAAACATCGAAATTAGTTGAAACACACTGGCGCTTGGATCATATTATTGCATCATCCGCTGATAGTAGTAGTGTATCATCAACTGGACCATCCGTGCATCTGAAATTAGTAGTAGATAATCAACCTCACAATAAAAGTAACAGTAGTCGCGAGGAAATTTTGTGTGAGTTAACTGCAGACAAACTAGATGTTTTAGTGAACGAGTTGAGCACTGCAACTGCTTTGTTAGCGCAAATACAATAAAATCTTATTATGTTAATAGTATAAACAATTGATAATATCTACAGTTCTCTTATATTCGCCGTGCGACTAGATACGTATCCTCCGGATGCTATAAGCTGATACTTCTGCACATTTTCGCTCGAAACTTTAGTGCTGGTACTCCACGCGGTGTTACTGACAGCAGCTAGTATTCCGTTGATTTTCTTATCGATTTCACTGGTGCTCATCTCGGTGTCGTAAGCAGTCAGGAGGATGTTCACTACTCTACCGAGGCTATCGTTGTCCTCTAGGTGCAAATAAGAACTATTCTGATTTATGAGTCCCATCAACTGCTCCAGCACATTGTGTCCTTCAGTAACGTCGTGCTGCAGCGGCAAGTAGTTCAACCATTCATTCCACAGGTAGTCGTAATTCAGTTGGACACTATATCTACTCATGTACTCTAGTATATAGCCGACCGCCGCCACATTATTGTCGGTGCATTCTCCTCGCGCACTCTCTTCGTCTTCTTTCATCGCAATACTTGCACCAAGTCCGCTTAACGCAGATGAGGCAAAAGGCACGAATTCAGCTGGGTACCGTTGGACAGCAAGCCCAAGCGCATAGGACGCAGTCAACCTCGGCGATGAGTCATCCCCACTGAGGCCTTGGATCAATACCGGCAACATCTCGGCCAAATATGACTTGTTCGCACTATCAAGACCACTTTTTATGACGTCGCTGATGACACAGTAGGCGAATACTCGGTCTTCCTTCATGCAAAAGGGGCGCGACATCTCGGCTACCATACTATGCCACTGCTCCGCATAAATCGGGTAGAAATCTGTGCCATGAATGCTGAACAAGACTTCAATAGTGTTACTGATACTGTAGAACAGCTCCATGTTTTCATTGACCAGGAGACCTTGTGCCATGATGTCATCCTCGTCGAGACCTTCAACCTCGTGAATCTGCTGACTCTCCGCCCTGTTCACTGCTCGACGCTGTATTGCGTCCCTTAGAACAATCTTCATTGCTTCACTAATTGCAGACAGTTGGTCTCGACTTAGTAGACGCAGGGATGTAGTAGGAGTCAACTCGGGAGGCTCATCGCTCGCGGGATAATGAATCCATTGCGTCGCGGAGTATGTGAGAGTCAGCTTCAAGCACTCTAGCCCAGTCAGAATCAGGTCAAGAACGCTTTCTTTCTCTAAATATTGTATTAATTGACCCAACAAGTAGTTTGTCACTGATACCAGAGTCGTGTTGGTGCTGTCGCGGCATGTTGCTCTTGCGGTTACTCGGACCAGCTCCGGGACTAATGACACGCAATACGACCGCACATCCTCGTGTGGCGAGCTCATTAAGGGCGCAATCGAACGGATGGTTTGGTCTGCATAAGGGAATATGTGTTCTTGCAGTCTCTCAACTAGAAGATAGAGCAGTTGACACGCCGATGCTTGCTCTTCTACTGCACTTGTTCGGACGCACGTGTAGGTACCGTCTTGGTTCTCGAGGACATCAATATCGGAGCGGTCCTCGATATCCTCCAAGTCGCACGCAGCGCTGATGTCTTGGTTGATTGCCACCAATATTTTCTCCATGACACCTTGTAAAAATGGAGAGAATTCGGCACCTAAACACCTTGCTATTCGCACCCACGCTTTGAGCAAGTACTTGGTTTCATCAACAACCTCATGGCCTTGTGACGCCGCCAGCTGTCGCTGTTGATGCACACCAACTAGTGACTGCATGAGGGACAATGCGTCGGGATAAAACTTGGATTTCCCCGACGACTCGCCCACTAATGCGTAGCACTCCAAGCCCTGACCCCAAAGTTGATCTAGCTTATTGTCACTTGCATAAGAGAGTAACTGCTTCAAAACGGGCATCAAAGCATCGTAGTAAACCGCAATTTGTTCACCTTTTACTGATTCCGCTAATGAAATTATAGCCGTTACACAAATCTCTTGAACCAACAAGGGGCCACTGACCAAAGAGTTCACGATGAGCGAGAGGATGTTGCCTATGTGCTTCTCAACGACCGAGGTTTTAACAATGTCTATGGCGCTAGTCAGACATACCAACACTTCATACTTCAGTAGAGGTGGCAAGGCGACGTTGCTACTCAAATGTTGCATGCACAACGACAACAGCTGCTCTACCAGGTCGTCCCGCAGCCCTTTTCCGTGGTAACTAAAGTACTGACCTAACGCGTAGAATGCAGAGGCTTTCACTCGGTTGTTACTGGAGGCGATGAAGCTTGCTAGGGTTGCCGCGACATCCTGGCGGTGCTTACTCAGCTGCGCTTTATTATCGATTTTTGCGGTTAACTCTAAGTAGTTTCCAGTTATTTTCAAACCCGCGATTTGTTCTTTCCAATTAGAGCTAGTGAGATACCTGCTGATGCAAGCAGACATCACCGCGTAGGTGCTCTTTAAACCTAATGCCTGCGTGATGCGTGCTAAAGCGGCTTCACTCACATCACAGTCATTGACGGTTCCTTCATCATTTGTATCGAGTGTGCTCTTGCTGTCCCACTGTGGATCCTCTTTGATGGCACTCATCATAGCCATCAATGACGGGAACAGGCGCAATGCAATGTAACCCTTCTCACCTGCTGGAGACTTGATCTTGCGGGATTGTGACGGATACTCTTCACTCAAGGTAACGATTAGTTCTATCAAGATGTGCCGAATAGCCGAGGGAATCGACTGATTTTCGACCAGATTTAATAGCGCAAAAGAAACGTCTTTTAACTGTTGCACATAGAACTTCTTCTCATTTTGCTCGGCAAGCTCAATGAGACTATCAATGTAAGCGATCGGTACAGTCTCGGGAAACACTTGCTTCGTGCACCTGTCCAAGGCCAAGTGAAGACCGTTGATGATGCCCCCAACAAGGCACTGGAAGTGGTCCGTATCAGATACTTGTGGTAAATTCGTTATGATATTAACAAATGCTTTGATAGCAGCAAGCAAAACCCTTCCTTCATTGGAGTCATCGTTCAGCGAAGTCTGAAACATCAATATCATTGACTGCAGCGAAATCGGCGATGATAACAATTGCTGTATTTGGTTCGAATCATATGCTATTTTCCCGAATAAGTATAGTCCAACTTCTCGATCTAAGGCATTGCTCGAGGCAATACTTGCTGATATAAACTCCAGTAACTCTGGCCATTGTGTCGGCTCAATAGTATTAATGCAGAATTCCCCGATTAACTCACTTAAAGAGGTCTTCAATAAAGTGTCTGCTTCATTTTTGAGCACTAGTAATAAACATCCTTGCACTGTTCTTTGCATTTCGTTATCTAATTGATAATAATATGCATTTTCTACCACATTTTTTGGATCATCTATCCCATAAGTACTATTCCATGGAATTATAAGGACTTTCCTCAGCAATACAACAGCCAATTGTCGCAGATATCGATCTCTTGTATTGTTTCCAATGAACTGAAGGAAGACCAACACCACTGGAGGAGATGTTCCCCGTTGCTGCACTATAGAGTTAAATGCAGCCTCGCTCTGCTCCCTGAGTCCCTTGTCAGGAGAACCAAGCCCTTGCAACAACTGCTCGACATCTTGTTCACTTAACATCGCTCCAAGTCACTGTTATCTTTCGTTTTACTCTACGTTTCTTTCTTTCTATACCACTACTAGGTAAAGGATGATTTCTTTTTAGCGATGCCATGGGATGAGAAGGCCGGATCGTAATTGATTCATGTCCAGAAACAATATAAAAGATAAAGTATTCAATAAAACAGAGTGTTTATGCATCGGTAAGAGTTGTTGTGGTGGAAGATATGTCATTATCGTACTCACATTTTATTGTATTAAAATATTTCTTATTGGAATAAGTAATATGGCTGAATCATGTGCCGTTGGACAAATTAGATACAGCCATATGGATTAATTGTTAAAATATCTTTAGTCACTGCACAAATTGGTTGCTGGGAGCCTTTGGAGGCGTCTAAAAGAGCAATCATTGAACAATCTTCATCTTTTCCAATTCTTTCTTCGATACATATTCTATCTCGAGTCCCATGATAGTCTGCTCTGCGGATTAATTGACTAAATGCATCTTGTTGTGTCAAGTTAAACATATTTTGGTCCTTAAAATGGTAGTACTTAAAGTTCTGTGTAGTTAAATGGGCAAGAATTTCATTCGTTCCAAGTGCTTTTGAAATCATTCCTAAAGTTGGCGCCTTCAAGTCTGCTTGATCTGTTCGTTCCATTGAATTAATAGTTGAGAAATTGCTATTAAAATCCTTATTTTACGGACAGTTATTTATATCTACCTGAAAGAAGCACCTTTTCTATTTACTGCAAGGTTTTTTCTTACAAGTGTGTTCGGCAGGGACCGGGACCCGAATTCAGTTTCGAGGCTGCTCAAGGTAGAGTGCACACAACGCTACTCTCAATGAACGCGTTGTATATATGTAAGTTGTCGCGGCTCTCTTCATTTTTCCTTTTCCTCTGTTTCTCTTTTCCACCTTTTCCCCCTTCATCCACACCCAAGTTGATGAGTTGGGAACTTGGCATGCAAAAACTTTTTGAAAAGAAAGGAAAAGAAAGAGTGGGGAAGCTTTAGATTAAAATATCAATTCAAATAAATGTGGCTGCATGCGCTATTATGTCTGCTTCTACCAGGTGCTGCTATGTGCTTTCGGTTAATGATGTCGTATGACTATCTCCGCGGCGATAATAAAGTATACTTACAAACAATTCTAAAAAAATCTATTGAATCAACACGATTAATGCTGAAAACACCTGCAACACAGCGTTTAATCGAAATAGAATTTCCTGTGAATAGAAAAAATGATCTGTCTGCAGCTGAGACTTTGGACCAATCACGAGATTTTGCTTTAAACTTTATTCAAGGATTCGCTAGTGAATACAAGAAAGACATGTGGGTAGTATTCCCTGATCGTAAAGAAGCAAGTTTGGCGAGAAAGAAATGGGGAGAAAATCTACCATTTGTACTGTCATCGATAGAAGGCGCTACATTGCAAGTGTCAACTACCCAAGATAGACCCAAGCTAATAGTTGCAGTTACTCCAGGCTTCAATATTAACGAATGGATTGATCTGTCTCTATTTTACGACAAATTATCCAAAGATGCTTGTCCAATTATTGTTATTAACGGAAACCTGGATAGACTACGGAATGGGTATTACCCTTCAATATTTTATCCAGGCTTGACTAAGGTTAGTAATTCCTTTTATAAACGATTTGATCAAGCTCTGTTCCTGAGTCCGATCGCGCTCTCTGGCAACCGTTTTGCTGCTTGGCTCATCAAAGAATACAAAGAAAATTGCTGGAATATTGTAGTAAAGGACTCAGAAAATCAATACCAAAGTATCGAGACGTATGCGAGTCCTCCCGACAGCGGCGCAGTCTGGAGACTAGCGAAGGTACAAAGAAAAACACTCTTAATTACACTTTTATTCACTTCTAACTCATTCTAATCAACCGTTTTCCTCTCTAGAAATCGTTTCAGCAGCTGAACCCAGACGTCTCCATGTTCTAGAGAATCTACTAGTAATTTTCTGGCGCTGTAACTACTGTAACATATTGAATAGGAGAATTCCCTCTTTTGACGCCGAATGTGATCTTCTTCCCTATTTCATACCCAATACAGTCCAAGATATCGCGGATACTTTTGACCTCCTTACTATTCACTTCCACTAGGGTATCGCCGCGCTGCAGTCCTGCTTTAAACGCTGGACTTCCACTATCAACTTCAACGATCTTAATTTGAACGTCATTCGCTTTGAACTGCCCTAGTCTACTGGCTCTATTCTGCTCGATGTACGGTGCCATTTTAAAGCCGACATAAGGCCGGATGACCCGTTTATTGTGAATAAGTTGGTTGATTATGATAGACGCAGTGTCGATAGGGATTGCAAAGGAAATCCCATGCATTCCTTGTACCTTCATACTGTTAATGCCAATGACTTCGCCCTTCAAGTTGACCAACGGACCGCCACTGTTCCCCTCATTAATACTAGCGTCGGTTTGAATGTATTCAGATCGATTACGTGATAGCCCTAGTTCTGAGGCGTGACGGGCAGTACGAGATACAATTCCAAAAGTTACTGAATTTTGTAAGTTAAGCGGAGACCCTAATGCAACAACAAATTCACCTGCCCTTAACTTTCCACTATTTCCTATAATTGAGATTGGCAAATCTTCATCATAACCTATATCAACTAATTTTAATACAGCTACATCACTTTGTTTATCCACAGCATGAACCATCGCATTTCTACGCTTACCATCCCACATTGTAACAATTACTTCTTTTTTACCTCGACCATGATATACCAATTCAACTACATGAGCATTTGTGACCACATAACCCTCTTTATTTAACACGAAACCACTTCCAGATGAAGCAGCTCCCATAATAGACTCTGCCATTACAATGATATTCACAACTGAAGGTGATGCAACCTCAACCGCATCACTTATGAAATTGGGCGATAAATACTGCTGCGAATCACATTTACTAACCCATTGGTTCGGCGTAATACGCGTAACAAGAGACGCCATTTCACCATATCGTTGCTGGATTGATTTGGACTTAAGGAATCGAGGTAAAGTATCAGATTCGACATATGCGTGATAACCAACAGCAACCGTCAATGCCGCAACATTCACACTTCGAAGCAGCCGTGATAACATCGTGATCTTTCCTCTTCTTGGAAAACCTTTCTTCTCAACTTTCTTTCAGTAGCTGCCGTTGGGATGACAGACGGAGTAGCTGTAGTTGGGGTGACGGATGGCGTAGCTGTCGTCGACACTCTTTCCTTCTTCCTTTTTCTTTCTTTTTCTTCGGAAATCTTTCCTGGAGAGGGCCGTGTGACACTGCGAGAAGCTGCTTGCACATAAGACAGTGAATAGTTAAGTGGCGCACAAAGGAAAGGGTAAGGTACTCTTAGATATCGAGCTGAGCTGAATGTCATCGTAAGCCTAACTAACTGAATGGCTGGGTGAGTGAGTGCAAGTTGAACTAGACTTGAATGATGAAATTATTTACTTATGTAATCTATTACTGGAGCAAAAATGAAGTATATCCAGAGATTCTGTTGTTATTACCAAGTTTTCATGGCTAAACTAGCGAACGTGGCGTGGAATGTCTGGAATAAACTTGACTTAAAGAGTCCTGGAACATACTTATACATGGCGCGGTACACGTTGTAGAAAGTGTTGCCCGCAGCATGTGACACAGCGAATGGCGATGCAACCACTCCATTGACGACGACGTACTCTTCGTTAGTAACGATGGTGTAGATGCCAGCGCCAGCAACCTTGTTGTTAGATACAACTGCACTTTGACCGTTGACTGTCATGACGCAGGAGTTAACAGCAACCTCCTTCGCAGCGATGACAGTGAACACGGCGTCAACACCACATGATGCAGCGACAGGAAGTAAGTGCTCGCCAGTCATACGGATGTCAGCGCCGTTAGCAAGCGAGATCTCGTTGAACATGACTCGGTCGTTGTTCTTGGCATGAGGAACAGCAATCACGTCGGAGAATACGAATGCACCTTGAGCAGTTGAAGCCAAGACACGGTCACCAACAACTACATCAGCAATTAACTTCGATGCACCTGATTCAAGGGTCACTGTCTCACTGCCAGCGAAACATGTTGACGATGAACTGCTTTCACCGCTGGAGGTAATTGGGGTGAAGGTATAACCATCGCTACCTCCGGTGCAATAACTGGATAAATATAACTCATTAGAAGTAAAGTAATCATCGCCAGTGGTTTTGTCGTCGTCCTGGTGGTCGTCACATTCCTTCGGATTTGAGTATGTTGACTCCGAGGTGCTCGAGCCGCTGCAATCATAGGAAGAATAATAATTAAGCATCCCAACGCCGCTGTCGCAAGTGAATTTTATAGCACCTGAAGTTTGAGCCATACATGAGTCATAACTATAAAAAGAATTACCAAAAGTTAAAATAAAGTAACTCGGTACTGAGGTCCAATAACCAGAATATGGATAGCTGTTGCACTTCGACGAGGTGAATCCAAGCTGATAAATTCCTTTAGCAGTACTATAATCATAATTCTGTGGAGGATCGGGAAATGAATCAAAAAATGCGGCGTAACCATAATACTGATTATTTTCAAACCCGTTTCCATTTTGAATACAGGAGGCAGACATGGTGTATGTCGTATTCGCAGTTGAAATTTCGCAGTCAAGATCAGAGAAATCCTCAATAGTAACCACGTAAGGTCCATCGCCGACGTATGTGTACTTGATACTTGAAGTAGCTGATACTTGTTTAGATGCATGGTTGTACACATACTCCGTGAGACAAACATTCATAGCAATTACCTCCATCGTTCCGAAAGAGTAGGTATAACAACTAGGATAAGAGTTATCATAAAATGCACCGAATAACGAAGGGTATTCAGATCCCACTATCTTTTTAGTGATCAACGGAATGCCTAGTAAATAATGCAAGAGTAAGTAAGCTGCGATGAAAGTACACTGTTGATTTGATAAATAATTGGTAGAAATACTACTAACCATCAGCATCGTACGTGGTTCCCTCTCGTTTCACCAAGGATTCTCTCGTAATTTTATGATACAATTTACCGACTTTTGGATCAAATTTTGCATTGCGCATTTGCTCCTCGAAGCGTTTCAACTCGACTGTATGGTCAAGCAATGCCTTCTGCAAATATATTATACAGATTAATTAAATTAGTAAATGAGCAAATTAATTAATGCGTGAAGATATCGATGACTGGTGAGTGGGAGAGTATAGTAACGAGTGAGTTGAAGCATTAATGACATGATTGAG
>JACCDO010258810.1_pt1 | contig 23990 bp, 17 predicted proteins | sample 7446101 | NCBI WGS metagenome assembly JACCDO01 (sample SAMN15323440, study PRJNA562643) | freshwater metagenome | isolation source: river surface water | place: USA:Blue River Watershed | collected 2017-08-16
CGGAAAAAGAACTATTCGATTCAGCGCTCAACATCCTGCGCCCTCAACTCATCACCATTCCTGGTCTTGCAATGCCTTTCCCATACGGGGGCAAAGCTCGTGCAGTGTCAGTCGATATCGATCCCGAGGCATTGCGATCAAAGGGAATGACGTCGTCCGACGTGATTAACGCGATTACGACACAGAACCTGACGCTTCCCTCCGGCACGACCAAGATTGACGATATCGAATTCAATATTTCGATGAACTCATCCCCCGTTAGCATCGCGGGACTCAACAACATCCCTGTGCGTACGGTAAACGGAGCAACAACCTACCTGCGCGAAGTCGCACATGTACGAGACGGCTTCTCGCCGCAGATCAATATCGTACGTCAGAACGGTGAGCGCGGCCTGTTGCTGACGGCTCTTAAAAACGGTGGCGCCTCCACCCTCGATGTTGTGAGCCGATTAAAAACCATGCTCCCAACACTCCTGCCATTACTTCCGGAAGGTATCGACGTCACACTACTCGCCGATCAGTCTATCTTCGTCAAACAAGCGATTTCAGGCGTGATTCACGAGGCACTTTTGGCGGCCGGACTCACAGCAATCATGTTGCTGCTGTTTTTAGGAAACTGGCGTACCACGGTCATCGTTGCAGTTTCTATTCCACTCTCAATCTTTACTTCCTTGATCGTGCTTTACCTCATCGGACAAACGATCAACATTATGACCCTAGGAGGTCTGGCGCTAGCCGTCGGCATCTTAGTCGATGACGCAACTGTGACCATCGAAAATATTGAACGTCATCTGCACATGGGCAAGGGACTGTACGAAGCGGTCATGGATGGTGCTGGCGAGATCGCTGTACCCACGTTTGTGTCGACGCTTTGTATCTGTATTGTTTTCGTGCCCATGTTTTTTCTGGGCGGTGTTGCGCGATATCTATTTGTGCCTCTCGCTGAGGCTGTTAGCTTCGCCATGCTCGCATCGTATGTATTGTCGCGAACGCTTGTGCCGACGATGGCATACCTGCTATTAAAAAATCAAGGGACGCCAGGCTGGTTCGCCACACTGATCCATCAGGCGCACGTGCGCTTCAATAACAAGTTCGAAAGCTTTCGCACTGCCTATGTGATCGTGCTAACTAACTTACTGGAACAACGAACAAAATTTATTCTCGGTTTTCTTGGCTTCTGCATTTTGTCTTGTGGAATTTATACCGTACTCGGTCGCGATCTTTTCCCCACGGTAGATACGGGTCAAATCAAACTACACATGCGCGCGCCTAGCGGCACACGCGTCGAACGTACCGCAATCATCGCTGACGAAGTACAGAATGTCATACGCCGCGTGATCCCAGCGGGAGAGCTTGATGGCATCCTTGATAACGTAGGTCAACCAAATAGCGGCATCAACCTCTCTTACAGTAGCTCAGGAACAATAGGTTCTTTTGACGCAGATATCATGATCACGCTCAAGCCCGGTCACAAAAAATCGAGCGAATACTACATGGACAAGCTCCTACCAGAGCTGCGCAAAGAATTTCCCGGAGTTGAGTTTTTCTACCAAGCGGCAGACATCGTAACGCAAATTCTGAACTTCGGAATACCGTCAGCAATCGATGTTCAGATTGTCGGCAATAACTATGCTGGCAACCAACAAGTCGCAGCGAAGCTCGTAAATAAAATCGCTGCAGTGCCAGGCGCGTCAGACGTACATATTCACCAGCGTCTTGATCGACCGGCAATCGCTTTGACGATGGATCGTACACGCATGCAAGCGATGGGACTGACGCCCGCGGATCTTGCACAAAACGTTTTGCTTCCGCTTTCTGGAAGCTCTCAGACCTCGCCAAACTTCTGGCTGAATCCGAACAACAACATTAACTACTCGATACAAGTGCAGGCGCCACAGTCCAACATCAGTTCATTGGATGAGTTACTGCGACTCCCGGTCGGGCCGTCGAATGCTGCAGCATCGAATGCTGCCTCTGCAGTGAACAGTGCACAGGGCCGAGGCACACAACTACTTGGCAACCTCGTCTCAGCATCACCGACTACAGAATTCGCAATTTTTACGCGCTATAACATTCTGCCGGCGATTAATATTTATGCGAACGTACGCGGCCGTGACTTAGCCTCCGTCGCCAAAGAAATCCAAGCCATCGTTGATGAAGCGAAGCCACTCCTCCCAAGGGGTAGTCGAATAGAAATGCGAGGTCAGGTTGAAACAATGCATGAGTCTTTTGTCGGTCTGGGCATTGGACTGATTGGCGCAATTATTCTGGTTTATTTGCTCATCGTGATTAACTTTCAGTCCTGGCTGGATCCGTTCATTGTCATTGCAGCGCTTATCGCCGCTCTGGCTGGTATCGCATGGATGCTCATTCTGACTGCAACAAACTTGAGCGTACCTGCACTCACAGGAGCCATCATGACAATGGGGGTTGCTACTGCGAACAGCGTGTTGGTGATTTCTTTTGCACGACAAAGGCTGCGAGAAGGTCTAGCACCACTCGCAGCCGCCCTGGACGCGGGAGCTACACGTTTACGCCCAGTTCTGATGACTGCACTTGCAATGATCATTGGTATGGTGCCAATGGCCATTGGCCTAGGTGAAGGCTCCGAGCAGAACGCCCCTCTCGGTCGCGCTGTCATTGGTGGTCTTATCTTTGCAACTGTTTCTACCGTTTTATTTGTACCCGTGCTGTTTGCCACTTTTCATGAACGCTTGGCGGCACGCAAGTTGAACAAGGAATTGACGATATGACGGATCCAGGTAAGAGCCCAATCGCAACAATTCGTCGAGTCAAGCTCGCGACTGCGGTCGTACTCGTCTTCCTTCTGCTCGGCCTAGGAAAAACACTTTACTCTCGTTGGTCCTATGGCGACGTGCTCGCACAGCGTAGCGAAGAGGCAACCCAGCTCCACGTACTGGTCACGCAACCCACTCTACCAAATCCAAATAGCCCTAATATGCGCCTCGTGCTTCCAGGCACGTTACTTGGCATCAATGAAGCACTTATTCATGCGCGAGTGAACGGCTATGTCAAAGAATGGCGCAAGGATATAGGCGATAACGTCAAGCAAGGCGAAACACTTGCCGTGCTCGATATCCCCGAGATCAACAGACAAGTCGACGAGGCGACTGCTAACTTTCAACTCGCCAAAACTGCTTATGAGCGTTGGAAAAAGTTAAGAGCACAGGATGCCGTTTCTCAACAAGAACTAGATGAAAAAACTGCGATCTATCGGCAAAGCGAAGCGGTATTAAAGCGCCTAAAGCAGCTGCAAGATTTCGGTACCGTTGTCGCGCCATTCTCCGGCCGCGTCACAAAGCGCAATATCAATACGGGCGATCTCGTCAACTCGGGGAACGTAGGCACGGCCCAAGCGATGTTTGCCATGGCTCGCGTAGACAAGTTGCATGTCTACGCTTACCTCCCTCAAGATCGCGTCTCACAGATTAAAGTCGGCGACAAAGTGGACGTGTATCAGCCAAGTGCCCCAGATAAAATCATCGAAGGTCGTATCGCAAGAACCGCCGGCGCAATTGACATGCAAACACGCACACTGCAGGTGGACGTTGAGCTCGACAATGCTAATAATGCATTGATGCCTGGGACGTATGTCGAAATGGCCTTCAAGATCTTGCCCGGCAATAATTTAATCGTGCCAACTAACACACTCATCTTTGGAGCAGGCGGTCCGTATGTTGCCACCGTCAAAGACGATGTCGTGACACGCAAAAAAGTGACGCTTGGTGTCGATTTTGGCATGCAAGTCGAAGTGCGTAGTGGATTAACAAAAGAAGACTGGTTAATTCTGAATCCGCTAGACTCAGTGATCGACGGGCAACGCGTGATTGTGCAGATTGCTAAACCAGCAGATCCCCCATCACGACGCGGCTCATGAGAAAAGCACTTGCCCTTAGTATCATCGCGCTAGCGTGTGCTGGCTGTTCGCCTATCGGCCCGGATTACGAACGCCCCGACCTCGAACTACCTCAAAACTGGAAAAGTCTACCAGGTGCCAATCCATCGCTTTGGAAAGTAGCAAAACCAGCCGATGACACGCCGAAAGATCAGTGGTGGAAGGCATTTAACGACAAGACGCTCGAGGAGCTGATCGAAAAGTGTCTGGCGAATAACAACACACTACAAGTTTCTTTAGCTCGTTTAGATCAAGCCATTGCCCAAAGCGAGGCTCGGGGCGCCGCGTTACTGCCTAGTCTTAACCTCGGTGCGACTGCCACACGGACGCGCACTTCCGAAAACAGACCAACTACAACTTATACAAGCGTCAACTCGTCGACTACGCAAAACGATTTTCGTCCGGTTGCTGTCATGACCTACGAAATTGATTGGCTTGGAAAAGTTCGGCGCGATGTCGAGGCAGCCAACAATACCGCAGCGCAAGCTGCCGCCGACACAGAAAACGTTCGACTGCTACTGACTGCACAGCTTGCTAGTGCCTATTTCTTGCTGCGACAGTACGACGAGGAAATTCGTGTATTGACCAATATTGTCGCGATACAAAAGAAACTTTTGGATCTTATCCAGAAACGCTATGACCTTGGTGCGGCAGGAAGAACTGAGCTCTCACAGCAAACCGCACTAAGCGAGTCCAGTGGTGCGCAACTTGAGATGCTTCAAGCGTTGCGCAACGTACAAGAAAATTTGATTGCGACGCTCACTGGTACGCCGGCCGCACTCTTCTCACTCGCGCCAGGTCGCTTACCCGATCAACCGCCAGCGTTTCCTGTCAACCTACCGTCATCGCTGCTTGAGCGCCGCCCAGACGTAGCCGCCGCCGAACGAGCCATGGCAGCAGCCAATGCGCAGATCGGCGTTGCAAAAGCTGCTTTTTTCCCGTCGCTACTCATTGCACCGACGTTTTTTGGTGCTGATTCAACAAATATTGCGACACTGCTGAGCGTACCTTCGATCGTTTGGTCACTTGGCGTTACGGCCACCCAAACCCTGTTCGATGGTGGACGCACCAGTGCCAATTACAGATTTGCACAGGCGGGCTATCGCGCAACAGTGGCAAGCTACCGACAGACAATCACTGTCGCCATTCAAGAAACCCAAGATGCAATGAGTAATGTGCAGCAACTTGATCGCGCACGAGGAAAACAAGACGAAGCGGTGCGCAACCTGAATAAAGCTTACCAGGTCAGCGCGATTCGCTACCGCGAAGGCTTGGATACCGCACAGACTTTAGCGCTCATTCAACAAAACCAACTTACCGCGCAGCGAATTAAATGGCAGATGCATGGCGGCCAATTTTTAGCCAGCATTGCGCTCGTTAAGGCACTGGGCGGCGGTTGGGATGGCTATAAAGACCTCAAACCTGAGCTATTGACTGACAATCAAAAGTAAAAAAATCCTATAAATCCCGCACATTACATAAAGGGATGCACTGAGCATGTTGATTTTTTCAAGCACTGTTTTTCTGTCTGCTTTCCTGCTTTTTCAAATCCAACCGATCGTCGCCAAAATGATTCTTCCCTGGTTTGGGGGATCATCCTCGGTTTGGAGCGTTTGCATGGTGTTCTTCCAAGCAGAGCTTTTATTAGGCTATGCGTATGTTCACTGGTTACATGAAAAGCTGAGTCCTCACAAGCAAGTCATCGTTCATGTCAGCCTCCTCCTATTGAGCTTACTGATGTTGCCTGTTGCTGCGGATCCAGCATGGAAGGGGGATGCACTAACAGATCCAAGCTGGGCAGTATTTGTCGTCCTAACGATTGCTGTTGGTGCGCCCTATCTGATGCTGTCCACAACGGGTCCGCTGATGCAGGCATGGTACGCACTTGCATTTACAAGACCAGGCGCAGAGATCAAGCCCTACCGGCTGTATGCGCTTTCAAACCTTGCGTCGATGCTCGCCCTTTTGTCGTATCCAGTCGTCATCGAGCCATTCTTTGCGGTTCAATTTCAAGCAAATATGTGGTCAATTGGCTACGCCGTCTTCGCACTCGGTGCTTTGCTGACAGGACTCATCGTATGGCGCAGTCACAACTCTCCTCAAATCACAAAGCACACTGATACGACGCCTGCTGTCCGTCCGTCTCTGGGCGAGTGTCTACTCTGGATCGGACTCGCGGCAACAGCATCGATTCTGCTGCTGACCCTAACTCAGCAGTTAACAAACGATGTCGCTCCTGTGCCCTTCCTTTGGGTACTACCGCTAAGCATTTACTTGTTGAGCTTCATACTTTGTTTCGATGCGCCACGCTACTACGTTCGCAAAGCATTCCTAATCGCTTTACCAATCGCTTTATTGACCGTTGATTTTGTGATGACGCATGGCCAAAGCGTACCCGTGATGGTAGCGCTATTGTCCATATCATTATTTATTTTCTGTATGGTGTGTCACGGAGAGCTAGTCCGCCGTAAACCACCCGTGCGCTACCTGACACTCTTTTATCTCATGCTGTCTGTAGGTGGTGCACTCGGCGGAACCTTCGTGGGACTCGTCGCGCCCGTTATATTCAACGCGTATTTTGAGCTCCCGATTGGTTTATTCCTCTGTGCTGCACTAACCACGATTGTCATCTGGAAGGAAAGCCCCAAAGCCTTGCGAGTGGGTATTGCGATTGCACTAGTGCTGTATAGCGCGCGTCTTATTCATCTCTCTCTTGAATATGTCACCGGCTACCGCGTGGTGATGCGCAATTTCTACAGCCAGTTGCGCGTCGAGGATGTACCCACTGCGCATGGGATTAAGCGCATCATGCGCCATGGAAATATCATTCACGGTGAGCAATATCTTGATGAAAATTTACGTCGCAAGCCAACTGCTTACTACTGCCCTCAGTCAGGGATAGGGCTCGCGCTGAATAGTTTGACCGACGCGCAATCACAGAAGATCGGAATCGTTGGTTTAGGTGTCGGAACGCTTGCGACCTATGGCCGCCCAGGCAGTGAGATGCGCATGTACGAAATTAACGACCAAGTGGTTGATGTCGCGCGATCCGAGTTCAGCTACTTGGGCGATAGCCAGGCCAAAATGGTTTCTGTCCTCGGTGATGGCCGTTTGGTGCTCGAGCGAGAGCCCGTACAGAATTTTGATTTACTTGCGATGGATGCATTTTCTGGCGATTCGATTCCAACACATCTTCTGACGCTCGAGGCGATGAAGATCTATCTGCGCCATATGAAACCAGACGGAATTCTCGCCGTTCACATCACGAATCAATATCTCGATCTACAACCTGTGATGGCTGCGATCGCGCAGCATTACGGCAAAGTAGCCATGCTTTATAACTTGGCAAGAAACCCAGCCGAACCGTTTTGTCGGCACACAATCTGGGTGCTACTCATGTCACCCGAGCGTGCAGCGAACTTGCCGAAAGAGTTACAAAGTGGTGTCAGGCTATCACCTCGTCCCGGCTTTAAGCCGTGGACCGATGGGTTTTCGAACTTGGTTGATATCCTGAAGTAGCGCTTTCGCTACTGTTTGACCATTCTCTGCAAGATCGCCTGATTCAATCGGGCGACGTTGCCGGTCAGCGCCCCGCTCTTAGATAGATCAAGAGGTTTAGAACCAACCTGCAGCTTGGTCTCGGGGCTATTTCCGATCGTCAATGTCGCGACACGATCGAGTTCGACGTCAATTGATTGGCCTGCTTGAAAAATGCGCTCATTACGGCGTCCGTCTGTTGTAATGAGGGAGGCCCAGCATTCACCGAGAAACACAATACGCAAGGTTGAGCTTTTCAAGTTCGCAAACGGATCCGGTGAGCTATTCGCCGTCATTGTGCTTGGGCCAGTTGACGATGCGGCAGCCCCAGAGATTGGTGCAGGTGCTGCGCTAACCGCTTGACTCACTGGTTCCTGAGACTTCGCTACAACCGCCGTCGGAGAAGCGATCGGGGCCGGCGCCGGAGCGGCCTGTGCACTTTGCTCTGCCGTGGTCGTTACACTCTCCGGTGGCGCGGGCTGCGCAGCAGTAATGCTCTTGTCTGAATCAGACAGCGACACCTGCTCAGTTTCTGGATCCTTAGCGCTACTAAACAATACACTTCCAAACGTGACGGCCAGTGCAATCGTTGCTACAGCGGCAATACCGCCAGCGATCATATATATACGTCGCTTTTGCATCTGTGGATCGAGAGGTGCCGGTCCATGGCCTGCCTTGTATAACCGAGCAACGCCTGACGCAGAGGAAGGAACAGCCTGCAAACTGGCGGATTCGAGTTGCTGCAACTTGTCGTTGATAATCAAGTCGCGGCTGAGGCCAAGATAAAACAAGTAACCTTTCAGGGCGTGCACATAACGACGCTCATGATGAAACGAGTCCATCGTTCCGGCTTCAAGATTGAGGACTTGGCTCGGTGAGAGTATCAAGCGCTTCGCGACATCACCGATCTCTTTCTTCTGTTTGAGACGCTCTTGACGCAATAGCATCCCCAACTCGATGCGCATCGAGGCGCCGAGCTCAGCTGCATCTGCATGTTGGTCTACTGTATCCACGTAACTTACCTAAAATTCGAACCACATCATAATGCAAATTAAAGCGTTTTTAGGTCTCGGGCAACCAGCTTGGAGATATAGCCAGTGGGGCTGTCCATTTCATGTAAGACCGTATAGTGATTGAGGCCAGGCAGCTCATGTAGACCAACTCGACACCCCATCGCCTTTAAGTGTGCTGCCATCCTGGAAGACTCACCGATCCAATCACGCGGCTCTGCACCACCCACGATCACCTCATAATCAACATCAGCAGCAAAGGGATGTCTGACTGGACTTAAGGCACGTACATCCGCTGGTTTCAGGTGAATTTCCTCGTTGACGCTAATTTCCAAAACAGGCTCAACATCAAACACACCACTAATGAGGTAAGCTTTCTTGATCGCATGCTGCTTCAACTGGAACGCTTCACCGGTCTGTGCGAGCGTCGCTGCGATGATATGCGCACCCGCTGAGTGGCCAGATACCAAGATCTTGTCGCCATCGACTCCCCAGCTCGCAGCCTGCTGCGCAACCCATTCGAGACCGCGACGCGTTTGATCAACGATTTGTGCGACGGTGACCACAGGGCAAAGGTCGTAATTCATCACAACCACCGAACAACCGAGAGGCAATAGACCGTTTACAACGAAGGAATAGTCCTTCTTATCCCGAGCGCGCCAATAGCCACCGTGAAAAAAAACCATGACTGGTTGATTAGGCTTGCCGCAATAAAAAAAGTCAGCCGTCTCAAGTGGACCTGATCCGTAACGCAGGTCATACACACCCTTGAACTTATGCCGCGCCGCTTCGCTGGCACGAGCACCTTGCTCGGTATAGGCAAGTAATTGCTCGGGCGTCACGGTTGTACGCGGGTTGTATTGTTTTTCGACTGCTTCGTTCATAACGCTTTGCCTCGTGAATGACGATTTGTTATTTTGCAGCGTAATTATGGACTAACCTTCCAGCCGCCGCCAAGCGCTTTGAAGAGATCGACTCCGGCCTGTAATCGCAAAGAACGATTGATCACAAAGGCCAGGTTAGCTTCGTTGGCCGTACGCTGCGCCTCTAGAACATTCAAATAGTCCACGTAACCAGCCTCATAGCGTAATGCCGCCAGTTCTTGCGCCTTGGTTGCAGCTTGAACCTGTTGGGTCAAAAACTGTTCGGTTTCATAGGTTTGATTCACAGACACCAATGCGTCGCTCACCTCACCAAACGCTGTGCGAATTGTCTTCACATAGTTGCCTAAAATTTCTTGTTGTTGAGCGTTCGCAAAATCGAGTCTTGCCTGCAATGCACCGCCTGTAAAAATGGGTTGCAACAGTCCTATGCTAGCCGACCAGACAGTACTACGCCCCGATAAAAATGCACTGAAATCTACGCTTTGCGAACCAAACACACCCGTCAAAGACAGGGTTGGAAAGAAGTTCGCAGTAGCAACACCGATTCTTGCATTTGCTGCAGTGAGCTCTTGCTCTACGCGATTGATGTCAGGTCGACTTTCTAAGATCGTCGAAGGCAAACCAGCAGGTGGAATCGGCGGAATGGGTAAGGATCTCAGATCAATCGGATCAAGTTTTAAATCCAACTTGCCAGTGAGCACGCCCAATTGATTCTGCGCAACAGCTCGCTGGCGCGTAAGTTCAGACAGGGTTGCCTGCGAAGAAGAGCGCGCCGCCAATGCTTGGCTCACATCGATTGGAGATACCAACCCACCGGCAAGCTTGGCTTGAGCAACACGCAAGGTATCAGCGCGTGTTTTAACAGAATGCGTTAGCACTAAAATTTGCGCGTCTAGAGAACGCAAACGCATGTATGTGTTGCTCACTAACGCTGAAACAGTGAGAGCAATGCTGTCTCGATCATATGCACTGGCTGTTGCCAGAGAACTCGCCGATTCGATATTGCGCCTGACTCTACCCCACACATCCAACTCATACGAGGTTGCCAATCCAATCTGAGAGGTATTCGTTTGCAATCCAATACCAGAGGGACTGACGGAAGTCCCTGTCGAAGCCCTCGTCCCAGAGCCTGTCATATTTAAAGTCGGGTACTGCGCAGCGCCAGCCTGCCTCGCCAACGCTTCGGCTTGCCCCAATCGACCTAATGCAATTTGCAGATCCGCGTTTTCAGCGCGAGCCATCTCAACAAGCTGATTGAGCGTCTGATCTCCAAACTGAGTCCACCAATCTGCCTTAACAACAAATCCGCTAGAGGTATTGTTTTTAGCAGTCGTCGAGATATCACTGGTATTGAAACTTTGCGGCAACTCTATGTCTGGACGCTTATAGTCAGGTCCTACCAAACACCCGCTCAAGCCTAACAACAGCAAAGCTGAGGATATCGAACGAAATAATCTCATAGCTTGCTGCCTGATTCAGTCGCAGAGGTTTGCGACTCAGTGTCGGCAGCGCGCTGAGTCGACGTATGCTGCCTACGGGATAACCAGATATAAAACATTGGGACAAAGATCGTTGCAATAAATGTGGACGCCAACATCCCGCCAAACACTCCAGTACCCATTGATTTACGTGCCGCCGCGCCCGCACCGGTGGAGATCACCAGTGGGAAGACACCCAAAATAAACGCGAGCGACGTCATCACAATTGGACGAAATCGTTGTTTAGCAGCGACCATCGCCGCATCAAAACTGTTGAGTCCCTGGTCTCTCTTTTGCGCAGCAAACTCGACAATCAAAATCGCATTCTTCGCGGATAGTCCCACCAACACGATCAGACCAATTTGAAAATAGATATCGTTAGGCATCGATCGCACGAGCACAGCGAGTAGCGCACCAAATAGAGCGAATGGAACCGCTAATAGCACTGCGATGGGTAAGGACCAACGCTCATACTGCGCAGCCAAGATCAGGAAAACCATGATGATGCCAAAAGCAAATGCTAGTCCTGATGCGGTACCCGTTCGAATCTGTTGATAGGCCTGTCCAGCCCAAGCCAACTCATATCCAGCAGGCAAACTTGCCTCCGCGATACTCTGCACGAGTTGAATCGCTTCACCAGAGCTCACGCCCGGCACAGCACTGCCGAGAACCTTCGCTGCAAGAAAGCCATTGAATCGTTCAAGCTGTTCAGGGCCAACGAGACTCGACACAGTAATTAGTGCAGAAATTGGGACCATACTTCCGTTATCGGCGCGCACATAAATCTGTCCCAGGTCAGTCGGTGTTGCACGATACTGCGAATCAGCCTGCATCTGCACACGATACGTGCGGCCGTTTAAGTTGAAGTCATTGACATAGAGAGAACCCATCAACGCTTGCAAGCTGAAGTACACATCAGAGACCGGGATGCCCAAAGAGAGCGCTTTCGCTTCGTCCACCTCAACGTATAGTTGAGGAGACGTTGGCCTAAAAAAGGTGTTGATACCCGTCAACTTTGGTTGTTTTTTAAGTTCTTCGATGAAATTATTAGTGACTAGCGCCAAGTTACTGACAGAAGGCTCGCCCTTGGACTGCACATAAAACTCAAAACCGCCGGCCGAACCAAGACCACGAATCGGAGGTGGGTTAAACACAAGCGCCATGCCGTCTGGCAGTGACATTCCCAGACCTGTGAATTTCTTTGCAAGCTGATCAGACGAAGACTCTCTTTGATCCCAATCTTTGAGGGGGATAAAGATCGTACCCGCGTTGGTACGTCTCCCTCCTCCAATGATGTCGTTACCGGCGATCACAAATACCCGTGCAACACCCGGATCTTGCACAACTTTTTTCTGAAACGCATCGCCTGCCTCTTCAGTACGCTGCAAACTTGCACCATCCGGCAAGACAAGTGCGCTGATCAGATAACCTTGATCCTCGGGAGGAACAAAGCCACCTGGAACCAGACGAAACATCATAAAACAGCCAACGACGATCGCTCCGAAAACAGAGGCTCCTAGGATGCGATGACGCAAGGTGTATTCAACTAATTTCGTGTAGCCATTAGTAAACGAAGAGAAACCGCGGTTGAACCATCGAAACCCGCGAGGCTCATGATGACCAGGCTTTAGCAAGACGGCGCAAAGTGCGGGCGTCAGCGTCAACGCCACCACACCAGACAACACAACAGCCAACGCAACGGTCACCGCAAACTGCTGATAAAGTTTTCCAGCGATACCACCCAAGAATGCCACTGGGATGAACACGGCAGATAGCACTAAAACAATCGCGACCACCGCACCTGATACCTCACGCATCGCCTCATAGGCTGCTTCTTTTGGCGGCAGCTGACGCTCCGCCATCAGACGCTCAACGTTTTCCAGCACCACGATTGCATCATCGACCACGATCCCGATCGACAGCACCATCGCAAATAAGGTCAACGTATTAATTGAGAATCCAAATACCCAGAGGCCTGCAAAAGTCCCGATCAGCGAAACCGGAACGGCAATCAAAGGGATAAGTGTCGCGCGCCAGTTCTGTAAAAACACAAAAACGACAACCGCAACGAGTACCATTGCCTCGCCCAGTGTCTTGATCACCTCATTGATAGAAGCCGTTACAAATTTCGTCGTGTCGAATGGAATCACGTATTCCATACCAACTGGAAATTTCTTTTCAAGTTCCTGCATTTTCTTACGCACACTGTCGGCAACCTCAAGCGCGTTTGCGCCAGACTGCAAGTAGGTTGCAACAAGCGCCACTGGTTTACCCACCAGCTTTGTATTCGCGTCGTAGTCGGCCGCTCCCAACTCAACACGCGCCACGTCCTTCAACCGCAACACTCCGCCCGGACCTGTCGATCGAATAACAATCTCACCAAACTGTTCGGGCGTCGCTAAACGGCCTTTTGCAGTGACGGTGTAAACCAATTGTTGGCCATCAGGTGCGGGTTCTTGCCCAATTTTTCCAGCGACGTTTTGCTTATTTTGAGCGGCAATTGCTGCTGCAACATCCGGAGCGGTCAAACCAAGTTGAGCCATCCTGTCAGGCATGAGCCAGACACGCATTGCGTAGTCTTTGGCACCCAACACCGCTGCATCCCCGACGCCGGGAAGCCGTTTTAACTCGTCGAGCACGTTCACTAGCGCGTAGTTCGACAAGTACAGGTTGGAATACTCATCGGTCGGCGAAGTAATGGCAGCGACCATCAGAATATCGTTCGATCGCTTTTGTGCGGTGACGCCATACTGCCTGACGACATCGGGCAGACGTGGCTCTGCAATTTTTACGCGATTATTTACGTTTACAGTGGCCGTGTCGACGTTCGTACCGACCTCAAATGTTGCCGTAATGACTAACGTCCCGCTGGACTGTGCAACCGAACTGAAAAACAACAGATTTTCTACCCCGGAGAGCTGCTCCTCAATCGGCCCCGCGACGGTTCGCGTCAATGTTTCCGTTGACGCGCCCGGGTAATTGGCTGTGATGATGACGGTCGGTGGCGCAATTTGCGGATACTGAGCGACGGGAAGTCCGCGAGCAGCCATCAAACCGGCAATGACGATCGTGATCGAGATAACCGCCGAAAAAATCGGTCGACTAATAAAGAAACTCGAGAAGCTCATCGAGATTCCTTAGATCCAGGATTCGACACCTCAAGAGGGACCACTGTCGGATTAACAAGGGCACCTGGACGAATTTTAATAATTTGATCGACGACAACGCGATCACCGGGTTTGAGACCGGACAACACCACCCAGTTCGAGCCGAACCATCGGCCCATTTTCAGAGGGGTTGGGATCACCTTATTGTCACTGCCAACAGTCCAGACCATGTAGCCACGATCGTTTTGGATGACTGCACGCTGTGGCACTAGAAACACATTATCGAGACTGCCTGTCGTAATTTTTACGCGCAAAAACTGTCCCGGCAAAATTTTGCGCTGCGGGTTTGGAAACTCCGCTCTAAGTTGCTGCGTTCCAAGCTTTGGATCAATAAAAACCGAACGGAAATTTAGCTTGCCTGGCTGATCATAGACTTGACCATTGCCCAGCAACAATTGCACTGGAATATCGCCAGAAGTCTCCAAAAGATGGGCGGGCAATTGAGCGGCGTCCGCGCTAGACAAACCGAAACGCACCCAAATTGGGTCAACTTGATAGATAGAAGTGAGCCAACCCGCATCACCAGTACTTGTAATGAGGTGACCTTCCGAACGCAAGGATCGCCCTGAAATGCCATCCACGGGAGCGGTCACTGTCGTCCAGGCAAGATTTAACTTGGCGGTCTTCAGCGTTGCCTGGGCGATCTCATTGAGGGACGTCGCATCATCAAATTCTTTGCGACTAACGGCTTGCTGGCTGTAAAGTTTTTTGAGTCGTGCCGCTTCGCGCTCCGTTTGCTTGGCACGAGCCTGCGCTTCGTCTAACGCGTTTTGGAAAGGTACAGGATCAATTTGAAAAAGTGGGTCGCCCGCTTTCACAGCCGCGCCCTCTACAAACAGTCGCTTCAACAAGATTCCGTTGACGCGAGCACGCACTTCCGTTTCTTTGGCACCCTCTGCCTGTCCAGTGACCTCGAGCGTGCTCGGAACCGACGTCGCGCGCACTTCAATCACCGAGACTGGCAAGGCCGTCCCGGGCGCACCTTGCGCAACGACCGCCGGCACAACCGCCATGAGGCACGCCGAGGCAAGGAGCTTTTTAAACCAACTCATACCCATCGCTTTGTTCAAGACGACTGCTTTACCCGCCACTGCTCTGGTCATGAAAATATTCCAGCCTATGTGCCCGAATCTTTCATTTTATACGGGTAAACCTTAATGCGCCCCCAACTTACAGCGCCTTACTTCAAATTTCGGCAAATTTCCTGCGTCACGGCAGAACATGAAGCCAGGCCACCCAAATCCCTGGGGATTGCCTTGCCTTGAGCTAATGTCAATTCCACCGCACGGTCAACACGCTGAGCTGCTTCGATCAAACGTGGGTCGGCATGACGATCCCCAAGCCAACGCAGCATAAACGAGCCAGACAAGATCGTAGCCAAGGGACTCGCGACATCTTGTCCTGCGATGTCAGGCGCCGACCCGTGCGCACCCTGAAACAAGCCATGGGTATCCCCCAACTCGCCGGAGGGCGCAATACCCATCCCGCCGACGGTCGCCGCACCGAGGTCAGAAATGATGTCGCCAAATAGGTTCTCTGCAACGATCACATCGTAAAACTCAGGACGTTTAACTAAATGTACGGTGATCGCATCAACGTATGCGTAATCAATCGCAACATCCGGAAAGTCCTTCGCTACATCGTCACAAACAGAGCGAAAAAAAGCGTAGCTTCGTAAAATATTCGCTTTGTCGCATACAGTCATTCGACGCTTTTTATCAGATGGCGCCCCGTTACGTTTGCGCGAAAGTTCAAACGCGAAGCGTGCAATACGCTCACACCCCTTCCGAGTCAGTACCAACGTGTCAGTCGAAACCTCACCACGCAGCAACACACCCGCCCCGCGGCTCGCATACAACCCTTCGGTGTTCTCCCGAACAATGACATAGTCAATATCACCGGCTTCGCGATTTTTGAGTGGTGAAAAATTACCTTGATACAGTCGGATCGGACGCACGTTGGCATACAGATCAAGCTTGAAACGCAGCTGCAAATGCAGATCGTTCCCCACCTCTGTACCGTCCGGGTAAGTCACATTTGGTAAGCCAGCTGCACCATGCAACATCGCGTGCGCAGTTTTGCAGGCCTCAAAGGTGTCAGGGGGAAGCACTTGCCCAGACTTCAGATAGTGTGATGCCCCTCCGGGAAAATCATCGAAGGACATGATCCCTTCACCCAGAGCCTCTTTCAACACTTTTACAGTTGCGCGGCATACCTCGGGACCAATTCCGTCACCTTCGATCGTTGCAATTTGATAGCTGCCTGGCATACCCACTCTCCTGAAAGTTTTTCTGCACCAAAATGGTGAATACAGCGCCATTCCAACTGCAGAAACGGCCTCCAAACCCTTGTCTAGCCTGCATTTACGCTAACATGGTGCGCGAATTTTAAACGGCTCTTAGACAGGATCAACGTGGAAAACATTAAAACAGGAATCGACGCCTTATTTATTCTTCTTGGCGCAATCATGATTCTCGCCATGCACGCCGGCTTTGCTTTTCTTGAGCTCGGAACGGTCAGGCAAAAAAACCAAGTTAACGCTCTGGTCAAAATCCTGGTCGATTTTTCTGTCTCGACGATTGCATACTTCTTTATTGGTTACAGCTTGGCTTATGGCCTGAACTTTTGGATGGGTGCTGAAGAGCTCGCCACCAAAAGCGGCTTCGAGCTCGTTAAATTCTTCTTCCTACTCACTTTCGCTGCCGCAATCCCTGCAATTATCTCTGGCGGTATCGCAGAACGTGCCAAGTTCAACCCACAGTTGTTGGCAACATTCCTGCTCGTCGGCTTCATCTATCCTATCTTCGAAGGGATGGCCTGGAATCCCGAGCATGTATTCGGATTTCAGCCTTGGCTAAAGTCGCTGACGGGCGAAGAGTTCCACGATTTCGCTGGATCGGTAGTCGTGCACGCGGTCGGTGGCTGGATCGCCCTACCTGCAATCATCATGCTCGGCGCGCGCAGCGGTCGCTATCGTAAGGACGGTCGTATGTCTGCACACCCGCCATCAAATGTTCCGTTCCTGGCGCTCGGTGCGTGGATCTTGACGGTAGGTTGGTTTGGCTTCAACGTAATGAGCGCACAAACTATCGACAAAATTAGTGGCCTTGTTGCAATGAACTCACTCATGGCGATGGTCGGCGGTACGCTCGCAGGATGGTTCTTTGGAAAAAATGACGCCGGCTTCAGCTATAACGGCCCGCTCGCCGGTCTGGTTGCAGTATGCGCAGGTTCAGACTTGATGCACCCTCTGGGCGCATTGTTCGTTGGCTTAGTCGCGGGTGGCCTTTTCGTCATTGTGTTTACTGCAGAGCAAAATCGCTGGAAGATCGATGATGTGCTGGGTGTTTGGCCACTACACGGATTATGCGGTGTGTGGGGCGGTATCGCCGCTGGCATCTTTGGTCAGAAAGCCCTGGGGGGCATGGGTGGCGTGAGTCTCACCGCGCAACTGATTGGTACAGCCGCTGGTGTGGGCATTGCCCTGATTGGCGGTATTGTCGTCTATGGTCTGATTAAGCTCACGCTCGGCTTACGCATGGATCCGGAAGATGAATTCGCCGGCGCCGACCTGAGTATCCATCATGTATCGGCCACACCAGAATCGGAAAGCTCATGGTAGTTCGAATTGATTATGTGTCAGATATCGCATGCCCTTGGTGTGCGGTCGGTCTGGGCGGTCTCGAACAAGCAATCAAAAAAATTGCTGATGAGTTTGATGTGGAAATCCACTTTCAGCCTTTCGAGTTAAACCCAGACATGCCGCCGGGCGGGCAAGATGTTTTTGAGCACTTGACTCAAAAGTACGGTAAGACCGTTGAGCAGGTCCGCGCAACGCAAAATGACATCAAGGCGCGCGCGGCTGCTGTTGGCTATCCCTTTCATCCTGAGGGACGCAAACATGTGTACAACACGTTCAACGCGCACCGACTGCTCCACTGGGCAGGCCTCGAACACGGCCCTAAAGCTCAGCATAAGCTCAAACGCGAACTGCTCGTGACCTACTTTCAACTAGCTGTTAACTTGGATGATCAGCAAAACGTTCTCGATGCAGTCGGCCGCGCTGGGCTCGACACAGAGAGAGCCCGCAAGATTCTTGAAAGCGACGAATTTTCTGCTGAAGTTCGTGCCCAACAAAATAAGTACACCTCAATGGGCATTCATTCTGTGCCCTCCATCATCATCAATAACAAATACCTGCTCCAAGGTGCACAGCCGGCGGAGGCATTCGAACAAGCTCTTCGACAAGTGGCCGCAGAGACCTAAAACAACTGGTCATTCAGCAAGTATTTCGGTAAAACACACAACAACTTAGAAACATTTAAACGGAGACATCACATGGATCTCGGACTAAAAAACAGAGTGGCCCTCGTCACGGGCGGCTCTCAAGGTATTGGTAAAGCCTGCGCGATTAAACTTGCTGAAGAAGGCGCGACGGTAGTGATCGTAGCTCGTGGTCGCGAGCTGCTAGACCAAGTCGCCGCTGACATTCGCACTGCGGGCGGCAAAGTTCTAGCGATCGCGGCTGATGTCAGCCAGGACGCAGAGTGCGCGCGCATTATCCAAGAAACGCTGAAAGCCTACGGGCGCATTGATATCCTGATCAACAACGCCGGCACCTCAGCAACTGGCGAGTTTGAATCGGTCACTGACAAAGACTGGCAAGCCGACTTTGATCTCAAACTATTTGCTGCGATCCGCTTATCACGCTTGGCGATTCCGGAAATGCGTAAGAACAAATGGGGTCGCATTATCAACGTCACAAATATCGGCGCAAAACAACCTCGTGCGAAGTCAATGCCAACTACTGTCACGCGCGCAGCGGGACTGGCCATGACGAAAGCGTTATCCAAAGAGTTTGCAGCGGACAATATTCTTGTAAACAGCGTCTGTATCGGATTGATCCGTGCAGGCCAACATGAGCGCAAAGCCGCTAAAGCTGGCATTCCAGTTGAAGAACTGTACGAAAAGCAAGGTAAAGAGGTTCCACTCGGTCGTGTCGGTCGAGCCGAAGAAGTTGCAAACGTGGTGGCGTTCTTCTCATCCGAAGCCTCAAGCTACGTGACGGGGAGCAGCGTCAATCTTGACGGTGGCACGTCGGCGGTAATGTAACCATGTCCACCCTAACCTCTACCGTTAAGGCCATGGTGTTTGACACATTTGGCTCCGTCGTTGACTGGCGTGGCAGTATCACGCGTGACCTCACTCGCTGGGGCGCAGACAACGGGTACTCATGTGATTGGACGGCGCTAGCCGTGAAATGGCGCTCGCTTTATCAGCCATCGATGGAAAAAGTTCGAAGCGGACAGCGAGAGTGGACGATTCTGGACGTCCTACATCGTGAGTCACTCGACCAGTTGCTGCCGGAGTTTGGTCTTGAAAGAATGACTGAAGAGCAACGACAGCACGTCAATAAAGTTTGGCACCGTCTAGATGGCTGGCCTGATGCGGTCGGAGGCCTGTCGCGACTCAAAAGCAAATACATCATTGCACCGCTATCAAACGGAAACGTGTCGCTCTTAACGGATATCGCCAAACACACTGGACTACCTTGGGACCTAAATTTATCGACCGAGGTTTTTCGTTGCTATAAGCCTCAGCCCCAGTCGTATTTAGGCGTTGCCAAGATACTGCAGCTTGATCCCGGCGAAGTCATGATGTGTGCCGCACACAATGATGATTTAGCGGCGGCGCGCAAGGCTGGACTGAAGACGGCCTTCTGGCCTCGTCCGACAGAACACGGACCTGAGCAAAAAACCAACTTGGTTGCCACTGAGAACTGGGACATCGTAGCGGAAGATATTCGCGATCTTGCCACGCAAATGGGCGTCTAACGCAGCAGCGTTCACACGCAAAAACTCATGATCAGCCTCACGCATAGCGTGGTGCTGATCATTCCCTCCAGACCTCTTGCTCCAGCATCAGCTGCCCCTGATCGCTGGAGACGAATAATTCGCTGTCCTGAATATTTACGTGAATAGTCATCGTACGTTGCGCCCAGGATGCGAGTTCCTTCGTGCGATCCGATGGCAAACAAACGACACGGAGATTACGAGTCCGCTCAAGCTTATTGCGCACCGAGTCCCACCAAAGTTTGCTGTTATGTCCAGCATAGCAATACACCACAACTTGTTTAGCGCGGCCGCATGCCTTGAGGATACGACGTTCATCAGGCTGACCAACTTCGATCCAGAGATCGATAGCGCCGGTCAAATCCTTGAGCCACACATCAGGCTCATCCGTCTCGCTCAACCCTTTAGTAAAAGCCAGATCCTCTTGCGCATGCAAAGCGAACGCTAACAGCCGCACCATCATTCTTTCATCGGTCTCAGACGGGTGCCTCGCAAGGGTTAAAGCGTGGGTTCCGTAGTAGTGACGATCCGAATCAGCCACATTCAGTTCAGCCTTGTAAATCGTTGCACGCAGAGCCATAGGAATTCTTAGATTGTGGACGCAGCCGGGGTGCCGGCGAAGAGAGATCTGGATTATCCTTGATTCCCGACTACATAGTGAAATTTCATGACAAATCCGCATATCGCCGCCGTCACCCAAGCACTGGTATTAGCTCGGACTACGCAACAGCCTGTCGACCCTAAGCCGTTGCTCAGTGCGCTACAAAATGCCCAGGAGGCACAAGCTGTTCAAGAGCAAGTGCTAGAAGCGATCGCGGCGAACCAACGTACGCCCGCCAAATACTGGAAGGCAGGTGGCCCTTCACGTCTAGGCGACATTGCGAATACAGCTCTGCTTGATTCAGGCGTTTGGTCGAGTCCAGCACAAGCAAGCTCTCACGCCTTCAACATTCGCCTCATCGAAATTGAAATTGCTTTCAAAACGAACCGAACCGTAACGCATGAAGAAGCAATGGGCATGACGCAAGAACAGGGCCATCGGCTGATTGACGCGCTGACCGTATCGATTGAGATCGTGGACTCGCGCTGGGACCAGATCGATGACGCCTCGCCATTACTCAAACTGGCCGACATGCAATCGCATGGCGCACTGGTATTAGGCGACTGGATTCCTTACAGCGATCGCGAGGTGCACCGTGACTGGTCTAAGCAGCGCTGCACCGTCAAAATCGGCGATCAAAAACCACTCGAATTTATCGGAACGCATTCGCTTCAGGACCCCCGCTGGGTCATCCCGTTTTGGGTAAGACACGCGACGGCGGGCAATAAGTCTTTGCCTGCAGGATCTGTCGTCACAACAGGAAGCTGGTGCGGGATGCCCGCCGCGAAAGCCGGAGATCTTGTCACTGCACAATTTGACGGCATCGGCAGCACAAGCGTTCAGCTTTAGATCAGATACATTTCCGCATAACTCAACAATTCAAACTTTATTCGCAGGAGACCTAAATTGAAATTCGATGAAATCATTTACGAAGAAGATGGCCCGATCGGAACGATTACTTTAAATCGCCCGCAAGATGGCAACATGTTCACGGAAAAGATGTGCCATGAAATTCGCGATTGCATCAACGAAATCCGACGCGAAACCAGAACTCGCGTCATCGTCTTAACAGGTGCTGGCGATCGCTTTTTTTGTCTCGGTGGTCGTAAAGACGGAATGGAAGAGACGCAACTCTATGCAGGCGTTCTCCCAACACTTGAAATGTATGAAAGTATTGATCGCCTACAAAAACCAGTCATCGCTTCAGTGAATGGCTACGCAGTTGGCGGAGGTAATGTCTTGCAAATGGTATGTGATGTAACGATCGCAGCCGACAATGCCATGTTCCGCCAGGTCGGGCCGATGGTAGGTAGTTTTGATGCAGGTTACGGCACTTGGTATCTAGAGGACTTAATTGGCAAAAAACGAGCGAAGGAGATGTGGTATTCGAATCCGAAGATCTCACCTCAACAAGCGCTCGATATGGGTCTCATCAACCGGGTTGTTCCCGCAGCCGACTTACGCGCAGAAACTCGCAAGTGGGCGCTTGAAATCGCCGACCGCGGCGCCTTCGCCCTCGCCTCGATCAAAGCCGCGTTTAATGCACGCCACGGTGGAGTGAGTGGGCTGTCGCGTATGGCGCACGACCTGCTCTTACGCGGCTACCTCGACACGGCGGAGCATGACGAAATGGCTGCATCGTTTGCGGAACGACGCAAACCCGATGCCTCCAAATTTGGTCAATAACGCTTGTCTGCGCCTAAAGGAATCATCCGATCATGATGCTGACTTTGCATGATCCACAAAAAACACGCGAGCATTACGCAAGCGGCGTTTGGCAGCATGACACAATGTTCAGCCTGTTGGCGAAGCATGCCTCACAAAGGCCAAACGCTGTCGCATTGCGCGATAACTTTACTACCCTGACCTGGTCTGAAGTCCTTCGCTCAGTCGAAGTCCTGGCGGCTACCCTGCACAACGCCGGGCTGAAAGTCGGCGATCGAGTTGCGATCTGGCTACCAAGCCGAGTGGAAAGTGTCATGATTTTGCTGGCGTGCTCACGCAATGGTTACGTGTGCTGTCCATCCCTGCATCAAAGTTACACGACCGATGAGATCGTCACACTTTTAAAGCGCGTGGATTGCAAGGCGTTCTTCACGACTCCAAACTACGGATCTGACGCTGCGAAGCAACCGATCTTTGGCAAACTTGAACAAGTGAAATCACTGCGCGCCACCTTTGTCTCGGGTCAGCATTTCAATCAAGATGCGCCCATTGAGGCGGGAACACTATCCTTTCCTAAACGAGCAGACAACCTTGATTCACAACCTGCTCCGCTCATCAATCCGGACAAGATCGTTTACTTAGCATTCACCTCGGGAACAACTGGACTACCAAAAGGGGTCATGCACAGTGACAATACACTGCTGGCGAATGGCCGCAGTATGGTGAAAGACTGGCATCACAACACTGAGACGATTTTGCTGACGCTCAGCCCGCTCAGTCACCATATAGGAACCGTAGCAGCAGAACAATGGTTAAGTGCTGGCATGCAGCTCGCCATTCACAACTACGCTTCGGGAACACCTGCGATCGACTGGATCATCGAAAGCGGAGCGACCTACGTAATGGGCGTACCGACTCATGCGATGGACATTTTGGATGAGTTTCGTAAGCGAGGTCTTACTGCGCTTGGCCAAGTCAAATCATTTTATATGGCAGGGTCTCCGATTCCGAGAGAAGTTGCGGAGCAATTTTTACGCATAGGCATTACACCGCAAAATGTCTATGGGATGACCGAGAACGGCTCGCATCAATACACTTTGCCCACAGATCCTACAAACACCATTGTCGCAACCTGCGGCCGCTCTGGACTTGGCTATGAAATTCGTATTTTTGATGCTGAGAATCCGGACAATGAGCTTCCAGTCGGAGAAGTCGGGGAAATCGGTGGGCGCGGTGGCGTGCTGACATTGGGCTACTTTGACGACCAAACCGCTACAGAGCGCTCATTTAATCGCTCTGGTTGGTTCATGAGTGGCGACCTTGGCGTTCTTGACGCGCAGGGCTGCCTACAAATTGTTGGACGCAAAAAAGACTTAATCATACGAGGCGGTCACAATATCCATCCCGCACGTATTGAAGACCTCGCCCATCGACACCCAAATATCGCCAAGGCGGCCGCCTTTCCGATCGCGGATGATCGACTAGGCGAACGCGTGTGCCTTGCAGTACTGAAACGAACCGAGGGTGCCCTAGACCCCGCAGAAGTCCTGCAACACTTGCACACTGTTGGTCTATCCAAATATGACATGCCGGAATTTTTTATTGTTATGCCAGCATTTCCATTGACCGCAAGCGGCAAGATTCTCAAGCGTGAACTCATTGAAATGGCAAAGCGTGGTGATATCCAACCTACACCCGTGCGCTGGAAGAATCCCGAAACTGCTCGCAGCACATAGGAGGCTACTATGGCCATCGAACTAAGCATTACCGATCAGCTTGCACACCTACACCTCAATCGGCCCAAAGCACTGAATGCGCTGAGCTTTGAAATACTCGGGCAGCTCGATCAAGCATTAGGAAAAATAGAGCAAGCCATTGAA
>JACCDO010037529.1_pt1 | contig 23989 bp, 27 predicted proteins | sample 7446101 | NCBI WGS metagenome assembly JACCDO01 (sample SAMN15323440, study PRJNA562643) | freshwater metagenome | isolation source: river surface water | place: USA:Blue River Watershed | collected 2017-08-16
ATCCTTCTGTGTCTACTAACACAAAGATCAAGTTAGATCAAAACTTCAATATTGAAGGTAAGATGTTCGATGCAGGTTCCGGCCTTGAAACTACGGCATCTGTTAACGTGCTTGTTTCTTCAACAGCAAGTAACTTGAAGATTATCGAAAACGGTCCATTGTATGCTCAAGCTGTTAAGACACACAACGGAGTAGAATTTGTTGACTCTGCTGCGATTGCTTTTACTACATCTGGCACAGTTACAACTGGAGCTTCTACTGTTCCTGTAACAATGAACGTGTATGTAGGTGATGGTACTAACGACTTAACCAGCGGTGCAGGACACTTTACATTTAACAACACTGGATCATTCTCAGCACCGATTATTCAAACAGGCGTCTATACAAGCACACCCGAAACTCGTCCAACTGGAGTTAAAGGTATGATTGTTTTCAACGACACTACTAGCAAGTTCCAAGGTTTTGACGGAAGTGCATGGGTTGATTTAAACTAATATCATAACCACACATAATCGCCGATTCTGACTAATAAATATGTCATGATCGGCGATCGTCTTTTTATAAACCTAGAATCTCATATAGACCTAACAAAGTTCGACTCCTTGCATTCTGAAATATGCAAAGGAATAGCAACTGCAAAGCACCTTGCATTTGACGGATTACATACAATTAACCCAGGGTCGCTAAATCCAAATAATGTTAGTCCAGTATACGAAAAATATTCAATCTGGAAAAATCTACCGGATACAGATCCTTTAAAAATTGCAGGTAACAATTTAACCTACAATCAACTAACAACGTATTTGAAGTTTGCTTTTGGTGGTTACGACTTATATTCATATTATAAGATACTAGACGTTGACTTTCAAGAAAATGGGTTAGGCGAAATTGAATATCATTTTCCTAATCTAATAAATTGGATACTTGGTTTTAAAAACAACGGAATATTCTCAAGTCTACATAGCGCAACACTTATGACCTTGGAAGCAGGAGGCATTCCCTGGGAACACAATGACCCAGAAACTGTTAATGAAGAAGGATTGATAGCAGAATTCATTCATTTTAAAACTGACCTCGATAGACCCTTTTATATGATTGACCCTAGTACAAAAGAAAAAGTCTATATAAACACAAGAGTTGCATGGTGGGATGAAAACGATTGGCACGGTGGAGAGCCTATTAATAGGCCTACATATACTTTAAGAATTAATGGTAGATTCTCTGATGAGTTTAGAAGAAAAATTATTATATAAAAGAATAGAAATTAATAACTTGTCAGAGATACAGGACGAGTTAATTCAATACGACTTCTTTAGTAAAACTCCCGACTACTGGAGTGACGATTCTCCTTTGGACATTACAAGAAGCTCTGGTGCAATGTTTAACGGCATTCCAGACCTACCTAAACTAAAGGCATTCTTAAATTCAATTTGCCACACAGAATATATTACACACTATCACTTAATTAATCATGTAGGTCATGGGGGGTCTGATATACACAAGGATGTAGATAATTCTGTTTGGGCTTTAAACATTCCTATACTAAACTGCGAAACATCCTTTACTGTATTCTACGACGAAGACAAAAAAGAAGTAGGCCGTACAACGTTAGATGTTCCTCATTTTTTAAACATTGAAGATTTTTATCACCAAGTAGTTAACTACGGCGACAACAGCAGACTAGTAATATCTTTTAGATTTGTTGGCAAGGAACTTTTAGATGTCGTTAAATAACCTGCGTATATTGAGTACAGGAAACCCATCTAAACCAGGTCTTGCTAAAGAACTGTCTAAGGAATTTTCTAATGTAGATTTTTTATCGATGTCCATGGGTGTTGATCTTGTCAGTGAAAAAGGTCTAGAGTATTTTAAATCAATCATTGCTGATTACGACGTATTTGTAAACATATCTCATCTTCCGAATAACACTCAAGAAAAGCTACTTAAAATTGCCCATCAAGCAGGAATGAAAGGTTATGTGTTCAACATAGGTAGCATAGCTGAATACAAAAAATGGGAATGGTATAACGCAGAGTATACTGCTGAAAAAAGACAGCTTAGAGAAATTAGTCTAGACCTTTGTTCACAACACTTTAAAACAACACACATTGTAGTTGGTGGATTTCAAGACTACGAAGATAGCAGTCCTGAAAGAATGGACCCTGTTGAGATTATTAATGCGATAAAATATATTATAAATGCTCCTATACATATACCGCTAATAGGAGTTGAAAAGATTTTAGACAAGGATGTAAATGGTAAACTACGAACTACACAGTAATGGATGGACCGTTATTCTCAAAGACTTTAACTTTAAGACTGCTAGTCAAGAAGATATAAATCAAATTGCCAAATTAATTGCCAGCAATACACTAGTGGTTGCCAAGCAGCAAAATCTGTCTATCCAGGACGAAGTTAGGATAGCTAAAATGTTCAAAGAACCTCAGTGTTTTAATCCAGAAACCACAGACAACTACATTAGTGAAATGACCGGTTGTGAAGTTGACGGATCAGAAGGATATTTCCTCAGAGTTTCCGGAGAAAAAGACGAGCATGGTAGACCAGGAATTGCAGGACATGTGAGCGAAATGATTTGGCATTGTAACGAACCCGGAGGTGAAAGCCGTAAACCTATTGTATGGTTGTACGGTGTTAAGGGAACCAAAGGATCTAGAACAACCTGGAATAACAACATACTATCTTATAAGGATCTAGATAGCAACGTCAAAGAACAAATAGAAAACTACCATTTGGAAGTTGTATTAGAATCAGGTTTTGATGCTGAAAATCCAGATGATGAAGTTGTATTGTCCACTTATCATCCTGCAATGGTTAGAAGAAATATAGCAGGGCAAAAAGGACTGTTCTTTCCGTTTTTACAAATAGTAAAGATCAAGGAATTGTCAGACGAAGACAGCCAAGAAATGATAGATTGGCTAGCACCTTACACCATACAAGACAAGTATTGCTATCACCACGATTGGGACGATGGTGACGTTGTTATTGCAGAACAGAACTTAGGAATACACAAACGCTGGCGTTTTGAAAATATTGAACAGCGTGTGTTACATCGAGGTGCTTTTGATTTCCCAGACCAAGACTACATTTAAGGTAATTCGTCGATTACAATATACTCGCCAGTAATGCCTTGCTTTGCTGCTGCGGATTCCATTAGCTCTTTCCAGCCAGGTTGAACATCATGTCTTGCAATAATCATGTGCATACGATCGAAGTTACTTTTGTTTATCAGCTCGTGTTGATAGTGTAGATTCATGGCATAAACACCACCAGGCTCCATGATTAATTCTTCACCATCTCCCCATATCCATTTACAGCCCACAGGATTATTCAAAGCTACATTGATGTTTTCGATTAACTTCATACTAGAATCACTGTGTGGAGCAATGTAACCGCCGGCTCTAAGCAGCATAAATCTTACTCTGCCATAGCGGTTGCAGGGAAACACTTCTTTAAGCCATTTGGTTGTTACAGGACATAAGTCTGCAATCTCTGTCCATATCATATCCTTGCTGGCATCTTTACCTTTCTTATAACCATAGGCGTCCCAGTTCTCATGCTTATCCCATCCTAGACCGTGTATGGTTAAACTTTCCCAACCAGAGTGCAAATAATCGTCTCCTCTATGCGGAGTAAATCTGTCTATTAACTTAAATGCTTCTGCACACATTTCCTCATAGGGCAATGCTATGTCCAATTTTAAATATTTGCCCTCGGACTGGAAGTACTCTCTCATTTTAAAATCCTTACTTGTGCTGTCAATGGACACAGGCTTTTCCAGTTTTTTGCTTGCCAAGGCGGAGTATTAAATTCATTGATATCCCATAGATTAAAGTCTGCAACTTTTCCAGATGTGATATGCTCGTTATCAGCTAGGTTTAACTTATAGAAATGTCCTATTCTTGTAGGAATATGTAACACGATGTTGTTGTCAATTTCCTTCAATGTATCTATTAGGTTGTTTTCTCTAGACACTCTAAACTTAACAGATGCTAGCGGAACATATGGTACATGATTAAATGCATCACTTACGTTTACAAATGTGGTTTCGCCTGGAGTTATAAATCTAAACTGGTTGTTGACAAACAGGTCAATTAACTTGAAATCAAATTTCAGTTTTTTAACATCGTTCCATGTTTCTTGGAAATTATCAAATGTCTTTTCAAATTCATCCCACCATGCTCTTATGCTACGTTCATGATTAACTAAATCGTAGTCAAAACTCTCAGGGAAAAACTTTAGTTGTTTCATGTAAAATGATGCATAATCTGTGCCATCCCATTCCTCAACTAATGCTTTCATAAAGCTCAACACAGCATAGCTAATGTCCATAAATGTAACTCTAGTACCTGCATGGTAGTTTAGTTTCATTATGTTGTGAATCCAGTTCAACCCTGTGCCAGTAGTAACGTAATGGTCAACTGGCTTGTCTAATCTAATATGTTCCGGCACACGATCGCTGTTCCACGGAGTTACCATGTTGTTACAGATCAACGAATAATTAAAGAGCTCTGGCATGTGTCTATAGAATACATGATCGTGTTCAAAGTATAGGTAATACTTGCTGTTACGTATAGAGTCCCCAACATCACAAAACACAGCATTGTTCTTTAATCCGTGATCTATCATGTTCCAACCATGCATCTTGTGCTTGTAGGTTTTCTCAACAGATCCTAGTTTGATCCAAACAGGAATTTCGTCATCTTCATTTACAATTTCTGTGCTTCTAATAGGCTCTAACTTAACATGGTCTTCGTCCCAAGTTGTTTGTCCTAGATCAGGAGAGCCTAATCTCCTGTATTCCTCCATGTTAGCAATGAAGAATTGATTGTGTATTTCGTAGTAGCCATTAAACTTACTTCTATCTAATATATGTCCAGCTACTGTAAAATGCTCTCGGCACTTGTCTTCAACTGCGTCAAACAATCTCTCGGACAACTTCATGTGTGTGCCTGTAATTAAAACAACTGCATGAGAATAAAAGTCATCGCTGGCAACCCTTCTTAACAGATTGTCAGTATTACTGTCTATAAAGATGTCGTAGTCTCTGATAATAACAGCGGACAGGAAAAAGTCAGTTAAGTTTCTTGCAACTTCCTGAGAGGACGTACTAAACTGATTATCGATATTATCTAAAATACAATATGCGATCTTCTTTTTCTTCTTAACAATATAATCCATCATTCTGCAAGGCCTCCAAACGCCCATATTCTTTCATGACACCACCAACAATCACCACAATGTGATCCTGGGTGATCATCGTTTTCACAGCTTCTAGTTACAGGTAGCAATGATCTTTCAAGATCGAATGCTTTATATAACTTTGCAATATCTTTCTTGTTGTGATTAAACAAAGGTATATAAGCACGAGTGTCTAATCTCAACGAATCTACAGGCCTGCCATCCATAGTCAAAGGACACACTTCACCAAAGTCTGTGGCTTTATCAACTGGTACTTCAAACCCAAACAACGGATGCTGGATTTCTCCACTTCTAAATTCGTTGTGCCATTCTGGCTGTTGACAGGCAAATTCTTGATAAACTTCTTTAGGTGGAAAACTGGTCAAACCCATGTAGACCATATCAACTTCTTTTCTATCTAATGCATCGGTGAGCATGTTGATGTAAAATTCGATAGACTCATCTGGTTCCGACTGTACTTTATGCACAACGTAATTAGTATTGCCAGTTAACTTTGAGCATGTTTCTATAACGCTGTCTACATGTTTACCAAACGCTGCTTTCCTACTGCTGGTCCACATGTTATAAATGTGTATGGTGTGAGTGATATTGGACATTAAAATGTACAACAGCACAGCACTATCAGCACCACCGCTTATACCTACACCAACAGGTCCATCCTTGTATATGCCGATAGGGATTCCGTCAATGTTTATATAATTTAAGTTTACCATCTTGAGTGCTTATTTAACTCTTCGTAAAACTTGTCAGGGAATAACTGCCAAACTGTTTGGTTAGTTCCTCTGTAAAAGATATCTTTGATCTTTTTCATTTGACCAGTAGCTTCCATTGCTGGTCCAAAAATTCTATGCACCAATCGCTGTGTTCCAGCATCATTCTCGTTGCTGGTTATGTACAGATCGCTGCCCTTAGGAGCCCATTCTATGCAGGCTGGAATTAAAAACTGACTAGTAACGTGCTGATGCGTTACAATCTGGTTCCTGGTACGTAGAGTAGTCAAGGGCAATAAGTCTGTAAATACGCATGTTCTCGCAGCAATACGATAGGCATTTGCTCCCATCTCTGGAAAGCTGTGTGCTGCTACGCTGCCAACTGCTTGATTGTTATAGAAAAGAATCCAAACTTGCCATTCCTGTTCCTTACGGAAACAATCAACTAACATATGTTGACTGGCATTGTTTACAAACCCTTTAGATTCAGCTAGTTTATAAAACTCTGTTAGATCCAAGTCTTCTGACCAGGGTACTATTTTATACATTTGGCCTTCTCAATAAAATCTCTAGGATAGTTGGTACTGAAACTTTCCCAACATAGTGTATCAAACAACTCCCAAGGCTGTGGTTCATTCCAAGAAATTCCTAACTGCTCAATATGCTTACGCATCTCTTCTTGTCTTGTTGAATAAATGTGGCTTTCAACGTCTGCTATAGATATATTTGGTTCAAAGTCTCTATAGGTGAAAAAATAGTTAATGCTCTTTAGCTGTCCGTTTACTACAAAATAACTACTAGGGTGCATACTGTACTTGTGCAGTCCTAGTTCTCTATGAGCCTTTAGAATGTTTAGCATTTGATCCTGCCAATCTGGCAACACCTTATCGTAGTTTGCCATATCGCATCCCGCTTGTTCCCAGAAGTCTGGACCGTCAACTTCTAAAAAGATTTTCTTTCTTTCCAAATCAATATTAATGATCTTTGGCACCAAGTCTGGAAACTTGTTTCTCATTTGAGTAAGGTAGTTAACTTCACGTAACCACTTCTCTTCCATTTTGCTAGGATCGACTACTTGATTCTGCCCTTTGTGATATTCGGTATCATTATAATACCATTGGACAAACGTCTTTTTATCTTTAGACATTAGGCTAGTGTAGATTAAATTATTTCTACACAGCCCTTGTCCTGGAACATTATTGTAATAATACTCAAATTCGGTCATTCGCTTTTACTCTCTCTACACTAATTTATCCTATAAATATCTACGCTTTAAAGAATATGGGGAAACGATGGATTACAGACTTCACGAAAATGGTTGGACAGTTATTATTGATAACTTTGACATGAATAATGCTACACAAGAAGATATCAATTTTATTGCAAAGTTAGTCAGCAAGTACACCTTGGTAACAATTAAGAAACAACAACTTAGCTTGGAAAAAGAACTTGAGATCATTAACATGTTTAAAGATCCAACGCCACTGTTTAGCAAGAATGATCCTAGTTTTATTCACACAGCCGTTGACCCCGACGGAATTATTTGTAGAGTTACAGCAGAAAAGAATGCTGCTGGACAAACAGGCATTGGAGCAAACCCCAAAGACTTCGACTGGCATGCTAATGTAACATGGCGTAAGATTAGAGAACCAGTTATCTGGTTACATGCTATCAAAGGAACTAAAGGTTCGTGTACTAGTTATAACAACAACGTAAAAACATGGAACGATCTTCCAAGAAAATTCAAAGATGTAATTAGAGATTACAAGCTAATTATTACCGGTGGTGTTAGAGCAGATGGTACTCCAATCTTTGCCAAGGACTATGAAGACAGAAGTGAAGCATTTAACCACCCGCTGGTATATGTAAGCCCACTAACAGGACGGGAAGGAATGTTCTTTCCATTCTTACAGGTTAGAGGATTTAAAGACATACCGCAGGACGAAGCAGATGAAATGATTCAATGGTTAGCTGACTACACTCTGCAGGAAAAGTACATTTATCATCATGAATGGGAAGACGGCGACATCACCATTGCCGACCAATGGCATGGTATTCACAAGCGTCATCACTTTGTAAACCTAGAAACTCGTGTTCTGCATAGAGCCGCAGTTTATTATCCAGAGCAAGACTATAGTGTATAAAGTCGAAACAGTATCAATATGCGAGCATTGCTATAGACACGTTCCTGCTGTAAGGTTTGAACGTGATGGGCAAATATGGTTGAGTAAGAAATGTAAATGGCACGGTGAATCTGAGCATCTTGTAGAACCCGATGCTAACTTCTACATCAATTACAAGTATCCTAAACCAGAAAACACAACCTATTGTCTGGACATTACCAACAAGTGTAATCTAAACTGTCCTCATTGTTATCAAATCCCAGATAACATGAGCAAAGATCCAGCAATAGATAGTATACTCGAAATTGTTAAGTCGTGGGAAGATGACGGATATGCCGTTGCTCTAATGGGTGCTGAACCAACTGTTAGAAAAGATCTTCCAGAACTGTGCAGAGCTATTCAAGCATTGCCAGGTAAACCACGTGCAATTATGATTCTTTCAAACGGTGTTTACTTGTCAGACTATGAGTACGCTAAACAGTTTGCAGATATGAAAAATGTCCTGTGGACTATAGGACTAAATCATCCAGACTATCAAGGTGCAACTGTTAGAAAGAAGCAAATAGAAGGAATAGAAAACTGTTTGAAGTTGGGTATGAAAATTAAAAACGTCAGTTACACATTAGAAACTGTTGCCCAACTCGAATACTGTCTAGAGGAAATACAGGAGTTTGGCGAACGTGTATGTAATCAATACAGAATACGTGTAGGCACAGACATAGGAAGACATCCAGGAGAGGAAAAAGTTTACCTATCTCAATTGCTGAAAATGGTCATAGACATCTGTGATAAAAAGGGCTGGACACACGAATACGATCCAACGAACGGCATCAGGGTTCACTATCCTTTACGCATTAACGGAATACTAGTTAAGATTATTCAATGGCCTGATGTAAGAACTATTGACTTAGAAGAAGACCAAACAGAATCATGGGCAGATATGCTGCCGGGTAAACCAGTATCACCGCTTGTGCATCAAGTCATATTGCGAGATGGCAACGTAAATAAGAACCTACCACTATACGACACAGTACCAGAGAAATACCAGAGACGATATGATACACGGCATCAACAATAATCCATACTTCGACATGACTCCATATTTAGATATGGAAGCATTTGATCGTATGCAACCCGAAATCTTAACAGGATTTGCATTAGCAAGAGGCGATGCTAAAGAAGGTACTTGGATGGCTCCAGGATTTACCTTTGAAGACATGAGTTATCGCCACAACTGGAAGCCTATCTATCAGGCCTTAGAAGAGTTTATGTTGTTGCCAGATACTGATCCTATTAAACAAGCTGGTTTAAAGTTAATGCCTTCAGACTTTAAAAACTTTAGACAGCGTAATATCTTTACACGCTATCTAAAACATGCCATGGGTGCTTACGATCCCTACATCTACTATTACTTGTGGGAAGAAGGATCTTGGGATGACAGGACTGCTCCCCGTAAATTAACACCAGAAGCAGAATACTTCCCCAACGTAGTTAAGTGGGTTGAAAGTCTTGTAGGTACTGTGTTTGTTGACATTGGTCGTGTTATATTTTTCCATTGCGAAGCAGACGGTATTCCATTTGAACATCGCGACCTAGATGCTAAGAACGGCATTAACGTTGTTAATCCACATCGTAACGAGTTTATACACGTTCGTCCTAACACAAAGAAGGCATTCTACATCTGGGATCCGGAAAAGAAAAACAAAGTCTATCTTAACACTCGTGCTGCATGGTGGAATGATGTTGACTGGCACGGCGGTGAACGTATCATGGAGCAGAGTTATAGCCTACGTATTGACGGAAAGTTCACAGAAGAGTTCCGTAAAAAACTAGGCATTGATCACTTGGATACTTACTAATGAAGTATATTGGTAACTTTAAACAATGGATGGACGAGCAGGGCATTATGGAACACCTTGTTGCTTGCCAAGGCGACAAAACTCCAGTATGGCAACCTGATCGTTGGAAGGGCAATGCTATTTTAGAAAAGTTTACAGAGATGGCCAGACCTGGTTACTCTAATAACAAGTACTTCTTCCACCAAATGAATCCATCGTCTGCTGAGATGCAGGATTTTAAATTTGAATTGCCCGACGTTCCCGAGAAAAGAAGTCAAGTCAATTGGTGGTTTGTTATGTTGTACCCCGGAGAGTTTCAGGCAATGCACATAGATCCACAACTAACAGAAGTGTCTAATCCTGTGCGTTATACAATATTCCTACAAGATTGGGAACCTGGACACATATTTGTCTATGATGACAAGGTTGCTGTAAACTACAAAGCAGGCGACATGTTTGAATGGAGTGATCCTATGATTGTACACGGTCCTGCTAACATTGGATACAACACAAGGTACACGTTTCAGATCACGATGCACGATTAATCTGTTCGCTGATCTTAATATAAGAACCACCACAGAGAATCTTACAAGCAGAAGAAGACTTTTCAGCCCACTTAGTGTGCATTAGTGTTTTCCAAACCTCTGTACTCATAATATCTTTGATAGAATGTATTTTAGAATCTAGCGATTCTAGTCCGCCAAGGTCACTTATAATAGAAAACACTTCTAGTTGTACTTCTCTAGCAATACTAGTAATACTAGTTTCGTCTATGACCCCATACTTACGATACAATTCAACATCGTAGTTGGCATACAAGAATGATCCAATTAAACAACAAGGCATCAGATAGCCGTTGGCATCTATATAAAGCTCTTTGGAATCATAAGAAAAGCAACTAACGTTATTCTTCCATTCCTTGTAGCCTTTTAGATCTACAAACTCCACTGGTTTAACAGTTCCATCGCTAGGAGGTTCTAGGTAATAGTCAATGATTCCTTGCTTGTTTAGTACAGGAAACTTCTTTCCAAAGCGTTTGCTGTCTTTGGTATTAAAGTATGCAAAGCCTAGTTCGTTAGCAATGTTCCTAGCAGCATCAACTTCATGTTCGTTGTGTTTAAATCGTATAAACATCCACTCAGCAATACCACCTGCTTGAATAAACGCAGTAGCATTTCGTAGTATCATATGATAGTCGGTGCCAATGCGATAAAGACTGTGTGTTGTTGATAGGCCATCTAATGCAAATATAACACGATGCTTCTTAGGTAATGCTGCTGCTAGTGATTCCCACCACTTTGTTGTCTGTGCAGATCCGTTAGTGCTGATCAATACTGTTACATCCGGATTGGTTTCTTTAATGTACCTGCACATTTCAACTAGATTTGAATTGATAATCGGGTCACCGTAGTCCCCGCAGAAGTTAACACACTTAACTTGGGCCAATACTTCTTGCGTAAATGTATTTTTAAAACGTTCTAAGGTCCAATCAGTTAAGATTAAAGAAGGATTATCAATACCTCCGTGTATGTTTCGCTGACACATAGGACAACTGGCTTGGCACCTATTGGTGATTTCAATTTGTATTGTGTCTATTTGATCAAAAGAAAACATTTAACTTCCTAGTATATGAAACAGATAGCTCGGTTCCATGCCACCGTTCATACTGCTGTGCCACTCGTTGTGATTACCCCACTTGATAATGGTGTTGTTTGGTTTGTTGTAATAGTAATCGTTGCCAATAATCAGCACATGTCCAGAAGTCATTTGATTAATGATAACCGTGTAACGTTTAACAACACCGTGTGTTAAGTATTCTGCTTCGTTCTCGTCAACATCCCAATGCCAAGGCGCCATATACCCCGGATCGATTTTACTAATCCATGCTCTGTGAACATGCTTTAACTTTAATTCTTCTGCAAAGTAGTTGACAACATCGTCTGGAAAGTCTTTTCCGGGATAGTAATTTGTCCACTTTACAGTATTCAAATTAAAGTTAGCCTTCTTCCAAAGGTCTAATATCTTTTTGTATTCCAGATTGTCTAGGTTCCAACGATCAGGATCAACTGTTACATCACTGCCGTCTTTTAGATTTGCAATGATAGTGTTCCAATTACTTGTCATAGTATATCTCTTCAAATATTCCAGGAAAGGGCGAGTTAGGCCAATACATCTTTAAGTGGCGTGTCATTGTAATTTCAAAGAACTTTTTAAAATCAATAACTCCGCTGTCATCTGTTGATTCATTGAAACGATAAGCACCTTCTGGGCCAATGATTCCTTCTATAGTTTTTCTTTCTATAAACCGTTCTGCATAAGGAACAACAGAATAGTAGTCGATAGTCTTTAATACCTTGTCTTTGTTAATATAAAAGCAATGCGGATATAAAGCCATTTTGTAAAATTCGTTTTGTTTTGTAGAAATTAAAAAGTTTCTAATCTGTTCCTGCCAGTTGGGTAACTCTTCATCTAAAATTCTGTCCTTGTTAAACACAATCTGAGACAGAGTTTCTTTGTTCCACTCTATAAACACTTTTCTGTTAGCACGATCTACTTCATAGACTTCAGGAGTTGTCTTTAAGTGCGACAGTTCTTGTAAGAATCTAACTTCTCTGTCAAAGAACCATTGTAATAAGTCATCGTTTATTATATGATTACCACCATTCCTGTAGACTTGATCCACAACATAGTGCATACACATAACATTCTGTTCCGGATTAACCTTGGGACTATACAATAAATTAGAGTCATTGGGCGTACCGTCTGGGTTTAATTTGTAATAGTATTCCCAATTGCTAGTGTCTGTCATTGTTTACTCCAATTTAATTTTTTATTAACGTATGCCTGCACCTGATCTTTAAACTTTTGATCTGATGTATCTATATCGGACACCTTGTATTCGTATATTTCTTCGTAGGAATTAGTTTGATGATATGCAAACAGTCTATCAGACAAGAAAGGATTACAACCGCGCAGTCCTATAAACCCGTTGTCTGAATAAAAGTCCTGTACCAAAGCCTCCGCTTGATACCAATCCATGTTATCATGCTTCCATATAACAACATCGTTTCTAGTACTGCCTACGCCGCCACCACGTGGAGTAGTTGACTTGAATATAACGTTGCCATCGCTGTCTTTAGTGACTTCATACCCTGGATTTTGTCTTGCTTCTAACTTAATAAGACCGTTGCTAACTAGCTCTTTTGTAAAACGACTTTGATTTGTTAGCGTTTCGTCATAGTCAGGCACTTCTAGTATGTGTGCAGAAGCACTTTGTCTGGTCCATTTAGTGTTTAACCACTGTAGTGATTGGTTCCAGGACTCAACGCTTTCGCCGGGTATGCCGCAGATCATTTGTATGTTGGCTCTATATCGTCTAGGTGCATGAATATCTGTGTATGCTTGAAAGTCTAACAACCCTTCTTGCAGTTTGTCTGGGTCCATGCCCTTACGTACTAACTTGCCTGCTTCTCTGTTAAAGGTTTCAATGCCCATGCTGTGTCCAAGGAAGCCTAATCTAATGTAAGTGTCCCAATGATCACGATGCTTAACTACTAAGTCACCTCTGGCAAAACCACAGATCCAAGGATTGTATCCTAGTTCGTCAACAGCTTCGGCATACTTCTGTAACTTTTCGGGACGATCGTTAAATGTTTCGTCCATAACACGCCAGTTCTTGATGCCCCACTTCTCATATCCTGTCTGCATCTGACGTTTAAACTCTTCTTTGCTTACGCTGACATCCTTGGCTTGACCTATAATAGGAAAGTTACAGTAAGAGCAACTAAACATACAGCCACGTGCAGTTTCAATTTGTGGACATTCCCAAGGCATCATAAAGTCTCTGTCTTCATAGTCTACTAGGTAACTGTCCAATGGCGCACTAGGATAGTGATACAGTCCTCTAATAACTCGCTTGCTGCCAAAGAACGCAGGATCAGTTAGCAAAGGTGCACCTAATGTTCCAATAAGGTGCTGGCATAGTGCTAACACCGCATTCTCTCCGTAGCTGTCTACCCAATAGTCCACACCTTCGGCGGGCGTAACTAGAGCATTATTGCCTCCAACTACTACAGGAATGTTAGGATATTCTGCTTTGAGCCATGCAATAAAATCATTAAGGTACGGACTCCAGGGATTTAAAAATGCTGTGCCGAAACAAAACATCACAGTCTTGTCTGTTGCTCTAGAACGAACAAACTCTTGTAGTTCCTCTAGTTTCCAAAATGCTGTAAAGTCTACTACCTCTGCATCCCAATCATTCATTCGTAGGTATGTAGCAACTCTGTGACTCCACAGAGCACGTTCCCAGCGTTTGCCGGTCAATGAAAAGAATAATGCGTGGTTCATTTTTCTACAATAATTACAAACTTGTCTTTTGGAAATAGATCCAAGTCTGGTATGCTGTGTTCTTCTATTTTAAAACTAACACCATCTTCAAGTATTTTAAAATCACTCAATGACATTGCTTTATTCATTTTGTTTAACCAAGGACTTACTATGTCATCGAACTCGAATCGCGGATTAACACAAGTTGGCATGATCTTAACACTAACTGGTTTAAACAAATCAACTTTATTGAGTAAGAATCTCACAACTAATTGACTTCTTCTTACGGAACCGAAGTTAGCCGCAACATGTCTTAGACCTGTGTTAATGGTATACCACTTTGCATCTGATGTTGTAGGAAACATTTCCTGAGAATCAATGTCTATTAAAAAGGAATACTGTCCTTCTAGATTCAAATGGTATCTGTCGTCTATGTCACAGTGACTCATGTAGCATGTACCATGCTGCAATTGAATAATTCTTGCTTCCCCAATTGGTGCAGGAATAGAATTCAATACTGTTTCCCAAACCGTGTCTTTAAATTCAGGTTTTATTTTCCAGGGATCGTAGAAGAAGTTGCCTGTGGGTTGATTTAAAATCAAAGCTGACTTCTTGTCATCGCTTTCGATATAGGGAATGCTATTCTGTGCCTGTTCCAAAACACTTTCAGATACAGAATAAGGTGTGAGTGAGATCATAAAAATATTTATATGCTACTATTATCATGTAAATAGATTGTGATGAAAGTTCGCATAGCTCCAGAGTACAATCCAAAATATCTCGAAATAGATAGACCTTCTCCTATGAGCGATAATCGCATAGAAAGGTTAATAGGTGATGTTATGTCAGGCAAACTTGACAAAGACATTACTGACAAAGTCTACGATGATTTCAAAATTGAATGTGAAAATTGGTTGTTGTCTTCCAAACTAAACCAACTTACAGGACTAGACACGTTTAATAGAAAAGATATCATTATCGGATGCACACAGTTTATCGACAATCTGTATATGCAAGGTCCTGTACAGGTTCTCGGCCACGACTATCGATATCATCAACGTCTAGGATTAGCAACATTTAGCGAAGTCGGATCGTTGATTCCAAATGTTCCGCTGATCATTGCAATGCCATTTCCACAAATTGGCGCACCACATACTCTTATGAAGGAAATTTTAGATGAAGCCCTCACCAAACATATTAGTGTCCATATTGATGGCGCTTGGATCAGTTGCTGTCGTGGCGTGGATTTTGAGTTTGATCATCCCGCTATTCAATCAGTTGGCATCAGTCTTAGCAAAGGTCTCGGGCTAGGCTGGAATCGCATAGGTCTTAGATGGTCCAAACAAACTAATGCTGATGCTATTACCATAATGAATGATTTCAATATGAATAATCGTGCGTTGGCAATGATCGGTCTGCACTTTGTACGTAATCTTCCTGCAGATTACTTGTGGAATACACATGAAAGAAGTTATAATAAAGTATGCCAAGACTTTAATTTGACTCCTACCCAGAGCATATATTTGGCTTTAAAGAATGGACAGCCTGTGGGCATAACTCCATTGTTAAGGTATCTAGAAAATGCAGACATTTCATAACATCGACGGTGTTGAAATACCATACGATCCAGAATGGAAAAACGTTGCCATAAGCGTTAGTGGCGGCGCTGACTCTGCATTGCTGGCTTATCTGGTCTGTAATATAGCAAAAGACAACGACACAACTATACACATTATCAATCATATTCGTTGTTGGAAAACCAAACCATGGCAGGAGTACGATGCCGATAGTGTGTTTCAACTGCTGTTTCAAGAGTTCTATCATACAACTTTTAAACGTCACACTAACTTTATTGCTCCGGAGTTAGAATACGGCAACATAGGTCCTATTCTAACAGACGAATATGGCAAGAATGTCAGCGGAGACAATATAGAACAACGTGCATACGCTGAATATATTTGTTCAAAGCATAACATTGATGCGTATTATAATGCAGTTACTAGGAATCCCAGAGGTGTTTCATTAGGCGGTATGTATGAGCGTGATATAGAACGCAACGAAGATAACCAACACTTGGAATATATGATACATCTAGGCAAAGTTGCCAGTCATCCTTTTAGGTTTGTCGACAAAGCATGGGTCATTAAACAATACAAAGCACTGGGAATATATCATTGGCTAGATAAGACTCGCAGTTGTGAAGGTACATTTCCGGAATTAGATTACACTAACTACGTCAAAGGACAAGTAGTTCCAACATGCGGAGAATGTTTCTGGTGTAAAGAACGTGAGTGGGCAATTGAACAATCAAAGTAAAACATTTTGTATGCACCCTTTTACAGGACTAGCAACACGAGAAGACGGTGCTATATGTGTATGCTGCCGCAGTCATCCTGTCGGCAACATTCAGTGTCAAAATCTAGAGGACATTTGGAATAACAACACAATGAAGCGTATCCGCAAACAAGTATTAAGTGGAGAACGTCCTAAAGAATGTGAGCCTTGTTTTAATTTAGAAGATCAAGGCGTTGAAAGTCTACGTCAACGACACATTGCTGGCAAGATTCCCGAAGCACGTATTAACTTGTATCCTGATGCTGTTAGTAAGATGCGTGAAGACTACACAATGCCGTTTGAGATTCCAACAATGGAACTTAAACTAAACAATCTGTGCAATCTAAAATGTCGTATGTGTCATCCTATGGATAGTACAAGTTGGAATGACTGGGGCGAAGTTAAGGAATTCTACAAAAACGAAGGCAACATTATGTATGCTATCGTCGAAGAACACAACCTAGAGCAAAAGCCTCACCTAGATAAGTTTCAAGATACTCCAGAATGGTGGGCAAGTTTAGAAAAAAATCTTCCGCACTTTAGACGTGTGGAGTTTGCTGGTGGCGAACCACTAATGGATCCGCAGCACTATCGCATATTAGATATGCTTGCACCTTACGGCAATCAAATTGAAATCAAGTATGCTACTAATCTAAGTATGCTAGGCAAAGGCAATCGTACTATTTGGGAATACTGGCCTAAGTTTAAATCAGTTGCGGTCAATGTCAGCATAGACGGCATTGGATCAAGTTACGAATACGTTAGAGGCAATGCTAGTTGGGAAGATCTAATCAGCAACATAAAACAAATACAAACTATTCCTAACATTAGTCGCATTGTTGGTGCTGTTACTGTACAAGTCAGCAATGTCTTAGTATTAGATAAGATTTTAGAATACTTCTTAGACGATCTTGGCATTGTATTTCATACACACCGTGTTGAGTATCCCAAGGTATTGTCAGCACAGGTGTTGCCTCCTAAGCTAAGAGCATTAGCCATACAACGATTACAGGAAGTCAGTTACCGTGTTAAGGATTTTAAACTAGTTAAACAACATCCCCAGTTGTTAGAATACACACTAGGACAAATTCAAGACAACATTAACTACCTAAACGCTCGTGACCAACACGACAAATGGGAAGACTGCGTGGAGTTTAATCGTAGACTAGACAAAACACGTAATCAAAGTTTTACAGATGTAACTCCAGAGTTCAACGCATACGTATGAAACTAGTTAGGGTAGAGAACGGATGGAACAAACAAGTACTAGGCATTGATCTAAGCCTAGGCAATGTCTGCAACTATAAATGTTGGTATTGTTTTCCCGGAGCAAACGAAGGCGATCATAAATTTCCAGACTACGAAACATTTAAAAACAACATTACTCATCTGCTCAACCATTACAAGAACAACGGTAAAGAGATCTTTGACATATCCTACGTAGGAGGAGAGCCGACACACTGGCCTAAATTAATAGAGTTTACCAAGTATCTAAAAGAAAACTTCAATTGCTTGATATCAATGACCACTAACGGGTCGAAGAAGATGGAGTATTGGGAGAAGATTGCTCCATACTTTGATAGGATACACATGAGCTGTCATCATCAGTATGTAGATGTTGAAAAGTTTAGAGACGTATGCGACTATCTCTACACACAGAACGTTGTTATTAGCGTGTCTGCTATGATGGATCCCAACAGTTGGGACAAATGCATCGACCTAGTTGAACAATTAAAGAAAAGTAAAAAGCGTTGGACTATCAGATACGTAGAACTGTTAGGTCACAATATAAGTTACACCGACGAACAGCTCAAGATCTTAAACAAACATCGAGCAAGGGGACCTAATCTATTTTGGTTTTGGAGGAACAACAAATACTACAAAAGCAAAGTAGTTGTTACTAGCGACACTGGCAAACGAATTCGTTTAAAAGACAACGGAATATTGCTAAATCGCTGGAACAGCTTCTACGGATGGGAGTGTAGTCTAGGAGTTGACTGGCTACACATAGGTACTACTGGACATGTTTCGGGCACCTGTGGAGAACTGTTGTATAACGATACCAAGATATATAACTTAAGAGACAAGGATTTTACAACACAGTTCAATCCAATGATATGTTCTACAACCTGTAAACAATTAACCTGTAATTGCATGGCCGAAACTAACATGCCTAAGAATAAAAAAGTGATTCCGATATGCACCAAATAACCAGCAGCTGGCCACATCAAGATCAAATAAAAGTCGAATGGAACTTAGGTAAGCGTTGTAACTATGACTGTAGTTATTGTCCAGCAGCTATTCACGATAACTTTAGTCCTCACACGGATATAAACATTCTTGAAGCAGCAGTAGACAAGTTGTGTGAAATAGGCAAGCCCTTGAGAATTAGTTTAACAGGAGGCGAACCGTGTGTGCATCCCGACATTGAAGACTTCTTAGAATACCTAAAAAGAAAAAACATTTTCTGGGTTAATGTAACAACAAACGGAACTAGAGGCTACAGATGGTATCTAGATAACGAAATGTTTTTCAACCATTTAGTGTTTAGCCTGCACTTTGAACATGACTACACTAGAATTGTTGACACAATACTGAAGTACTACGATGCCACAGAGCGAGATTTCTTTGTTAACGTAATGGCACACCATGACTACATACCGCAGGTCAAGACTGTGGTTAAGAAGTTCGACGAACTAGGAATCAAATATGCTATTAGACGTATTCGTTGGACCGAAGGTGATCACAATGTATTCGATGATCTTCGATATAACGGCAATGATCTAGAATGGATTTTGTCTAAAGATGCCACAGTTAAACCAAACTGCGTTTACATGGACAAAGAAGAAATGCCAGTTTACATTCATGCCAACGATGTTATTAAGAATAAGTTAAACAATTTCAAAGGCTGGTCGTGTAACGCAGGACTTGAAAGTTTAATGATTAACTGGGACGGCGACGTACATCGTGCTACTTGTCGTGTAGGCGGCAGCTTAGGAAACATCTACCAAGGAACCTTTACAGTTCCAACAGAACCAATCATCTGTACTAGAGATTGGTGTACCTGTGCTGCCGATATTCCGTTAACTAAGTTTGCTCTTTGATATGTGTGTTTCGGGAGAACAGTAACAGTTCTTCTTGGTGCATATAGAAGGAAGAAACTCCGGATCAAACTTTTCTGCAAAGTCTGCATCTAAGATATTAAAGGCCTGATCCATTCCGTAGATAGTCTGCATACAGGAACCTTTTATCTCACCATCCCAATGTATGTAAACGCTGTCTAGACCAATATCACAACTCCACCCTTCAAAGCCGTTCCAGTTGTTATTGATGTAGGTGTTAGACTTTGCTTTCATTGTCTTGCCGTTTTCAAAGTGAGCAACACTTTCATACAAGCGAATTTGTCCACCAAACACTAATTTTCTGTTCTTCCATAACCACCAAGGGCTAGGTATGCGTTTCAAAGAACCTTTTAGGAAGTCTTTTTGTTCTTTTGTTAACTGAATGTCGTTGGCATCAATTACTTTTATTCCAGCTAGGGTAATAACATCTGGTTCTATAACTTCGCTGGTCATAATAAACCACTTGTGCTTGCTGTTCTTCTTCATGTACTCGATGACATCTAGTCCTTCTTGCCAATGCTTGCGATCCATTAGAACTTTTACTGTAACTTTTTTATTGTATTCAAACAAGGTATCGGCCACAGCTATCATGTGATCCGGATCTGCTTGAGATATGTGATACGACAAATGAGCGTTGTCTATAAGATGCCCGTACTCTTTCCACCATCTAAGAGTTCTAGATCCGTTGGTGTTTAGCGTTAGATAGATATCATTTTCTTTTTTGATTTCTTGTATGAAAATAGAAAGGTCTTTCCACAGCGTAGGCTCACCGCCAGCCATCATTAAATGGATTTTAGTTTTTCCTAACTTAGTTTTATATTTTTCAATCATGTGATTGAAGTTTCTAATTATAAGATCTAGGTCTTTTGGAGAAGCGTAATCACCTGTGTTGCTGTTAGGGAAACAATACTCGCATTTGTAATTGCAAACATTATTAGGATTCCATCTTATTTCTAATATGTTAGACTTTTGTGTAGATACAATTTTTATAGGTTTCATAATAAGTGTGCAAGCTCTGGGAATACAGTTTTAAAATCTGTGCCACGCTGTGCGTCCATTGTCTTTATATACTCTTGGAAGTCGGGTAAGAGGTTTGTATGATCTTCTGCATCCATCCAATCAAGAATGCCTTCCCAACGTTTCCAACCATAAGGGTTAGTTGTCCAAAACTCTTTGTCCTGTGTGTAGTTTACCCATAGCCAGTCTTTGAGTTCTTCGAACAACCTACGTACTTCTTCTTTGTCCTTCTTGGGCAACACACGCAAGCTCAACCATGTAGGTATCCATAGCAAGTGTACACCACAAAGTCCACCACCTGCTGTTTGCCCTGCGGCATTCTTTTCGAAGTTAAGTTTCTTAAATCCGCTTTTGACTTTCCATTTAATAAAATCTGGGATATGTTTGATGTTTAGAATCTGTACAGCAAGAGCAATATTAGTTCTAATCTTATCGCTGGTATTTTCTAATCTCCAGAGGTTCTTTTCTACTTCAGCGAAGTCAGTAGGATAGCGTATGTAGCCAACACGCTCATAAAGACCATCAAGGCTAATACCAACTTTAACTTTTTTAAATTGTTCCCATATTTCAACAATTTCATCATTTACTAATATTCCGTTTGTGTTATATCTTAGACTAATCTTGTCTGCATAACCGCGGCGAATGATTTCTTTTAGGAACATCTTGTGTTCTTTAATCAACAACGGCTCGCCCCCTGCAAAGTAAAGTTGTTTGATGTTTGGAATTTGGTCGTATATCTGTTCCCAGAACTCTGGATTTTCATGCCAGTAGTTGTTAAACAACTCCGGCTTCCAGTCCATTTGCTTACGGATTAGACTACTTTCAAAGATAGGAAATACTTTCTTGTGTTCGGGTACCCACATACTGCTGTCATGTGGGCTACACATGATGCATTTTAAATTGCAGGTGTGTCCTAAACGCAGATCAAGGTACTGTAACTTGTAAGGAACTGTTCCATCTTCTTCAGTTTCACGTATGAGTTCTTGTATATCAATTTGTTCTTGAAGATGCCATGTGCCGGTTTCCCAGATACGTTTACTGGCAATGCCCTGTTGTTCTTCCTCGTAGCATTTTAAACAACTAGCAGGAACTTCTCCTGCCAGCATTGTCTTTCGAACTGACTTCATGTAGTCATTGTTAAATGCTTCTGTGGGTAAGTTATGTGCAAAGTTAGCAGGCTTACCATCTTCCATCTTAACAAGACCGACTTCATAGTCGCCGGTGTTAGCACCACTGGCATTGGCCACACAACAAATACGCATATCGCCGTTAGGACGAGTAGCAAGATGTATCCAAGGCAACACACAGAAGCTAGGACTTCCTGTTAGGTCTGTAATTTGTTTTTGCCAATCACCTAACTGTGTGTTTTCTTCCTGTAGCCAAAATACTTTTTTCATTTTTTTCCAATAATCATAAATCTTTTATACAAGGGTAAGTCTAATTCCCCAGCATAAAAAATGTGTTCTAGGCCGGACTGCTGTTTAAACTCTTCTAGGTTTTCAGCAATGCGAACATGTTCTGGTATGTTATAGTTATTGCTTTGTAAAACAAGCAAACTATTTTGAGGCAGGCCAGATAGCCATAGGTCATATTGGTCCTGTGTAATATGTTCAAAGCTGGTGTTGATAACAATGTCAGCATCGCTTCTTAGATTACACATGTCAGCAGTTACAGCACGGAATCTACCCGACTCATATTCCATTTGATTCATAAGAGTTGCTGTAGCTTCACAGCTTGGATCAATGTCAATGCTTCTAATGCTGTTGACAAACAACTCACTTTGGAATATAAGGCTCGATAATGTTCCTACCCATCCGCCGTGAATATCTACGTTAGGCCAAGTTTTAAAATTACTTCGTTGTTTAACTAATTCTTTTATAAGCCATTCTTTACTACGCATCTGACCTTTCCAGAACGCATCTAACGTCCTCCTGGGATCTTCGCTTTCACGAATAGCGCACATCCAATAGTGGAGGTGTTCTGTATCAATTTGCAAATTGAGCTCCTAGCTTATCAAATTTACCACATTGTTTACTACATTCAATCAAGGGATTGTCTTGCCATGTTTTTGCTATCTTATCAAAGAATCCCGATGCAAAAATATCACTTAGTGAACTGTCGTTTAGATTAGGAAATGTTCCTATCTCGTCCATGTAGTTTATTCTGTTGTCTTGGTTGGGCAGTTGCCAGGACAGATCTAACCAGCAACACGGACTTACTTTGCCATCTGCACCAATATAAAGTTGCTGTTGCTTTTGTGCTTTACAGCTTATTTCGTAAGGAACAATGTTAATTACCTTACTAGTAAAAGACTTGCTGAGTTCTGTAGGGTACAAGATATTAACAGTCTTGCCTTCATTGTCTAAGACATTGAACTTACCATCTTTAAAACGACTAGTATGCTTTACCTGGAAATGTTTGAAGCCCATGTGTTGGCTCATCTCTCTGCATATGTCTACTTGATGTTCGTTATGCTTGAACACTAGCATGTCCCAAGTTGCTTCTCCACCTGCGTTAATAAACAACTTAGCGTTGTCTAGGATCTTGACCCAATCTGTATCAACACGATACAACTTGTGTGTGTCGATCAATCCGTCTATACCAAAACGAACGCTGACTTTCAGCTCTGCTAACTTCTTCCAGAACTGCCAACTTCTAGCACTTCCGTTAGTATTCATGCTCAAACGAATTGTGGGATTTGTTTCTCTTAGGTATTGAAATATTTTTGCACAGTCTTGTGCAATAATCGGATCACCCAAATTTCCGCACATGAATAAGCTGTTTAGCTGCTTAATGAAATCTTCAGGAAACCATTCTTTAAACCGTTCCAATGTTATTTCATTCAACGACATTAGCGGATTTAAAGCGCCACCATTAATACGGCGAGGACACATAGGACACTTGGCCTGGCATTTACTGGTTATCTCTAAGTGGATGTCTCTAATATCTTCTAATTTATACATTTAGGTATTTTGCTGTCAGCACTACTAACGCAGCTAGGTGTGACGCAGGTCCTAGGTTTTGTAATAAGGTCAAAGCCATCTGTTAATGTTCCCAACGGTTGATCGTGGCAACTATAAGATCTTTTAACTTCATTACCTCTAATTATAACACTTTGATAGCCTGCATTGCAAGTCCAGCCTTGAAATTTGTTAAAGCCAAATGCGTTAAATCGCTCTGCTTGGTCGAACAGGTATTCTGTGCCTTCTGCATCGTATAAGGCAATTTGGTAAATCTCTTCTCCGTCTGCACGTTGCGGAAATCCTGTTTGCATCTTGTGGATCATATCTTCTGTG
>JACCDO010994805.1_pt1 | contig 23988 bp, 18 predicted proteins | sample 7446101 | NCBI WGS metagenome assembly JACCDO01 (sample SAMN15323440, study PRJNA562643) | freshwater metagenome | isolation source: river surface water | place: USA:Blue River Watershed | collected 2017-08-16
TTGTTCTTCCGTTTAAGAACAAAAAACTAAAACTACTCCTTGGTCAACTTCAAAGTCAACGCTCCTGGTATGGTCAAAAAGTACAAGCCACTGCTCCATTGTTCCGTTTTCAACAACAATTGATCCGGACCCAAAATACCAGTGATCATGCACCTTCCAGTAGCATCAACAACTTGGTATGCTTTCCCCATCCACTTGGTGTCCACATTCCAGTACAATGCGTCTCCCAAAGGATTGGGATACAATTTGACCATTTGATCACCGCTGGAAATGACTGTTGTCCCACAAGACAAACTGCAGTTCTGCATCACTTCCATTACGGAACTGCTCTCGACACTTACTTGAAATGCATCACCTTGGGTACAATCCGCTTTTAGATAATAATTAAGCCATGGCAATAAATGAGTGAGCACCAAATTCTGCTGCTCATCAGAACTGATAGTAGCTTGCGGGGAACAAGTGCTTTGTCCCAAGGTACAATTGAAGTTTGGCGAAGCAAACTGACAATGGTCACCGCCTTGAATACCCAAATACGATTTGCAACTACTTGAAAGACCATTGTACATCGGTAGTTGATGGTCAGACGGCGGAGCTACGCAATCATTCAATCCTGAAAAAATCAAAGCTGGTCGATTAATCCCCGCTGCAGCTGCAATAGCTGAGGGGTTGGTCTCCGCAGGTGCCAAAGCGACCAATGCTGTGATGTTGGGATCCTGTTGCATGGCCAAAAAGGAAGCCCCACCGCCCATCGAATGGCCCATTACTGCGCTGGTACTGCTAGCATGTCCATAAAAATCAGATCCGGTTTGATTGGATGCGGACTGAATGGCCTGAATGAGAAAAGCCAAATCCTTTCCGAATTCGGAATGGGACGGAAACAAAGATCCTTCTGTAGTTGGCAAAATGACAATATATCCTTCAGGAACCAATCCCTCCCAGTATGGATTGTACACGGATGCTGGCATCACAAATCCATGACCAAATGCAACAATAGGAAAAGATCCACTGGCCAATGGCACATTGTCTCCTGCTACATCCGAGGGATAATAAATCTCGCAGCCCACTGAACGGTTGGCACGAGAGGCATCAATGAAAGCTGTTTGCTGGTGTCCAATTGAAAAATTTTGTGCCCATAAAAATGAAGCACTTAAAATCATTGTGGTAATAAAAGACAAACGGATAAAATGCATGACTTAGCGATTGTATTAATGCACTAAGATGATGAAAAAATCCTGAAACTTCTTACTTTTTGCTTGAATCGCGTCCATCTGCTCGGAGTAGGCACAGTAGCACTTGGTGCGATTGTGACGGAATCTGGCATTACCGTGGGTTCTTTGGCAACCAATAAGGAATCTGCGCTTGAGCTTAGCGTATCTTGATTGGTATTGGCCAGTGGCCAACCAATCATTGAAGCTTTGTCAAAACTGGGATACGGAAATCCGGGCGGATGGGGCCAATTGTCATAAACAATGCAACCACCGCAAGTGGGATACCACGAATTACAGAAAATGGGGAAAATCAAATCCCAACCCTCCAAAATCAAAATGGGATAAAACATCGTGTCCTTGTGCAATTCCATCTCAAACCGATGTGTATAATACACTGGATGGGTTTGTGAATCAAAAGAATCATTCAATTGATTTTTTGAAAAATCTTTGGTATTAAAAACAACAATCAGCACCAAGCCAAACAGCATTGGAAATAATATATTGTTGAATTTCTTCATATAACCTATGACATGAATAGAGCGAAAGCGTTGCTTTGCAATAATTTCTTTAACCTTCTTTTGCATCTTTGCATCATGAATCCTCAAGTTGACTTCATCTTAGCAGAAGGTTGTGGCCGCTGCCAGTGGCACCAGACTCCGAAGTGTAAAGTACATACATGGAGTAAGGAGCTCCCTTTACTCCGCGAAATTCTTTTGTCCTGTGGCCTAACTGAAGAAGTGAAATGGGGTCAACCCTGCTACACAGACAATGGCCGAAATATTGTCATTTTAGCCCCATTCAAAAACTACGCAGCCTTGAATTTCTTCAATGGTGCTCTCATTCCTGACCCGAATGGACTTTTAATACAACCAACTGAAAACACACAAGCTAGTCGGCAACTGCGCATTACTGATTCGAAGTTCATTTTGGATAATCGGGATCTCATTGCCACCTACATCCATTTGGCCATTGAAGCGGAACGTTCAGGAGAAAAAATCATATCAAAGAAAACAGAAGAATATCCCCTACCCGACGAACTTTTAATCGCCTTTAAAAACGTCAATGGATTGGAACAAGCATTTAGACGATTAACACCTGGAAGACAGCGGGCCTATTTACTCCACTTCAATCAACCGAAACAAAGCGCTACAAAAACCAGCCGAATTGAAAAAAGCATTTCAGATATCATGGCTGGAAAGGGATTTAATGAGGATTATAGAAATAAAAAAAGGTAGCCGAAACTACCTTTTGTGCGCCCACCTGGGCTCGAACCAGGGACCCACAGATTATGAGTCTGTTGCTCTAACCAACTGAGCTATAAGCGCGGGGTGCAATATTACGTTTTTTTTGTTGCCAATCAAAATTCCCGATCAATAATCCCATTGATCTTGGAAGTATCCTGGAGTTCTCACGCCCAGCATTAAATACTGCTGGCTGCTCTGATGGGGCAAATAATGCGTGCGGCTCATCACCTCTGCAAAACACTCTATCGCATTATTCCATACTTTTTTCGAAACTTGAATTCGCTGAAAGAGCACGATTCTTTTGTCCCCTTGGAAAAAGTCATTTCCATAGATTTGAGCAGGATTCTTATAGCTCAAAAAAATATCTCCACCATCATTCTGCCCCAATCTATTCAGACCATAGGCCCCATAGTTACAAGCCATGAAAACCTGCCAGTCATTCTTCTTAAATTGAGCCATGTTGACCCATTCCATGAAATTGGATCCCCAAGGATGAGCCAATGGTTGTCCCAAATGACCCCAAGCCTGCATAGGGCTTGCATGAGAATAAGTAAACGGTCTTACTGCATTGACTTCTGAAAGGAAACTCCAACCCGGAATGATGTTCATCGCCTTTACTCCCAGCTGCCCGCCATACTTTAATCCCCACCAACCATTTCTGGCCTTGACTTCAGACAGTAACCACTCGTCCAATAAGAATTGAAAATAAAACTTACACTTCTGTTTGTGCACATAGCTCATGTTCAAACCCAACAATGAGTTGTCCGCAGATCCCTGAGCATACTCAATGGGGCGCCAAAAAGCAATGGGATTCAGGTAATGTAAATCAAAATTTCGTACAGAGGTTTTATCATTTCTCTGCCAAATCACCATCTCAAACAGGGTAATCGTTAAACGTTTCGTTGCCTCATAAGACAATGAGTGCATCCCGATATACTTCGTTCTTAATCCATTCCATCCAAGAAGATTATCTTTTAACTGCGCCCACTGTACATTGAATCGCAATGGCCCCAAATCAGCTACCATTCTACCGTAAGGCATAGGGGCAGCATGATGACTCATCACCAACGAACGATAACCATCTCCAAAAAACAATTTCCCTCTTCCCAAATCCAAAGCAATGTGTTGATTGGGGTTGTAGGTCAATCTACCTGTCCAAGATTGGGTGCGATACATTCCTAAAAAACCGCCCAATGCTTTTCCCCAACCCAATACGGTGTTTTGTTGAATTACTTGATCTTGGGCTGTCTGGGGAAGGTCAGCCAAAAGATGATAATAAGAAACTTGAATGGCCAATTTCTTCTTAATCACGGAATACGCATCTACCTGAGCAAAGGATTGATGAAATCCTTCATATCGATTATCCAATCGCCTCAAACCGCTCGACAATGACATTCTGGGCAAAATCGTAAATCCACCCACACCCATACTATCGTTCTTACCTAAAAAATAATCCCTATCCAATCCATAAACCTGAGGATACTGAAAGGCATCGGAACTATCTACCTTCTGAAACGCAGCTTGGTATTGTGAGTCAAACGGATCATTGGGATGAGAAACGTCCCAAACTTGGCCAAAGCAAAAATTGATTTGAAAACAAATAAGTAAGACAATGCAATTCTTCATGGGTACATCAAATATTTTTCTCGAATCATGAGATAAGCTTGTAATTTCTGTTGCCAACTATCGCGAATGTCTTTCTCACTGGTGTTCAGCTTCAATTGAATACGTAACGCTCTTGTTCCCGCTAATTTATCAAAAAATTGAGGGCTATCGAACATGGTATCGCCCAATTCTTCATGGGCCTCCAATAAGTAACTCAAATTGATTTGATTGATGAACTGACAAGTTGAACGCAGATCAACAAAACCGCATGATTCATCCTCATGAGGCGGATTGATTACTTTTCCCACAATGTCCTTCGGTATTGCCACAAAATTATGGTGCTTCTTGTTCGGGTAACCATAACAAGTAAAGGGATGAAGGGTACCGCGACCTACACTCACACTTGTTCCTTCAAACCAGCACAAAGATGGATACAAGGCAATGGCACAATCAGAGCTTAAATTGGGCGAGGGTGGGATGGGTAGCGAATAATGCATTTGATGGGTCCAGTTGTTACAAGAAACAACTTGTAGATTTAGATTTCTGGTTTCTCCCCAATTCTCTCCTTTGATCATTTTGGCCATCTCACCCAAGGTGCATCCATGAACGATGGGGATTGGTAAGGCTCCAACCATGGAGGTCAAATCACTTTCTAATACAGGGCCGTCAACATAATGACCATTGGGATTGGGGCGGTCCAAAACAACCAATTTCTTGTCGTTTTCCGCACATGCTTGCATCACATAAAACATAGTAGTGAGGTAAGTGTAAAATCTTGCGCCTACATCCTGGATATCAAACAATACGACATCAATACCTTGAAGATCCTCTGCTTTGGGTCTTGCATTCTTTCCATACAAAGAGATTACAGCAATACCTGACTGCGGATCGGTGTAGGAATCAAATTTCTCTCCCGGAGGCAAATCACCCCGAAATCCGTGTTCAGGTGCAAACACCTTCACAACATCCATTTGCAGACTTAGTAATGTATCCACAAGGTGCGACTGATTGACCAAAGCGGTGTGGTTGGCCACAATGGCGACGCGTTTACCCTTCAACACCGAGATATCACTAAGTAGATTTTCTGCGCCAACTACAATGCGGTTGGATTGTACAGGGGACATCACAACCACAGGAGTCTGTGTTCGACAAGCCAACATCAAAAAAACCAAAAAGGAGCCCATGGACCATCTCATCAATGGTAAAGATCTTTGATAATTCTTCACTTGATATCAAGAAGATGAAAAGATTTCAAGGTTCTCTTTTGAACAATGTTTAGCTTTGTCCTGCATGCAAATCGTCAGCCTCATAGCTCAGAAAATGCGCAGCCATAAAACCAATGGCGCTGCCCGACCAATCGTTTGGATTGCTTTGGGCGCCATTATATTGGGAATGGTCACGATGTTGGTTGCTTTGGGCATGGTGAATGGATTTCAGAAAGAAATCAAATCCAAGATGGTTGGTTTCGGCGGACACCTTAAAATTTTTGCCAACCTACAAGCCGGCGGTGATGCGCTTTCTCCTTTTACCAGAATAGATTCGCTGGAGGTAAGGCTTCGCGAACACCCATTGGTGCAGCGCCTTCAGCCTACAGTGCATCTGCCCGGGATCATCGAGTCTAAAAAACAATTGCAAGGCATTGTTTTAAAAGGAGTGGAACCCCAAGATGGTGACCCTTTTTTCCAACAAATCACCCAAGAAGGTCGACAACCCAATTGGAACATCAGTGCACACAATGATACCATCAGAGAGATCATGATCTCTAAATATCTGCAGAAAACACTCGGTGTGGCATTGAATCAAAAAGTGAGTATTTACTTTTTGAATGGAAATGAAGTGCCCCAACAGCAGAACTTCATCATTTGCGGCATCTATGAATCTGGGTTAGAGGAATTTGATCACAAAATGGTTTTTATACCACTTTATCCATTACAGAAATACAGTAGGATGGGCATAAGAACCTGGATTCAAACCGATATAACCAACCCCCAATCCGAAGAGCTAAATGCTCAATTGGTGGCACAAGTGCAATGCCAATCGCCCGAGTATCAGTATCATTGGAAAACGTCTAAAGGTCAATTCTATGCAGACACCTTGAGCCTCGAAAACTTGAAAGGCTCTGTATTCAAATTTCTTTTAGTGGCATCTGAAATCAATTCAGGAATTAAAGATTCCATTCAAATTACATTCTCAAAAAAACCCAGTGGTGAGTGGGAATACAAATATGATTACACCGAATTCCCTGCACAAAATATGTTAGGCAGTTATGAAGTAGCTTTGAATGACTTTGATGATTTGCTGCCAGGACAGAGTGCGCTTTATGATTTACTTCCATACCAATTGGGCATTGAGAACGTCTTAGAAAGGCATCCAGAAATAGTAGCCTGGTTGAACATGTTGGATATTAATGTAATCATCATCATCGTGATGATGATTTTTATTGGCATCATCAATATGACATCAGCCCTGCTCATCATCATATTAGAAAAGCAGAATATGATTGGTACATTGAAGGCATTGGGGATGCCGAATAAGATGCTCGTTAAGATTTTCTTCCGACACGCATTGTATTTAATTACAAAAGGAATCATCATTGGAAATGCTATTGGACTTGGGCTCATGGCCATTCAAAAGCAATTTAAATGGATTAAATTGGATCCAGAGCAATACTATGTTTCAGCAGTTCCTATTGATTTTGATTGGGCAAGCATTGGATTGTTGAATATTTTTATTGTATTGGTGTGTGCCTTGGCCATGTTTATACCTGCCTTTTATGTCAACCGCATCTCACCAATCAAAGCCATAAGATTTAGTTAATATTGAAATGAAAATTTACAACAACATTCTAGAAACCATTGGACATACACCGATGGTTAAAATCAATCAAATTACCAAGGAAATTCCTGCGACAGTATTGGCCAAAGTTGAAACCTTTAATCCCGGGAACAGCATTAAAGACCGAATGGCTTTGAAAATGATTGAAGTAGCCGAGAGAGAGGGAAAATTAAAACCGGGAGCAACCATCATTGAGGGAACATCCGGCAATACAGGGATGGGTTTGGCCATAGCAGCCATCATGAAAGGATACAAATGCATTTTTACCACAACAGATAAACAGAGTAAAGAAAAAGTTGACGCGTTAAAGGCTTTCGGGGCTGAGGTCATTGTTTGCCCTACAGATGTAGATCCAGAGGATCCGAGATCTTATTATAGTGTATCTTCCCGATTGGAAAAAGAAGTTCCCAATTCATGGAAGCCCAATCAATACGACAATCCAGCCAATGCCATTGCGCATTATGAATCGACTGGCCCCGAAATTTGGGAACAAACAGATGGCAAAATCACCCACTTAATAGTTGGAGTGGGAACTGGTGGAACCATTTCGGGAACCGGTCGTTACCTTAAAGAACAAAATCCCAATATTCAAATTTTAGGAATTGACACCTATGGATCTGTTTTCAAAAAGTACAAAGAGACAGGGATTTTTGACAAAAATGAGATATACTCATACGTTACTGAGGGTATTGGAGAAGATTTTCTACCCGAAAATGTTGACTTTAATGTCATCGATCATTTTGAAAAAGTGACCGATGAGGATGCCGCAAAAATGACAAGACGCATTCCCAGAGAAGAAGGAATCTTTGCTGGAAATTCCGCGGGATCAGCTATGGCGGGGCTTATTCAAATGAAAGATAGATTCAAAGAAGGTGATGTTGTAGTGGTAATATTCCACGACCACGGCACACGCTACTTGGGTAAGATGTTCAACGATGATTGGATGAAAATGAAAGGTTGGTTGTAATCAACCTTTCAACTTCTCCCCATTTTTATAATAGCTACGCTGTAACTCCTTACCTGACTTCTCATCGTATCTGACTTCTTTACCATGAATTTTCCCATTTTTGTAATGCGAAACCTGAATCAATTTTCCTTTTTCACTGTATTGCCTTAACTCGCCATGCAATTGTCCATCCTTATAACAGCATGTTCTTAAAATAGCGCCATAAGGATATCGATACAACCAATTACCATCTGGTTTACCAGATTTAAAACTGCCTTCGCTGATTGGCTTGCCAGCCTCATTGTACATAACATTCCAACCATCCAATTCCCCCAATACATTATATGATTCCGTCTTCTCTGGAATTTCTTTTTCATTCCAATATGTCCAAGTTCCAGTTTTAACATTGTTGGTCCATTGACCACTATACTTCTTTTTTCCGTTGGCGTGAAAACCATTCCAATCTCCGTGCATGCTTCCTTTCTTGAAGGTTCCTTCATCCATCTTTTTTCCGTTGTCATAAAAACCAACCCAAAAACCTTCTTCTAGATCATTTTCGAAATGACCTTCATGCAGCACTTGTCCATTTTCGAAATAGGTAACCCAATGCCCATTCTTTCTGTTATTGGCATAGGTCCCCTTTCTCCATGCCTGCCCATCCTTGTAATAAAAACTCCACTCACCCTCGCGCTTTCCCTTGTCATATTCACCTTGTTCGGAAATCTGTGCATTGGTGTAGTAATAAGTCCATTCACCTTGCTGTTCGTCTTCAAAAAAGGCTCCTTCCATTTCCTTCAGTCCCGATTGATAAAACCACTTCCAATGTCCATGCTTTCCTCCTTGAAAATGATACCCGGACAAAATGGTATCCCCATCTGCATCCCATTGAACAATGACTCCGTCCAATTTCCCATTGGAGTATTCCATGCGTTCTTTCCTTTTCCCATTCACATAAAACGATTCCCAAGCGTCATTTTTCTCCCCTTTCAGATAGGTACCCATAACTTTAGGGCTTCCATTGCTATAGAGTTCAACAAAATTGCCATCCAATATTCCATTTCGAAATTCTTGCTTTATGACTTCCTTTCCGTTTTCAATCACCAACTCTTCACCATTTCCACCTACCACCGAGCAAACTCCATTATCGCAAACATCCCATACCAACAATCCCCCATCCACATACTCTTCTCTTCGGGTCAGGCGACCCGAATCATCAAAACTTTCCCAAACGCCCACTCTCTTTCCCTTATCGAAATTTCCTTTTTCCAGAACTACCCCATTTTTAGCCAATAATAGATGCGAACTATCCTGCAAACCAAACGTAAAATGGGCTTTGATCATGGGCTCACCACTGTTGTAATATTTTACACTGCTGCCATGTAGTTTTCCCATGAAATACCACGATTCTTCGCTTATCTGACCATTCTCATAGTACTTCCAAAGGCTATCTTCCAAGCCATTGAAAAAAGTACCTTTCATGATCAAATTCCCTTTTTCATCTTTGACCTCATAAGGCTGACGCGATTGACCTATGGAATACAATGAGATCAAAAGCACTGATAAAACTAAAAATGGTTGTTTCATAATGGCTAAGATAACGAGGAGAAGCTTGCATTTATTGGGCTAACCCAAAACCTTTGAACAAGGAATGATGCAAGAAGTTTTGCGTTATCTTGCACCATGCAAAAAAAGTTTAGCTCTACGTCTATTCCATTCATCGGTTTTGCTCTGATATGGATTACTTGCGGTTTCTACCTTTTTCAACACGCACCCATCAAAAAAGGACTAAATGAAGAAGGCTACGGCATCAACCCAAGCAGTCGAAAGTATTTTGAATTCATGCGCAATCACGATCCGGAGTCTGGCCAAGTTCCCGACAATTGGAAACAGCTGCAACAAGAATTCGCTAACCGAATGCCCAAGCGTGCAGACCGCAATTTGAATTGGGAACAAAGAGGTCCGTTCAATATTGGGGGAAGAACCCGTGCAATGGCCATTGATGTATTAAATGACAACCACATCATTACAGGCGGAGTCACCAGCGGTGTTTGGTCAACCATTAACGGAGGAAATACATGGATCCATGGAACAGAAGCACAACACATCCATTCCCTTTCTTGCGTCGTTCAGGATACCAGACCAGGACATGAAAACACCTGGTACTATGGCACAGGAGAAGAATTTTATGGCGTGGTAAGTGGCACCAGCTTCACTTCTCTGTTTTCTGGTGATGGTATTTTCAAAAGTACTGACAATGGTACTACCTGGCAACCTTTGGCCAGCACGCAAAGCGGCACACCCCAATATCAGCTTCAAAATGGAAGCTACGATTTCATTTGGCGTATGGCCATTGACGTTTCTAATACCGTTGAGGACGAAGTTTACGCGGCAGTGTACAACGGCATTATTAGAAGCACCGACGGAGGTTCAACTTGGCAAAATGTTTTGGGATTCGGAAATGGGCCTTCTGAGTTTACAGATGTATTGGTAACACCAGAGGGAGTTGTATACGCTACATTCAGTGATAACACCACCAATGGTGGAGGATTTTTTCGCTCAGAGGATGGAGTCAATTGGGTAGGCATTAATCCCACTCAGCCGGAGATTGCCAATTTACGCAGAACGGTCATGGCCATGAACCCTCAAAACCACAATGAAATTTATTTCTTAGGTGAAACATTGAACAACAATCAATACGCGCTGGATCACTTCTTGTATAAATATTCCTACGTAGATGGAGATGGAACAACTGGAATTTGGGAGAACCGATCAGCCAACCTACCAGACGACGCTTGCAACTTGAACACCGGGATAGATTTTGATTTTGGCACATTCCGATCACAATACAGCTACGATTTAACGATTGCACATCATCCAACCAGCAATGTCTTATTCATTGGCGGAATCAATCTGCACCGAGGAATGGACGGTTTTAGCACAGACACCAACGATTGGATTGGAGGATACCGTTGCAATCCCCAAGCACCTTGGTTCTATGTTTATCCCAATCATCATCCCGATCAACATTACATGGTTTTTCATCCTACAAACCCAAATGTATTGTACAGCACCAATGATGGCGGAATATACCGAACCGATGACTGCATGGCAGATAGCATTACATGGACCTCACTGAACAATGGATACATTGCCAGTCAATTTTACACTGCTGGGTTTGAACAAGGATTGAGCAATTCCGATTTTGTGATGGGTGGTATGCAGGACAACGGAACATGGATCACACACACAGCAGATGCCAGCCAACCTTGGAAAGAAGTGCATGCAGATGATGGCGCCTTTTGTGCAATTCCGCAGGGCCGTGACTTTGTCATTTCCTCTTCGCAATCTGGAAGGATGATGAAAAAATTAATCGATGATCAAGGAAACCTGATAGGAACCGAGCGAATTGACCCACAAACAGCCCCATCTTATCTATTCATCAACCCTTTGCTTCTGGACCCCGTCAATCACCAAGATGTCTTCATGGCCGCCAATAAAGCCATCTGGTATTTACCTGATGTACAAGACATCCCGGTAACAGGAAATTATCCTACAAAATTGGCCGATAGCCTATGGGTGAGGCTGACCACGTCATCTGTGCCGCTGTTGGCCGGAGCCATCAGTTGCTTGGACAAGCCCATCAACAACAACAATGTCATTTATTACGGAACCAATCAAGGCAAAGTTTATCGCTTGGATAATTGTTATAGTGAAACACCCACGCGGGTTGACATTTCAGATACCCAATTCCCTACCAATGGATACGTATCAAGTATTTCGGTCAATGATTACCATCCCAATGAAATCTTAATAGGATTTTCTAACTACAACAAAAAGAGCCTATTTCATAGCATGGACAGCGGCGATACTTGGACCGATGTCAGCGGAAACTTGGAAGAGAATCCAGACGGAACCGGTGCGGGACCTGGCGTTTACGGCGTAGAGATTTATCCCAGCGACCCCCCGCAATATTTCGTAGGAACAAGCGCAGGTCTCTATTCCACGAATACCTTGGATAGTACAAGTACAATTTGGCAAATGGAAGGTGCCAACACCATTGGCAACGTCATCATCAATCAAATCAACAGCCGACCTTATGATGGTTTGTTGGTTGTGGGTACGCATGGCAATGGCATTTGGACGACACATCTTGAGCCCGCTGTTGGCATTGGATACAACGCAGAAGATTGGAAAAAAGACTGGCGTGTATACCCTACACAAGTTAGGGATGTGCTCAAGTTTGAAGCGCCTGCTCATGCCAATGGCAGTGTTTCCGTTCGCTTGTATGATCTATCCGGTCATCAAATCATTGAAGAACATTTCCAAGCTGAGAAGAAAATACATCAAATAAGTACTCAACATTTGACTTCAGGAATGTACCTATTTGTCATTGAAAACAACGGAAAGAAAACCACAGGAAAAATCATTCATGAGTAACAACATTATTTCATCTAACGAGGCGCCCAAGCCTGTTGGGGCCTATCCACACGCTCGCCGTGTAGGAAACCTTTTATTCTTGAGCGGAGTTGGGCCAAGAATAGCGGGATCTGACGCTAATGACAGCGGTGTTCCGGGATTAAAGCTTGACAAAAATGGGAACTTTTTGGAGTTCGATTTTGAAGCACAGTGCCGCAATGTATTTGACAATGTCAAAAAAATTTTAGAAGCCAGCGGATCCAAGTGGGACAATCTGGTGGATGTGACTGTTTTCTTGGTCAACATGAAAAGAGATTTTCACACCTACAACCGCTTATATGCTGAGTATTTCAAAGATGCTCAACCATGCAGAACCACTGTTGAAATCAACTCCCTCCCCACTCCCATTGCCATCGAATTAAAATGTATTGCTACCATTGAATAATTTTTGGCAAAGGATTTGCGTTAAGGAAAAACATGAAAACGAAAGTGGTTTTATTTGCCCTCGTTATCATGATGACTGGGGGCAGCAGCTGGGCTCAATCAAGTAAGCCAGTAAAAGTGAATATCAAGAACCTTCCTGAGTTGGGATTGCGTTCTCAATCCAATAGGGCTTTTAAGCCTGGGGAAAAGTTGGTGTACCGCCTACACTACGGAATCATTGATGCTGCGACAGCAACCATCAGTGTTGATCCGCAGGTGACCAAGGTAGGTAATAGAGAAGTTTACCACGTTATTGGTGAAGGAAAAACAGTTAGCACTTTTGACTATTTCTTCAAGGTGCGTGACAAGTATGAATCCTACATCGACAAGCAAGGAATGTTCCCGCACAAGTTTGTGAGAAACGTAGATGAAGGTGGATATAAAATACAACAAGAGTACACCTTTTACCCCTCCAAACGTGCTTACAAAAATCAAAAAGGTGAAGGTTACTTGACTCCAGAGTATGTACAAGACATGATTAGTGCATTCTACTTTGCCCGTAACATGGATTTTTCAAAGGCCAAAAAAGGAGACATATTTAAAATCACCTGTGTTGTAGATGATGAGATCTTTCCTTTAAAGATTAAGTACATTGGCAAAGATAAAGTCTCAACAGATGCCGGAACTTTCAATGCGCTCAAGTTTGCTCCTGTTATACAAAAAGGTCGCATCTTTAAAAAAGAAGAAGACCTTAGTGTTTGGATCAGCGACGACGCCAATAAAATCCCATTGATGGCTGCTGCCAAGATCATGGTGGGCAGTGTGAAAATGGAATTGCAATCATACAGTGGCTTGGCCAACACACCCGCCCGCATTAAATAAAGTTTAAACTTATCTTCAACTGAAAAAACTCCCTTGTGGAGTTTTTTTTATTGGTATTTTTGCCACAGTAAAACAAAAAAAATGAAAGCATTAGTAGAAGCTTTTCCGAAGCATTTAGAAGAAGCCATGGGAATTGGTCGTTCAGCACAATTGACCAAGTCAGAAAAATCATTCAGCAACATCGTTATCTCCGGATTAGGCGGAAGTGGAATCGGTGGTAAAATCGTATCTCAATGGGTAGCTGATAGCTGTGCTGTCCCAATAGTTTGCACCAATGATTATGTTCTACCAGGATTTGTCAATGAAAATACATTGGTCATTATTTCCAGCTACAGCGGAGATACTGAAGAAACAGTAGCCGCAATGGATGAAGCTTTTGCCAAAGGTGCTGAAGTGGCGTGCATCACCAGCGGAGGAAAAATTGGAAAAATTGCAGCTGAAAAAGGATTGAATTGCATACTCATTCCTGGAGGTAACCCTCCTCGATCCATGTTTGGATATAGCGCCATTCAGCAATTGTACATGTTGGCCAATTATGGTTTCATCACCATGGATTTTGAAACATCCATTACCAATGCCATTGCTAACATGAACAATAACATGGCCGATTTGCGTGCCAATTCATTGGACATTGCTAAAAAAATTGTAGACCGTATTCCTGTCTTGTACAGCGAGGCCATGTATGAAGGGGTGACCATCCGTTGGAGACAACAGATCAACGAGAACTCCAAAATGTTGTGTTCGCACCATGTGTTTCCAGAAATGAATCACAACGAATTGGTAGGATGGACCGGAGGCGACAATCGAGTTGCTGTTGTCATCCTTCGTAACGAAGATGACCACAAGCGCTCTCAAATGCGTATGGAAATCTGCAAAAAATTAATGGGAGAAAAATGTGATACCATTTTAGAAGCTTGGAGCAAAGGTGGCAATAGAATAGAACGTTCATTGTATTTGGTGCATTTGGGTGATTGGATTAGCATTGACTTGGCTGAGTTGCGCAATGAAGATGCTACGGCCATTCCGGCAATCATTTTCCTCAAAGGAGAATTAGCCAAAATGCAATAAGCATGTCAGAAGAAATACTTCCACTTCCTGTGTCTTCAAGTCGCCTGGTGCGATTTGAAGATATGGGAATGCGGGATTACAAAGAAGCTTGGGACTTTCAAGAATCCATTTTTCAACGAATTGTGGACAGAAAACTGTCTAAGCGATTGCATCCCGAGGCAGAAGACAATACTGAAAATCATTTGTTGTTTGTCGAGCATCCCCATGTATATACATTGGGTAAGAGTGGCGATGAGAAACATCTTTTACTATCGAAAGCGCAACTTGAAAAAGTAGGTGCGTCATTCTACCCCATCAATCGCGGAGGGGACATTACCTATCATGGACCCGGACAAATTGTGGGCTATCCGATTTTTGATTTAGAGTTGTTTTTTACAGATATCCATTTGTACTTGCGTTTTTTAGAAGAAGCCATTATTCGCACACTGGCTGAGTATGGTATAACGGCTGGCAGAATTAAAGGATTAACTGGCGTTTGGTTGGATGAAACTCATCCCATCAAAGCAAGAAAAATTGCAGCCTTGGGTGTCAAGTGCAGCCGTTGGGTTACGCTTCATGGTTTTGCATTTAATGTCCACCCAGACATGCAGTATTTCACCAACATCATCCCATGTGGAATCAGCGACAAGCCTGTTACTTCCATGGAGAAAGAACTGGGATTTTCCCCGAATATCGAAGAGGTGAAGACCAAACTAAAAGGACATATTCAGCATCTATTTGGCATCACGTTTCAATCGTGATGGTATGACTCTCCTTTGAGTATTGTAAATGAACGATAAAGCTGTTCCAACAAGAACATACGAATCATCTCATGAGAAAAAGTCATTGTAGATAAAGACAACTTTGCATTCGCGCGCTGATAGACCGATTCATGAAATCCAAAAGCGCCACCTATTATTAGGACGCATGTTTTGGTACCTGCGTTCATGAGTTTTTGAATTTGTTGAGACCACTCAGTAGATGAAAACATTTTACCTTTCTCATCCAGGAGCCAAACATAATCTTCCGTCTTGATGTGTTTTAAGAACAACTGGGCTTCTTTTTCCTTGATTAACTCCCTTGACATCCCTTTGGCTGAAACATCAGGTAGGACTACCCATTCGCAAGAAATGTAATGCGACAAACGCTTTTTGTATTCATCCTCTCCTGATACCAAATACGGCGCTTTGGTCTTTCCAATATTGAGAATTTTGAATTTCAATTACTCGCGTTTATCGTCCCTTGATTCCTTGATATTCTGCTTTTGTAACGGATTCATTCCGTACTCGCGAAACCTTTTGCGTTGAACGTATACATCATATGCACAAAAAACAGCTGCGCGAAAAGAGGATTCATCGGCTTGATTTTTTCCGGCGATATCATAACCCACACCATGATCAGGAGAAGTTCTTACAATGGGTAGACCCGCAGTATAATTCACACCTGATTGAAAAGCCATGGTTTTGAAGGGCGTTAAACCTTGGTCATGGTACATGGCTAGAATAGCATCAAATTGATGAAAGGTTCCTGCACCAAAGAAACCGTCTGCACCAAAAGGACCAAAAACCGACAAGCCTTTTTCATTCAGTTCACGAACAGCTGGCTGAATAATTTCTTTCTCTTCCGTCCCCAACAATCCGTTGTCTCCTGCGTGCGGATTCAACCCCAACACCGCAATGCGCGGATTGGGAACACCAAAATCTTTGATGAGCGCCTCATGCATCATGTTGACTTTTTTGACAATTTTCTCTTTGGTAATTTGTCCTGCAACATCCTTAATGGGCACATGTCCTGTGACCACACCCACTCTTAGCTGATCCGCCACCAAAAACATCAAAACATCATCTGTACCTGCCATTTTCGCCAAATACTCCGTATGTCCAATAAATCCACTTTGGTTGATTTGCACTACATCCTTATTAATGGGTGCCGTAACCAAAACATCGATAGAACCAGTAGCCAAATCTTGTGCAGCTGTCTCCAAAGATTTTAAGGCCCATTTTCCAGATTGAGCATCAGCCTTTCCCCATTCAATGTTGAGCGGCGTTTCCTTATCGATATTAACCAAATTCAACTTCTTGGCTTGGGCATCTTTGGCGTTACTAACAGAAAAATACATGAGCTCCTCCAGACGCAATCCTTTTTTTGTTTGTTTCACCCATTCGGGATGCGCGTAAAGCACCGGAGTAATGCTATCGAACAAACGACTATCGGCAAAGGTCTTCAACACCACCTCCATTCCTACACCATTGGGGTCGCCACAGCTGATCCCCACTTTTACTCTTTGCTCCATGATTGGTTACTTTTTAGTACAATATTTATCTTTAATGAACTGATACAACATTCTTACGCCTACACCCGTTCCGCCTTTGGGGCGATAAGATTGTGGAGCCCCATTCCATGCAGTTCCTGCAATGTCAATGTGTATCCAAGGGTACTTGGTAAAGTGCTCCAGAAATTTACCTGCTGAAATATGTCCCCCGTTTCCACCACCCAAATTCTTCATGTCAGCCACATCGCTTTTCAGTTCATCACCAAATTCTGGCCACAATGGAAACTCCAGGGTGCGCTCCCAAACATGCTCACCGGCCTTTTGGAGCAATCGCATATCTGACTCAGGTGCAGTTCCCATCACCGCTGAGGCATAAGTACCAATGGCACGGATAGCAGCACCTGTTAGGGTTGCCAAATCAATGACCAAATCAGGATTATACTTCTGTGCATACACCAAAGCATCTGCTAAAATCAATCTCCCTTCAGCATCGGTATTCATCACTTCTATGGTTGTCCCATCTGATATCGTTAAAACATCTTGTGGCACAATGGCATTCATGCCAGGTCGGTTATCTGTAGCAGGAACCAAACCAATAACATGGACAGGCAGCTTGTTGGCGGCTACTGCATACAAAGTTCCAATAACAGCAGCAGCACCACCCATATCGCACTTCATTTCATCCATAGAACCGGGTGTTGGCTTTAAAGACAATCCTCCGGTATCAAAAACAACCCCCTTACCCACTAGAACCAAAGGCTTCTTGTTGCTTGCCTTAGCAGGTTTGTATTCCATGATGGTGAAGGTTGGGGGGTCAATAGAGCCCTTGTTCACTCCCAATAAACCTCCCATTTTCAGCGACTCAATTTGCTTCTTGTGCAAGACTTTCACGGTAAACCCAGCCTCTTTTCCCAATCTCACCGCCTCCTTAGACAATTGCTCAGCCGTTAAAAAAGAAACAGGTTCATTGACCAAAGTACGCGCCGCGTGATTGGCATTGACAACGCCGTATAATTCTCGCTGCTTTGCTTCTGTTAGATGCGTATCCTGAATATACATTTGCTCCAAGGACAGCGCACGCTCTTTGGCATTGGTATAATATTTATTGAACTTGTAATTTCCAAGTGCCATTCCTTCTGCAAAAGCGTAACTTATTTTCTCATCTACACCTTCTCCTTTTACCAAGACAGCACCTTGTTTGTTGGCGTTGGCCACTGACTGAATTTCATTTCCCTTTCCTCTCCATTTCTCCAATGTTCTGGCAGAAAGGTCTCCATTGTCAGCAAAATAAAAATACTCCCACTTGCCCAAACCTTGAATCAATACTGCATCCCTTTTGCTCTTTCTCTCGGCCAATAGATGTTCCTGAATCGGTTTGCTCAGTGACTTGAACACATTTGATTTCTCGTTGTTCCATAGGACAACAATAATATTGGATTCTGATTTATTCTGCTTGGCCATGATTAATTATTTAAAAATTACTCTTTTTGTAGATTGCTTGTTGTCCGATTTCACCATCAACATGTATAACCCAGCGGTTTGATGCGGTAAGGTATACTTCAGGTGGGCATTGGGTGCGCTATTAAAAGGATGGGACCATACCAGTTGGCCCAATGCGTCATACAATTCGAACCTTCCATTCTGAGCCTTAATCCAGTCCGTCTCAATGGTCATATCCTCATGGGCCGGGTTGGGGTACACGGACCAATTTTGAAAAGACAAATCTTCCAAAATCCCTGCACCTTCTTGACCGTACACATTGATGTCGTCGATGTACAAGTTGTTTCCGCCTTTGGCGACAAATTCAAATTTCACTTGAAAATGATCTGACATGTAATTGGGATTAGAAATGAGGACAACATTAGACCCCCACTGATCTTGACCAGAAGGAACAAAATTTCCATCCGTGTCTGGAGCGGTAGCCAAGTTAGAAATTCCCTGATGTATTTTGACCAAACCCCAATTCTGACCACAATCGGCAGATGCGCTGATTCTAAAACGATCATTGGTATTGACCGTCTTATTGGCCCAAGCCCATTTGTAGGAAATATAAATGGTGTCTCTACCTGACATGTCGTAAGGTGCTGAAATCAACTCATCTCTGCTATCAATAATGCTCACTGTTGAATTCAGCAATCGCAAAGATTTGGTGCCTGAATAAGAAACATTGTTCACCACACCATAACCAGCATCACCCATTTGATTCCAAACAGACCATCTATCTGTATTGGGCCATGCTTCTTCAAATCCCTCCCAAATAGGGGCCTCCAGGGTGGGTGCTTGAAACACATGAATCAAATTGGTTTTTACTTTGGTTAAGCTTCCTGTGTTATTGCCCACCACCAAGGTTACGGTGTAAATGCCCGGTTGCTCATAAGTATGAATTGGATTTTGATGGACATTGGGATCCGTTCCAGATAGGGTATTACCATCACCAAAATTCCAATTCCAAGTTGTTGGCGCATTGTAGCTATTGTCATTAAATGCAATATTTTCACCTGCACAGATAACCACTTTATCAACTTCAAAATCTGCCACACACATTGAAGGACTTGAAACGCCTGTGGCTGCTAGGTTGGATGCGGTGATCAATTGATTCCGCTGTGCAACAGACGAAGTCAAAGCAGCACGCATTCTCTCGGCCTGTCCAATGGTAAACATTCGAGAGCAATAACTATACTCCATGTAATTTTGAACATTGTCAAGAGCACTGCCGCAACTGGCTCCTTGCAAATTACAAGAAGTCCATCCAATGGTCAAAGGTGTATCTTCTACATCATCATCCATATCACAATTTGAAGCAAGGGCGGGCTCATTTCCATCTCCCCAAGTATGCTTGAGATTAAGCCAGTGACCGGCCTCATGGGTCAAGGTTCTTGACTTTTGTACCGAACTCGTACCGATTGCCCCTACATAATCTGAGCGTACTACTATTCCATCGGTATCAGCTCCCCAGTTGCCGGCTACATTGGGCGGTAGATTTGAATATCCAGCCGCGCCATTTGCATTTTGTACAACCCAAATGTTCAGGTATTCATTTCTTGGCCACATAATCAAGTCTTTTACTTGCTGATCACCTACTGTGGTCAAATCACTCACCGTTCGGGTGATTCCTGAAGTGCAATTTCCATTGGGGTCTTTGGTGGCCAGTTTGAATTCAATCCCAGCATCGGCAACCAACTGATCAAAGGCATCAACTACAATGACCGTATCACTATTCATCTTACGGAAATCCCGGTTTAGGATAGCCAAGCCATCCAAAATCTGATCGTCAGAGATGTTCTCAGAACCGTAATTGTGTACCACATGGAAAACAACTGGAATGGTGTAAATGGTCTGACCACCTCGTGATTCCTGAAAATTACGGGTATACTCCTCTAAATAGGCCGCAGCATTGCGCGCTTGATTTCTGTATTCTGGGTGCTTTTCAAACAATTCATCCAGCGCGTGAACCTGTCCGCAAGGATGCTCATGCTGTGCCACCACTGCAATGGCGCAAAGCCATCCCAGTATAAAAAAAAGTTTCTTCATCGTTTCAATTTTGCAGGTCAACAAAAATATCGGAAATTGAGGCTGCACAATGGATTTTTTTGGTTAAATACACGTATTTTCGCAAACCGCAAATTGGGGTAAACTATGGATCACATTCGGAATTTTTGCATTATCGCTCACATTGACCACGGGAAAAGTACCTTGGCTGATCGCCTTTTACAGGTTACCAAAACCATTGATGATCGAAAATTGGTGGCCCAGACCTTAGATGATATGGATTTGGAGCGCGAAAAAGGAATTACCATTAAAGCGCATGCCATTCAAATGAACCATGAGCACAAGGGTAAAAAATACACCCTCAATTTGATTGACACACCAGGGCACGTTGACTTTAGCTATGAAGTATCTCGATCCATCGCCTCATGCGAAGGAGCTTTGCTCATTGTTGATTGCACCCAAGGAATTCAAGCGCAGACCATTTCCAATTTGTATTTGGCGATGGAACACGATTTGACCATCATCCCCATTTTGAATAAAATTGACCTGCCCAACGCAGAACCAGAATTGGTGAAAGACCAGGTGGTTGAATTGTTGGGTTGTGAAAGAGATGAGATTCTCATTGCTTCTGGAAAAACAGGGCAAGGAGTTGATTTGATTTTGGAAGCGATTTGTGAGCGTGTTCCACCTCCCAAAGGCGATCCTGCCGCGCCACTTCAAGCCATGATTTTTGATTCCGTATTCAATTCATTCCGCGGAATCATTGCGTACTACAAAATTTTAAATGGCACCATCAAAAAAGGTGACAAAGTAAAATTCATGAGCAATGGCCGTGAATATTTTGCAGACGAAATTGGTTCATTGGGTTTGGATTTGATACCCCGATCAGAAGTGAAAGCGGGTGATGTAGGATATATCATTTCTGGTATAAAAACCGCATCCGAGGTTAAGGTGGGAGACACCATCACCACAACAGCCAATCCCTGTTTGGAGGCTGTGAAAGGATTTGAAGACGTGAAACCCATGGTATTTGCGGGTGTTTACCCTGTTGATACAGATGAATACGAAGAGCTTCGCGCAAGCATGGAAAAGCTCCAGTTAAATGATGCCTCTTTGGTATTTGAGCCTGAGAGTTCAGCTGCATTGGGATTTGGATTCCGATGTGGTTTCCTGGGTATGCTGCACATGGAAATCATTCAAGAACGTTTGGAACGCGAGTTCAACATGACAGTGATTACCACTGTTCCCAACGTTAGCTATATCGCTTATTTGAAGGATGGTACACAGCATGAAATTCACAACCCTTCTGAATTGCCCGACCCCAACAAGTTGGAATATGTAGAGGAGCCATACATCAAGGCGCAAGTGATTACCAAATCCGATTACATTGGCGCCATCATGACTTTGTGTATTGAAAAAAGAGGGATGCTCACCAATCAGGTTTACTTGACTTCTGACAGAATTGAATTGACTTTCGAAATGCCTTTGGCAGAAATTGTGTTTGATTTTTATGATCGCTTGAAGACCATTTCCAAGGGATACGCGTCATTTGATTATTTCCCGATTGGTATGCAACAGTCTGACTTGGTAAAAATGGACATCTTGTTGAATGGCGATCAAGTAGACGCATTGAGTGCATTGATTCATAGAGATCACGCTTTTGATTTGGGTAAAAAGATTTGCATCAAATTGCGTGAATTGATCCCCAGACAGCAATTTGAAATCGCTTTGCAAGCAGCCATTGGCGCTAAAATCATCGCCAGAGAAACCATCAAAGCTTTGCGCAAGGACGTAACAGCCAAGTGTTATGGTGGAGATATTTCTCGCAAAAGAAAGTTGTTAGAAAAACAAAAAGAGGGAAAAAAGAGAATGCGTCAAGTAGGTTCTGTAGAAGTTCCGCAAGAAGCTTTTTTGGCGGTGTTGAAACTGAATTCGTAATTGAAGAAAACTTATTGTTTCCATGCATAAGCCCTCCACCTGTGAGGGCTTATCTTTGAGACATGATCTCACAGAACCATCCCAAGAAACTTTTTCTACTTGATGCATATGCATTGATTTTTCGCGCTTACTACGCATTTATTCGCAGCCCCAGAATATCTTCCAAAGGATTAAACACTTCGGCCATGTTTGGTTTTACCAATGTCCTTTTGGACATCATGCGCAATGAAAAACCTTCCCACATGGCTGTTGTCTTTGACGCGCCTGCGCAAACCCTTCGTGAAATCGATTATGAGGCCTACAAAGCCAATCGTGAGGAAACTCCTGAAGACATCAAACTCAGTGTTCCTTACATCATGCAAATCATTGAAGCTTTCAATATTCCGATCTTGATGAAAGAAGGGTATGAGGCCGATGACGTGGTGGGGACCTTTGCCAAAATTGCAGAGAAAGAGGGTTTTTTGACTTACATGATGACCAGCGATAAAGATTATGGTCAATTGGTTTCAGAAAATATTTTTGTTTACAAACCCGGATATCAAGGTGGTCCTGCAGAGATATTGGGCATTCCAGAAGTATTGGAAAAATTCAATATTGAAAGAATTGATCAAGTCATTGACATATTGGGGATGATGGGAGATGCTGTGGACAATATACCCGGAATACCTGGTGTTGGAGAAAAAACAGCCCAGAAACTGGTGAAGGAATATGGCTCATTGGAAGGCCTTTTGGAAAACACCCACCAACTCAAAGGCAAACTCAAAGAGAATGTCGAGCAGTATAAGGATCAAGCCATCTTGTCCAAAAAATTAGCTACCATTTTATTGGATGCGCCTGTTCCTTTTGACGAGGAGCAGATGCGATTGAAAGAGTGGAATAAAGAAAAGCTGAAAGAAATTTTGGAGGAGTTGGAGTTCCGAACACTCAGCAAACGCATTCTAGGAGAGGAACCCGCTGATCCCATACAAGGAGAGCTTTTTGCTGTGGAAAGCCATGATGCTCCTGCTCCAGTGATGTGCAAGACCATCTTGGATGTTGAACATGATTACCAACTGATTCAATCCAAAGAGGAATGCCAACAATTGGTTGAAAAACTAATGTCTGTTCCCCAATTTTGTTTTGATACGGAAACTTCTGATCTCAATACTTTCACTTGTCGATTGGTGGGATTATCCTTTTCTTTTCAAAAAGGAAGTGGATACTACGTTCACTTACCCGAGGAGAAATCAGCGGCAAGGGAATGGCTACAATTATTCCAACCCTTGCTCCAGGATGAGCAGAAGTTGCTCATTGGACACAATATCAAATTTGATTTAAAAGTCATTCGCCAATATGGAATTGACTTAAAAAACAAATTGTTCGACACCATGATTGCTCATTATTTGCTTCATCCGGATGGCAAACATGGAATGGATGAGGTATCTGAAAAAATGTTGTGCTACACCCCCATCAGTATTGAAAGTTTGATTGGGAAAAAAGGAAAAGATCAAGGTAGCATGAGCACATTAAGCGCAATAGAAATTTCCGATTACGCTTGTGAAGATGCCGACATCACGTATCAACTTTTTGAAATTCTTCAACCACAGCTAGAAAAGGAAGGGCTGATGGGATTATTCAAAGATGTTGAAATGCCATTGATGCCCATACTGGCTGATATGGAATGGGAAGGGATTAAAATTGAAA
>JACCDO011550011.1_pt1 | contig 23988 bp, 22 predicted proteins | sample 7446101 | NCBI WGS metagenome assembly JACCDO01 (sample SAMN15323440, study PRJNA562643) | freshwater metagenome | isolation source: river surface water | place: USA:Blue River Watershed | collected 2017-08-16
CAAGACCTCAAAGCAGGCATGTGGGTTGTGACGATGCCACTGCGTGATCAAGTCCAACTGCGCCAACGAATCGATCAAAAAACACACGCGACTGGTGGAATAGCTCGTTTGCCAAGTGGACAAGGAATCGAGGTCTGAAGCCTGAAAGACTTGATTGGCAATCAAGATTCGCTTGACGCCATGCCTCAGGCCCACGCCGGCTTGTTGCACATTGGCAAAGCTGATGCCCCATGCACCGGCCTCCAATTGCCTTTGATAGAGTTCGGGGGACATGGTGGTCTTACCATGAGGCGCAATGTCTATGCCCCTGGTCTTGCAAAAACGCGCCATCCATTCGAGGTTGTGGCTCAAGGCCGAGGCCTTGAGCACAGCTAGGGGAAATGGCAAATCGGCATGGAGGACGTGCCAGCCCTGATTGCGTACGGCATCCAGCGGGATTGCAGGGGCATGTGGGGGATAGCCTTTGGTGTCTGGACCCAGATGACTGGAGTGACTGGGGTGCGATTTCAAACTGGAGTTCATGGGCTTGGCGAGGATAGGGGCTTTGCAAGCCATTATGGTTAGTCTTTCAACATGATGCTGAAGATGCCATTGCGTTTTGCTGGGTTTGTGCTGCTGGCCTTGCCGCGGTTCGTTGGCGCGTGGAGTTTTTTTGGCCAAGACGATTTGGTGGAATCTGCCCTCAAGCGCGAGGAGTACCAACGCTTGAACATCAAAGCGGGCTGGCCCGATGACAACCCCACGAAACTTTTGTTTGAAATCAACAACCGCATGGAGGTTCCCATCCAATGCGTGGGGGCGAGCATTGATCTCAAAGACGGCAAATCGCTCAACAAAAGTTTCTCGCCCAAAGTCTTTGTTCCTGGCAAAGCCATGCGCACAGGCAGTGTGCAAGACGTGGTCAAAGGGACGATGAAGGACTATGCGGTGCTGTGCACCTGCTTTCGCAAACAAGGCAAAGGCGCTTGCGTGAATCCCTTATGACTTCAAAACTTCACACCCATTGTTCAATCTGCTGGCTAGGCATGGGCCTGGCTTTGTGGATGCCTTTGGCTTTTGCGCAAACGCAAGCCACGGCATTCACCTCAGTCTCAGCACACATTCAATCTCGACCCGATGGCCCTAAGGCTGACGCGCTAGGCAAAGACAGGGGCTATCCGGCTTGCACTCAGGCCTTGGTTCGCCCCGACTGCCGTGTTGGCGAATGGTCAGGGCAGGGCAACATGAACAGTTGGCGTTGGATCAAGCCATCAGACCAGCCCCAAGCCTTGCCCTACGCCAACCAACCACCTTCCATCGCTTGGCGTTGGGGGTTCTCGTCCAAAAATGTGGACGACTATTTGAACGAAGTACAGGTCACGGGTTTGATGATCATCAAAGATGGACAAATCGTGACAGAGCGGTACCAATATGGCCGTGAGCCCGGCATGCCCATGAGGTCTTTTTCCATGGCCAAGACCTTCACGGCCATGCTGGTCGGCATTGCACACGACAAAGGTTTGATTCGATCATTGGACGACAAGGTCGCTGACTATTGGCCTGAAATCGCAGAGTCGGTGTATGGCCAAACCTCGATTCGCAACTTGTTGCGAATGGGCTCGGGCGTTCGATTCCGTGAGCTCTACAACTGGACGCCTGACGATGACATCTATGTCTGGAGCCAACTGCTTTATTTGCCCAGCAACTTCAATGCACCTCATCGCTTGTCTGAATTTTTGAACCTCAAAAAAGAGCGCGAGGCCGAGCAAGGAGCACGGTTCAAGTACGCATCGATTGAAACCGACATCTTGGGGCGGGTTTTGTTGCGGGCCACTGGGAAAACCGCTTCTGAATTGACTCAAGAGTGGCTGTGGCAACCCATGGGTGCGCAAGACAAAGCCGCTTGGATGGCTACGGCGATCGATGGCGCTGCTGGGTTTGCGGGCAGTTTCAATGCATCGCTCAGAGACTACGGCCGATTTGGCATGCTGCTGGCCAACGATGGCGTGAGGGACGGCAAAACCATCATCCCTAAAACTTTTTTGCTGGAAGCAACCGACCCGCAGTTGCAACCCAGGGCTTTTCAGCCCAAGGTGGCCACGCCCTACATGGGCTACGGTTACCAGACGTGGATCTTGCCTTTCAAGACTCGGACCTTTGCCTTGCAGGGCATCCATGGACAAACGATTCTTGTTCAGCCCAGCACAAAGATCGTGATGGTTCAAACCGCCGTCTTTGACAAGGCCAGTGGTGCCCAAGACATTCGGCCCTTTCAACTGAGGGGTGCTTTTTGGGAAGGCGTTCTCAACAGTTTGGGCGGTGTGGTCGACTGAAACCTCAAACGATTTGCCCTTTGCGAGACAAACTCCATGCCGAAGCACTCAGGATCAACAACATGCCTAAAGCCCCAAACAGGGCAGTGAGTTCAACCAGCTGAAGTTGTCCCGCTGCAAGTCGAATTCGCAAGGTGTTGTAGAGGCGGCGGATGTCCGTGGACGAGAGGATGCGGAAGTATTCGCCGCCGGTGATCTCGGCCACTTGCTGCAATGGGGCTTCGTCCAATTTGACCCTGGCCTGAATGCCTTCGGCCTTGAGCACAGTGCCCTCAGTCGTGCCCACGCCGATGGTGTAAATCTTCAAACCCAGTATTTGGGAGAGGCGCGCCATGTCGGCCAGCTTGGGCCCCATATTGCTTTGCCCATCCGAAATCAGCACCATGGCTGCATGCGATGCTGAGTCCGAAGCTTTGAGGCTGCTGAGTGGAGGCGTCTCCCCCCTCAGGATGGCGGCCGAATCCAGTTTGACATCTGGGGCCAATTGTTTGAGTGCAACCAACACGCCGGTGCCCAAAGCGGAGCCTGGTTGTAAGGGTAGGTTGTCAATAGAGCGGTGCAAGGCCTCGCGGTCTTGCGTGGGAATTTGAACGACTGATGCCGCACTGGAGGCCAAGACAATACCCAGTTTCACATGGCTGGGTTGTTGATCGATGAAGGCGCGAATCATCTCGCTGGCGGCTTCAATGCGGCTGGGTTTGGCGTCGCCGGCTTTCATGCTGCCCGACACATCAAGGATGATCATCAACGATTGGTCATAGACCGGCAATTGGATGCTGGCCCTTGGGCGGCACAGTGCCAGCATCAATAAAGAAAGGCCCAAGATCCAAATCCAGGCCGCCAGCGTCCGCCGTGACCACCCCAAAAAAACCAGAATGGGCAGCAAGACCACATAGCCCCAAAGCATGAAGCCCCATTGCAAGTGGAAAGAGGTGACATCAAACATGGGCAGAAGACCCGCGAGCCGATGCGGGATGCAAAGATGACATCTTGCGAAAACGCGGGTTGCGCATGCGAATGAAATCCACCAAAGCCGATTGCATGTCTTCTTGCGTTGACAGTTCCAGGCCATCGACACCCGCATGAAGCAAGTTGTTGCGGATGGACTGTTCTCGTGCTTGGGCCAAGGTCGCAAAACGTCGCCGCATGGCCTGATCTTGCGCATCGATCCAAAGCAGCTCACCTGTTTCAGCATCGCGCAAAGGCCAAATGCCACTGGATGGCAATTCGTGTTCAATCGGATCGTGAATTCGGATCATCACCACGTCGTGCTTTTGACTCAAGCGCGCCAATTCGTGCCGCCAGTTGTCTGTGCTGATGCAGTCCGAGAGGATGAACACCGTGGAGCGACGTCGGATTTGCCCTTGTGCGGCGCTCAACAGCAAGGACAACTCTGTGGGCTCATGCCAGGCTTGAGACAAAGGTTGTGCCAAGATTTGCAAGAGGCGCAGCACATGACGGCGGCTTGTTCCTGTAGGGACCACCTCATCAAATTGGCGTTGGGTTCCTCGGTGAATCAAAGCCCCCACGGGATTGCCACGACGAGTCAGCAAGCGACTGAGCACGGCACACAACTCCAATGTCATGAGGTGTTTGCTGCGAGGGCCATTGCCAGCGCGCATGGACCCCGATAAGTCCACCAGCAACCATGCCGTCATGTCACGGTCTTGCAAGTGCGTGCGCACATAAGGGGTTTGCATGCGTGCGGTGGCCATCCAGTCGATGTGCCTGGCATCGTCTTGAACTTGGTATTCGCGCAAATCTGCAAAGTCCAAGCCACTGCCGCGAAGCAGTGTGCGGTGGTCGCCTTGCAAGAGCCCGTCCAAGCGCTTGAGCGTGGTCCACTCCAGTCGATGCAAAAGATGTTCGACGTCGGTGACCGCTTTGGGCGGTGGATCCTCTCGCGCTTCAGGCTGAGGACGACTGCGCTGAAGCCACTTGAACATGGTGATGCAAAGCGTGTTGAGGGGGTTTGAGGGTTTGCAACATTCGGGTGATGAGCTGGTCGGGGGTGACGCCTTCGGCAAGGGCTTCGTAGGACAAGACCAGTCGATGGCGCAACACGTCGGCGGTGATGTCGATCAAATCTTGCGGCATGGCGTAGGTGCGGCCACGCAAATAGGCCAGCGCACGCGCACCTTCCACCAATCCAATCGTTGCGCGTGGACTTGCTCCCATGGTGATCAGCCTTTTCAGATCGGGCAAGCCGTGGCGTTCGGGATGTCGCGTCGCGGCAACCAGGCTCACTGCATATTGCATGAGGGCAGGGTCCACATAGCCTTGACGGCAATGTGCCTGAATGCGCTCCAGCGTTGCGGTATCAGTCACTGAAGAGACCCTTGGCGTGGGCCCGGTCATGCGATGAACCACTGTGAACTCTTCTTGTTCGGTGGGGTAGTCCACCAAGACCTTCATCATGAAGCGGTCGACCTGAGCTTCGGGCAAGGGGTAAGTGCCTTCAGTCTCGATGGGGTTTTGCGTGGCCATGACCACAAAGGGTTTAGGCACGAGATGGCTTTGACCGGCAATCGTCACTTGTTTTTCTTGCATCACCTCGAGCAAAGCGCTTTGCACTTTGGCAGGGGCTCTGTTGATCTCGTCAGCAAGGAGCAAGTTGGCCATCACGGGGCCCAGCACCGTGCTGAAGTCGCCTGTCTTTTGGTTGTAGATGCGCGAGCCCATGAGGTCGGCAGGCAAGAGGTCGGGCGTGAATTGAATGCGGCTGAAGCGCCCCTGGACCACCTGCGACAAGGTGTTGACGGTCAAGGTTTTGGCCAGGCCCGGCACCCCTTCTATGAGCAAATGTCCTGAGGCCAGCAAGGCCACCAAGATGCGCTCCAAAAACACATCTTGCCCCACCACCACTTTCTTCACCTCGTACAACACTTGCTCCATGAGTGCGGCTTCTTGCTCGCAGGTCTTGGGGCCTGGCTGTAAGGGTTGCCATTGCTCAAGGCTTGATGTCATCGCTGACCTCGCTTTCCTGTTCTGAATCAGAAGGGGGGGAGACCCACTGTGGTCGCCACTGAATCCATGGTGGTTGCAAAACCAATGCCAATGAAAGTGCCAGCTTCAGAGGGGTTGAAAATTGCCGTGACGATGCCCACCACTTCACCCTTGAGGTTGACCAAAGGGCCACCCGAGTTGCCAGGGTTGGTTGCAGCATCGTATTGAATGAGGTCTTCCATCATCACATCTTTTCGGATGCGAAACGATCGGTTCAGGCCTGACACCACGCCGGCAGACACCGAAGGGCCAATGCCGTAGGGAAAACCGATGGCCACCACTTCGTCACCTGGGCGCAAATCGCCTGCGCCCGCGAGCACGGCAGGCTCAAGGTCGTCGGGCAATTTGCTGGCTCGGATCACGGCAAGGTCTTTGTTGGGATGCACTGCAACCACCACCGCAGCGGATTCGGTGCCGTCAAAAAAAGTGACTTTGAGACGGGGTGAGTTTTGCACCACATGCAAATTGGTCAGGATGGTTCCGTCCTCTTTGATCACCACCCCTGTGCCCACTCCGACTTCAACGTCGGGCAATGGCTCTTGAGTTTTTTCACTCGCTGCTTTGCGACCACCACCTGGACGCTCGGGTGGATGCGGGGCCATCCCATGGATGCGAACCACCGAGGGCGCAATGATGGCGGCCGCTTGGCGAGTCCGAGAGGGCAGGCTTTGCTTGTCCCAGTGGGCTTCGATGATCTGTTCGATTTGCTCGTTGCTCAGAGTGAGGGGGACTTTGCGCCCCTGCGCCCAGGGGTTGCCCAACCACATGCCAAAGGCAATCAACGCCAATCCAAGAAGAACCAGCTGCCATGGACGGCGTCGCCAAACCAGGGATGCACTGAAAGTGGGCGAACCCGCTGCTGGGTTTTCGGCCGGCGGTTCTAGGCCTGCTCGCACGCCTTCTCCCCCTGTTTGGCCGTCATGTGCCAAAGCTCTTGGTTTAAAAATGGGGGCGCGTCGCATGGATTCAACTTATCACAGGATGTGGTGCTAGAGTGTTCCCGACATTCCCTGATGATGAGTAAGCATGCAATTCATTTGGCCTGATGCACTGTGGGCATTCCTGCTGCTGCCTTTAGCGGTAGTGGCTTACCTCTGGCTCTTGCGCCGTCGCCGCTTGCAAACCCTCAATTACCCCAGTCTTTCGCTGATCCGACCCGCATTGGAGGGGCACAAAGCTTGGCGGCGACATGTGCCGCCCGCCCTGATGGGCTTGGCCTTGGCCTGCGGCCTCTTGGCTTTGGCAAGACCCATGGCGAAGGTGGTCCTGCCCACCGATCAAATGACCCTGATCCTGGCCATGGACGTCTCGCGCAGCATGCTCGCTGAAGATGTCCCCCCCAATCGCATGCAAGCGGCCCAAGAGGCGGTTCGTGGCTTTCTCAAAGAACTGCCGCCCCAGGTCAGGGTGGGCATCGTGACCTTTGCGGGTTCAACCCAGTTGGTTCAGGCGCCCACCGATGACCGACAGGCTTTGCTGGCCGCCATTGAGCGCTTTGATCTGCAAAGGGGCACGGCTACGGGCAGTGGCCTTTTGTTGTCGCTGGCCACGTTGCTGCCTGATGCCGGCATCGATCTGGAAAAAATGGTTTTTGGTCGCCGCTTTGGCAACACCTGGGACCCCGGACCCGATGATGAAAAACCCTTGGCTTATCAACCGCCTGAGGGTGCTTCGGCTCAGCCTTTGCCCGTGGGTTCGTACCGATCTGGTGCCATTGTTTTGCTCTCCGATGGTCGCCGCACCACTGGCCCCAATCCCTTGGCTGCGGCCAAGATCGCTGCCGATTTGGGTGTCAAGGTCCACACCGTGGCATTTGGCACGCCCAACGGTTTCATTCCCGGCTGGGAGGGATATTCCTTTTTTGTTCGGGTCGATGAAGAGACTTTGATGGCGGTGGCCAAGATGACCCAAGGTCAGTTTTACCGAGCCCAAAACGCCGAGGACTTGCGGCAGATTTACGGCGAACTCTCCAGCCAGATGCATTTGGAGGTCCAGCGCACCGAGGTGTCGGTCTTGGTCACAGCGGCGGCCTTTTTAATCTCTCTGATGGCCCTGGGCCTCACACTTTGGTGGTATCGCCGGGTCTTTTGAAGAAACATAAAGGGCAGTTCAAATTCAGGAAATTGGTCGCACCTATACTTTTGTCAAACCTATATGAATAAGGAGTTTGCAATGGGTTCTTTCAGTGTGTGGCACTGGGTCATCGTTGGCATCATTGTTTTGGTTCTGGTCATGGCGGCCAAGGCTTCTTCGGGCATGTCTGGCCCATTGGTGGTGAAAAAGTTTTTTGTCTCGAATACGCCCAGAGAGGACGGCGTCTACATCGAGATCGTGGGCCGTCAAAGCGGACTGATTGCTTGGCTGTTTGCGTTGCTTCGCATCGACCCCACGCTGGAGATGCGGGTGCGTTACACCAAGGTTGAATACGTGGTGTCGAACTTCACAGGCTTCACGCGGATCGTGTTGCCCATCGAGTCGGTGAGCAGCGTCTTTTTTGGCGTGCACAGGCCCTGGAAAAAAGCCGTGGGCTGGTTGCTGTTCTTTGTGGCGCTGGCCTACTTCGCCGCTGAGTTTGGCAGCACTGGCGTAACCCTTGGTTTGTTGGTGGTCGGTTTGATCGTGGCGGTTTTTGTGTTCGTCTTCAATCGACTTCGCCAAATTGGTTTCACCGACGTCACTGGCGACGATTACGCCTTGGTGCTTAAGCGGTCTGTGATTGAAGGCCAGGAAATTTCCGAGCAGCAACTCGATGAAATCACCCGCATCGTTTTGGCATTGCTCGATGCGCACAAAAAGCCGAGGGTCAGCCATGATGAATGAACAGCCAGCCTCTGTTCTTGATCTCACTGAACGACCTGGCCCCATCCTGAGCCTGGAGGTCAGCACATTGCCAGATGGCATCAAAGACTCAGGCACACCTTTGGCGCTTGGCATTTTTTCGGTGCTCACCTTGATGTGTGGCTTGGTTTTGATGCCCATCAGCAAAATGGGCACAGGAGACCCCGGCGAGACTTGGTCACGCATCCTTGACGAGCTGATTGCTGGTTTCCAGGGCCTGCCCGAAATGCCCGAGCCAGTTTTGCCATCGGTGGCCACTGCACCCGATGCAGAGCCTGCTGCGGGCGGTGACCCATTTACCAATCCTCAGTTAAGCCCTTTGAAGGGGGCTTATTGCATGGACTACATGCCCGGCGGTGCAAACCCCAAAGCAGCCGCGGCTTTCAACCAGTTGGTTTGGTCCAAGCTCAACAAAGAGCTGCAAGACATTGTGGACGAGCGGCTTGAGGTGTGCATGCCCTTTGAAAAGGTCAATGCAGAAGTGGTCACAGCGGGAGGCTGTGCCAAAAGCCAATGCGGGGTCAACGATGTGAACTTCTACATCAACCAGCAAGGCCTGATCGGGGTGCAATACCACATCAATGGCGAATGTCAGCAAGCCTCTGAAACTGGTTTTGCTCAGACCCAGTTGTTGTGCCGGTGAGTCGCTTTGCAGCTTGGCTACTCAATGGCTAAGTTGTTGAACCAGAGGACTGGTCACGCCAGTCCTTCTCTGCTTGATTCCACGCGCCAAGGGCCTGCAAGTCGGGCACCCACGCCAGGCCCGACTTGGCATCCGATGAAGCAGCTTCAGGCGTGACCACCACGTCCAGCAGGGCTGGTCGATTGGCCATGGCGCGCTGGATGGCGGCGGGTAAATCTTCTGCGCGCTCGACCCGTTCGGCGTGCATGCCAAAAGCCCGGGCCATGGCTGCGTGGTCTGCATATTGCAAAACCGTCCCCACCACTTGACCGTGGGTTTCTTGCTGGTCTCTCACTTCAATGGCCCAAGAGCCATTGTTGGCCACCACAATGAGCAGGGGCGCTTGGTGCCTGACGGCTGTATCGATCTCCATGGCGTTAAAGCCAAATGCCCCGTCTCCTGTGGCCACCAGCACGGTTCGGTCAGGGTGCGCCAAACTGGCTGCGATGCCAAACGGCGTTCCAATGCCAATGCACCCCAAAGGGCCGGGGTCGAGGTAGGTGGGCGCGGGCAAGCCCACCCGGGCAAAGCTGAGAAAGTCACCGCCATCGGCCACCACGATGGCGCGCTCGTCAAGCACCTCTTGCAAGGCGGCAAGCAGCCGGTTGGGATGCATGCGACCATCTTGACCTTGGGGCGCTTGACTCATGCTTGACTTCATTTTGGATGCACGGGCCAGGTGTTGTTCACGCATCGCCTTCGCCCATTGGCGGTCGCAAGCGCTGGGCCTTTCGCCAGCGTGGTGAAGCATGGCCTCTATGGCTGTGCCCACATCGGCCAACACTTCCACTTCACCTCGGCGGTTGTCGCGCAACTCGCTGGTGCAGTCGGCGATGCGAAGCCACTGTGCCTGACCAAATACAGCGGGCGATCCATATGCGAGTTGAAAGTCGAGTTTGCGTCCCAAGGTGAGGATCACATCGGCTTGGCTCATCACCGCTCCACGCATGGCCGCGATCACACTGGGATGCGATTCAGGAACCAGACCTCGGCTTTCCCCCGTGTCGAGATAGACCGCACCCAGGCGATCGAGCAAGCTCACCAAAGCCGAGGAGGCGCATTTTGCGCCACGCCCTGAAATCACCAAAGGCCTTTTGGCTTTCCACAAGAGATCAACCGCACGGTCGATGGCATCGGGGTCGGGGTGCAGAATGGGGCGAGGTTTAACCACAAAACGCTCGGCCAATTGCGTGGCTTGACTCACTTTGGCCCTCAAGGTGTTGACCGGGAAATCCAAAAAGACCGGGCCTGGCTCGTTGCCGTGACCCAAACAACGGCTCAATGCCTCATCCATTTCCTGCAGTACCAACTCTGGATCACGCACAGTGCGCGCGCAGCGGGTGAGTGGTTTGACGAACTCAATGTGATTCATGTCTTGCAAGGCACCCCGGTTTTCTTGGCCTGTGGGCGGCGTGCCCGAGAGCACCATCACACTTGCCCTGGCGACATGGGCGTTGGCAATGCCGGTCATGGCATTGGTCACGCCAGGCCCTGCGGTCACCAAGGCCACACCGACTTCACCCGTGAGCTCGGCATGGGCATGGGCCATGTAAACCGCAGCGCGCTCATCGCGCACATCAAGAATGGCAATGCCGTGGGCGTGCAACCGCATCCAGATGGGCATGATGTGACCGCCGCACAAGGCAAAAACACGGCTGACGCCTTGTGATTTCAGGTAACGGGCGATCAAATCGGCTGCACTGTCTGGGCTCACTTGAGGGACGGTCATGATGGCTCCTTGAATACTGAATTCAGAATACAAGTATACTTGACTCCTTTCCAAAAAACTTGGTGAGGGTCCGCATGAACCGTTTGTTGACGATTTCCGATGCGCTGGCGCGCCACGCCCGTTTGACGCCCAATAAAGTGGGGGCTCGCGACAGCCAGCGCAGTTTGAGTTTTGCGCAGTGGCAACAACGCAGCCAAGCCCTTGCTGGGGGCTTGCAGGGTTTGGGTTTGGTCAAGGGCGATAGGGTGGCCGTCTTGGCCTACAACAGGGTGGAGTGGATGGAGGTTTACACCGCACTCGCCGCTGCTGGCATGGTCGCTGTGCCCATCAATTTCAGGTTGATGACACCAGAGATCGACTACATCTTGGCGCACAGCGAAGCGCGCGCTTTGATCGTGCAGGACAACTTGCTCGAGCGGGTCGCAGGCTTGCCTGCTCAAGCCCACTTGGCTTTGGAACATCTGATTGTTTTGGGAGAGAGCCAAGACTCACGGTACTTGGACTATGAAGAGGTCATGGCTCACGGACATGGGCAATTCAAGGCAGAGGGCGTTCAGCCAGCTGATCTGTGCGCCATCATGTACACCTCAGGCACCACTGGCAGGCCAAAAGGCGTGATGAGAAGCCACGAAGGGAGCTCGCTCATTGCAATGGCCACTGCGCTGGAGATGCGATTCACATCCAACGATGTGGGTCTGATGGTCATGCCTTTGTGCCACGCCAACTCGCTTTATTTCAGCCAAACCTTTTTGCACCTCGGCGCGACTTGCGTAGTTGACGATAGCCCCAGCTTTGATGCAGTGCGTTTGCTCACCAAATTGGCGAGTGAGCGAATTTCATTCACGTCATTGGTTCCAACCCACTACATCATGATGCTGGCTTTGCCAGAGGCCATCAAGCGTCAGCACGATGTCTCCGCAGTCGACAAACTCATGATTTCCTCTGCACCTGCCCGCAAAGACACCAAGCTGGCGATCATGAAATTCTTCAGCAATGCGCGCTTGCATGAGCTTTATGGTTCGACAGAAGCGGGATGGGTCACCTTGCTCAGGCCCGATGAGCAAATCGATCATTTGGGGTCGGTAGGGCGCGAGTGGGCGGGCTCTGGCCCGATTCGATTGCTCGACGAAAACTCGCGCGAAGTGCCCGATGGCGAAGTGGGCGAATTGTTTTCATGGACGCCATACGCCTTTGACGGCTACTGGAAAAGTCCAGAAAAAACGGCAGAGTCTTTTCGGGGCAATTGGTGTTCGGTGGGCGACATGGCCAGGCGCGATGAGCACGGATTCATCCACCTCGTGGATCGCAAGAGCAACATGATCATTTCGGGTGGCGAGAACATTTACCCATCAGAGGTCGAAGGCGTGATCGGTTCATGTCCAGGCGTGCGCGATGTGGCCGTGATCGGTGTGCCTCATGAGAAGTGGGGCGAGGCGGTTCATGCAGTGGTGGTTTTGCACGATGGTGAGGTCCTGACTCAAGAAGAGCTCATTACTTGGTGTCGCAATCGCATGGCGGGTTTCAAGCGGCCACAGTCGGTGAGTTTCATCGCTGATGGCGAGATGCCGAGAAATGCCACAGGCAAGATCTTGCATCGCGTCCTCAAAGCCCAGTTTCAATCTTTAAGCGAGCCCGTGGCTGAGCATCACTGATGATGGGCTAGACTCGATTGCATGAAAGCCCTGTCTCTACAACCCAATCTGGTGGATCAAGTCAGAGAAGCCTTGCTCGAAGAAGTGGTCTCAGGCCGGATCAAGCCGGGTGAACGCATCATTCAGGAACAAATCGCACAAGCCTTGGGCGTCTCCAGGCAACCTGTTCAGCAAGCCATGCTCCTCTTGAGGAACCAGGGCTTGCTCAATGACGCACCGGGCCGGGGTTTGATCGTGGCCAAACTTGACCCCGAGCATGTGCGCCACATTTATGAAATACGCGCGGCCATCGAAGCGCTGGCGTGTGCAAAGGCAGCTCAGCGCATCACTGAAAGCGACTTTGAGCGGGGTGACGAACTCATTCTTGCTGGTCGACAAGCGGTGCTCAGTGGCGCAGTGGCTCAGATGATTGCGGCAGACATCCGGTTTCACGAGTTCATCTATGAGTTGTCGGGTAACCCATTGATTGCATCGACCATGGCCACCCACATGAGTTACACGCAGCGTGTGATGGGCGAGGTGTTGATCAAAGACCAGCAGCCTCGCGACATTTGGGACCAGCACGAACAAATCTGGCAAGCCATTCGCTCACGACAAATTGAACTGGCTCAGAGCAGAGCGACTCAGCATTTGATGCTGGCTTGTGATTTCATGATTCAACGCCTTGATGAAGTCGGTGCCTTGGATTGATCATGGCATCGGGTTAAACCCGAATTTGCTGAACGATTAAGCAACCAACCTCGCTAAATCCTCATTCATCTGTTAAAAAAGCAGCATGCGGTCAACAATTGACCGCTTAATTCAGGAGACATTGAATGATTCCCTCTTTTCGACGATGGCTGGGTTTGGCTGGATTTGCCTTGATGGTTTGCAGTGCAAGCGCACAGGCGGAAACTTTTCGATGGGCGGCACAAAACGACATCTTGACCTTGGACCCGCATTCTCAGAACCATGCAACGACCAACAACATCGTGAGCCATTCTTACGAAACATTGGTTCGCTACGACAAAAACTACAAACCAGAACCCGCTCTTGCTACCAGTTGGAGCGCCATTAACGCTTCCACCATGCGATTCAATTTGCGTCGCAATGTGAAGTTCCAGGACGGAAGCCCATTCACCGCTGACGATGTCATCTTCTCTTTTGAGCGCTCTCGTGTTCCCCCCAGCACCACTGGCATCTATGTCGCAGGTGTCAAAGAGATCAAGAAAATTGATGATCACACCATCGATGTGATCTCCGAGGGGGCCAATCCCGTCCTGCTCAACAGCTTCACCTACTTCTTCATCATGAACAAAGCTTGGGCGGTCAAGAATCGCACCGAGAAGGTTCAGGATTACAAAGCCAAGGAAGAAACCTACGCATCTCGAAATGCGAACGGCACTGGCCCTTACATCATCAAGGAATGGTTGCCTGATCAGCGCGTCGTGATGACGGCCAATAAAAACTGGTGGGGCAAGCTGGAAGGCAATGTCACCGACGTCATCTATACACCCATCAAATCCGATCCCACCCGTGTGGCGGCCTTGATCGCCGGTGATGTGGATGCCGTTACCGATTTGCCGACCCAAGATGTGCCAAGACTGCGCAACACCTCCTCGCTTGCCGTTTTGGACGGCCCTGAAGTCAGAACCATTTTCATCGTGATGGACATGGGCGATGAACTCAAACATGGCACTAAAGGCCCCAATCCCTTCAAGGATTTGCGTGTCCGTCAAGCCCTCAACATGAGCATTGACCGCGTGGGCATTCAGCGCACCATCATGCGCGGTTTGTCGATCCCTGCAGCCCTGATGGTTGCACCTGGTGTCAATGGCTATTTAGAGTCTGCTGACAAGCCTGTGGCCGTCAACATTGAAGGTGCGAAGAAATTGCTGGCTGATGCGGGTTTCCCCAATGGCTTTGAGTTCACTCTCGACTGCCCCAATAACCGATATGTGAACGACGAAGAAGTCTGCCAGGCTGTGGTCAACATGTGGGCCCGAATTGGTGTCAGGGCCAAGCTCAACGCCATGCCTTTTGCCACTTTCGCCACCAAGTTCCAGGCCTTTGACTCCAGCGCATACCTCTTGGGTTGGGGTGTGGCCACTTACGACGCTCAATACACCTTGCAATCGCTCATTCGCACCCGCACCAGCGGACCCGATGGCAATTTCAACTTTGGGCGCATCAGTTATGCCCCCTTGGATGCCTTGGTTGACCGCATGAAGACTGAAGCGAATCCCCAGGTTCGTGACAAACTCATCCGAGAAGCCTTGGACATGACTCGCGATCAGGTATTGGCCTTGCCCCTGCATCATCAGATGCGCCCCTGGGCCATGAAAAAAGGCGTGACCATGGTGCACAACTCCAACGATGCACCAAAGATGATCTACGTGACAGTGAAGAAGTAAGCCGAGCCAACCCTGCGCAGGATTTATTCCTGTGCGTGGTGGCAAGCGATCTGAATGCCCTTGAAACTGCGTAATTCAGGCATTTGCGATTTGCAAATGTCAGTGGCTTGAGGGCAACGAGGGTGAAACGCACAGCCGCTGGGCGGTGAAAGCGGATTAGGCACTTCGCCTTGAATGGGGACTCGCGATTGCGGTCCCTTTTTCATTTTGGGAATGGCGGCCAGCAACATCTGGGTATAGGGATGGCGCGGCTCGCTGAAGAGCTGAGGGGTGGGGGCCAACTCAACCAATCGTCCCAAATACATCACACCAACACGATCGCTCACATGTCGAACCACGGCCAAGTTGTGCGAAATGAAGAGGTAAGTCAAGCCCCGTTCGGCCTGTAGGTCTTTCATCAGGTTCAACACTTGAGCCTGAACGCTCACGTCCAAAGCCGAGGTGGGCTCATCGCACACCAGAAACTCCGGTGAAACCGCCAAAGCTCGTGCAATCGAGATGCGTTGCCGTTGACCGCCAGAGAACTGATGCGGGTACTTGATGGCATCTTTGGGATTGAGTCCAACCGAGGCGAGCAAGTCTTCAACGGCTTGAACCTGTTGTGCGTTGCTGAGTTCGGGGCGATGCACTTGGAGCGGTTCTGCAACGATGTCAAATACGCGCCAGCGGGGGTTCAAGCTGGCATACGGATCTTGAAAGATCATTTGCATGCGTCGGCGCAAGGCCTGAGCCTGCGATGAGGCCAAGGTTTTGTGCAGGTCTTGTCCATCAAACGCAATCTGACCTGCACTGGGGGCATACAAGCCCACGAGCAGCCTGGCCAGTGTGCTTTTGCCACATCCTGACTCACCCACCAAAGCCACCGTTTCGCCTTGTCGAATTTGAAGGCTGACGTCGCTCACGGCATGAACCCATTTTTTAGGCTCGCGGTTGATCAAGCGCTGCAGGAATGGCGCAGAGACGTCAAACTGCTTGCTCAGGCTTTGAACATCGATCAGTGGAGTCGTGCTCATGCGCGTGAGTCCTCAGTATGCGGCCATGAAATGGGGTGCCAGCACGCCAGCTGGGAAATGCCATCGGCTTGGTTTTCTAGCGGTGGCACATGGGTTTTGCATTGGGTCTGCGCGAATTCACAACGCAGGTGGAATGCGCATCCACTGGGCATGTCGTTGAGGCGAGGCATGTTGCCGGGTACATGATGCAAGCGCTCCACGCTGCCGTCTATTCGAGGAATGGAAGCCATCAGCCCTTGGGTGTAGGGATGGCAAGGTTGGTGAATGATTTGATCGACCTTGCCGGTTTCCACCACCCGACCCGCGTACATGACCGCAACACGGTCGCAGGCCTCAGCAATCACACCCATGTCGTGGGTGATGAGCATGATGGCCGCCTTGTGCTCGCGGCAGACTCGAATCAAAAGCTCAATGATCTGAGCCTGAATCGACACATCAAGCGCAGTGGTGGGTTCATCGGCAATGATGAGCTCGGGCTCAGCCGCAAGCGCCAATGCAATCACCACGCGCTGCCTCATCCCCCCCGAAAATTGATGCGGAAAATGATTCAAACGCTCGGCTGCCGCGGGTATGCCTGTGTCTTCCAGGAGTTCAATCGCGCGCTTTTGAGCCTGCGCTGCCGTCATCGGCAAGTGGGTCAGAATGGTTTGAGTCAGTTGATGCCCCACGCTGTAGAGCGGGTTCAATGAGGTCAAAGGATCTTGAAAAATCGCGCCAATCCGACGCCCCCTGACCAAGCGCATTTCTTGTGGAGAAAGACCGCTGATTCGGTCTTTGCCCAGTGTGATTTCGCCACCAGTGACCCGCCCAGGAGGCTCGAGCAGATCGAGGATGGCTGCACCCGTGAGTGATTTGCCGGCACCCGATTCACCCACGACACCGAGAACTTCTCCTGCATCAATGTGCAGGTTGACGTTCTTCAACGCATGAAGCACGCCATGCCGGGTTGGAATGTCTACGCAAAGGTCTTTGACTTCTAGCAATGGCACTTGGCTTCTCACTGCAGTTTGGGATTGAGGGCGTCACGCAACCAATCTCCCAAGAGATTGATGGACAAGGCGATCAAGACCAACATCAACCCTGGGAAGATGGTGATCCACCATTCACCCGAGAACAAGAAGTCGTTGCCGATCCGAATCAGCGTTCCCAAAGAGGGTGAGGTGGGTGGAGTGCCCACACCTAAAAAAGACAGGGTGGCTTCAGTGATGATGGCCGTGGCCACTTGTAACGTGGCCAATACCAAAACAGGGCCTAAGACATTGGGAAGAATGTGTCGCCTCATGATGCGACCTTGAGCGACGCCAATCACCCGAGCGGCCTGAACGTATTCTTTTTTTCGTTCAACCATGGTTGCGCCACGGACAGTGCGTGCATATTGCACCCAGCCTGTCAGTGCAATGGACAAGACCAGCACCACAAAAGAAAAAGATTCGTCTGAGCCTTTGAATACAGCACGCCCAACGCCTGAAATCAGCAAAGCAATCAGGATGGAGGGAAAAGACAGCATCACATCGCAGATCCGCATGATGAAGTGATCCACCCAGCCGCCCGCAAAGCCTGACAACAAACCCAAGCTGACGCCCAAAAGCATGGAGAGCAATACTGAAGTCAAACCCACAGTGAGGGAAATGCGAGATCCGTAGAGCAAGGCAGAGAGAATGTCTCTTCCTTGGTCATCGGTTCCAAGAAAAAATTTCGCTTCACCCTCGGAAGACCATACCGGCGGCTTCAATGCATCTGAAAGTTGCAGGCTGGCTGGATCAAAAGGGTTGTGCGGTGAGAGCCAAGGCGCAAATGCAGCCCCCAAAATGCACGTCATGGCCACTGCAAAGGCAACCCAAGCCACAGGCGTTTGGGCAAACGAATGAAACAAATCTGAATTGCGCCAGCTTTTCAATGGTCGCTCCTTAGGCGCGGATCAACCCAAAAATACAGCAAATCCACGGTGAGGTTGATCACAACAAAAATCAATGAGATCAGGCACAAATAAGCTGCCATCACTGGGATATCGGCATGAGTTACTGCCTGAATGAACAGCAAACCCATTCCCGGCCATTGGAAAACAGTCTCTGTGATGATGGCAAAAGCAATGAGCGAGCCCAGTTGCAAGCCAGTGACGGTGATCACCGGTACCAATGTGTTTCTGAGCGCATGTTGAAAATGGATGACGCGTTCAGTTAAGCCACGAGCACGTGCAAACTTGATGTAATCAGTGCGTAATACTTCAAGCATTTCTGCGCGTACCAATCTGAGCACCAGGGTCAGTTGGAAAAAGCAAAGCGTCACCGCAGGCAAAACCAAGTGCTTGATCCCATCTATGGTCAGCAAGCCGGATGTCCAAGATCCGATCTTGACCACTTCACCTCGGCCAAAGCTTGGGAACCAACCCAACCAGACCGCAAACACCAAGATCAACAAAATACCAATCAAGAAAGTCGGCAATGACACACCGACAAGGGAGACCATCATGAGGATTTTGCTGATCCAACTGTTCCTGTGAAGGGCCACATAGACCCCCATCACAATGCCGATCAACAAGGCAAGGACAGCAGCCACAAAGGCAAGCTCTAGCGTTGCGGGCAATCTGTCGATGATCAGGGCAGACACTTTGCTGCCCTGACGAAGGCTGATGCCGAAGTCGCCTTGAATGGCATTCAACGCAAAGTGAAAGAACTGAATGAAAAAGGGCTGATCCAGGCCCAACTCGGCGCGCAAGGCTGCTGCCTTTTCAGGCGTGACATCTTGGCCCAGCATGAAGACAACAGGATCTCCAACGAATTGAAAAAGCAAGAAGGCAATGAAGCCCACCGACAACATGACCAGAGAAGCCTGAATTAATCTTTGTATGACAAAAGAAACCATTGCATCCCGCAACCGAGTCATTCATTTGGATGCGGGATTCTATTGAGGCAATACCGCTTTCTGATTGGTGTTTACCATTGAGTCCATCCACCCATCCCAGGGATTGCGTTTTTGCGATTCTCTTGCATGCTGGGCCTTTAATCCCTATCAGAATGCATCTCCTTGAGCCAAGGCATGAAGCCTTGGTGTGCTTAAGGCATACTGTTTTTAATGCGCAAGATCAAACATCGCTCATGAGTACTTCAGGATTGCCGCTTCACGGTTTGAAGGTGGTTGAGTTCACCCACATGGTCATGGGGCCTACCTGCGGTTTGGTCTTGGCCGATTTGGGTGCCGACGTCATCAAGGTCGAGCCCATTGAGGGCGATCGAACCCGTCACCTGCTGGGCGCGGGTGCTGGTTTTTTCCCCATGTTCAATCGCAACAAGAAAAGCATTCGGATCAATTTGCAGCACCCTCAAGGGGCAGCCATCGCCAAGCGTTTATGCACCAGTGCTGATGTGGTGGCTGAGAATTTCAAACCGGGCACCATGGCCAAGTTTGGATTGGATTACGCCAGCCTCTCAGCAGAAAACCCAAGACTCATTCATGTGAGCCTCAAGGGTTTTCTACCCGGGCCATACGAACATCGAACCGCGCTTGATGAGGTGGTTCAAATGATGGGTGGCTTGGCCTACATGACGGGGCGGCCTGGAGATCCCTTGAGAGCAGGCACCAGTGTCAACGACATCATGGGTGGCATGTTTGGTGCAATTGGTGTGATGGGCGCGCTGGTGCAACGAGGCATCACTGGGCGTGGGCAAGACGTACAGGCGGCGCTTTTCGAAAACAATATTTTTCTTGTGGGTCAACACATGATGCAGTACGCGATCACAGGCGTTGCACCCGACCCCATGCCCAATCGCATTTCCGCCTGGGCGGTGTATGACGTGTTCACCGTGAAAAACCACGAGCAAATCTTTTTGGCTGCTGTGAGCGACAGCCAATGGAAAACCTTCTGCGAGATCTTGGGGTTTGCCGATCTGTATGCCGATGACCGATACAGAACCAACAATGACCGGGTTCGGATGCGTCCTGAGTTGATGCCCATTCTTAGAGAGCGCCTCAAGGCTTGGAGCGCAAGTGAGTTGTCTGCGCTTTTTGAATCTGCGGGTTTGCCCTTTGCCCCCATCGCAAAGCCGCAAGACTTGCTGGACGACCCACATCTTTGCGCGACTGGGGGCTTGGCCAATGTGCAACTGAGCGATGGACCCCAAGCGGGTCAAAGTGCCAAGGCCGCACTGTTGCCCTTGACGCTATCTGGCCAGCGACCGGGTGTGAGGTTGCATCCACCCAAGGCTGGCGAGCACACGCAAGCCATCCTCAGAGAATTGGGTTTGAGCGAGGCCGAAATCGAATCGCTGACACAGCAACAGGCGGTGGCCTGAGCGGTTGTTGCTCATGCACGTGGTCCATGCTGTTGCCTGTGTTGTTGCTAATGGGCCCAAGGTGCATGACACTTCTGCCATGCTCACTTCACTTTGCATTGGATTAAGGAGACCGTGATGAAGCTTTCTCGCCGTTGGACCACTGTCTTGTTCACCGCTTATTGTTTGGGTGCATGGGGCAGTGCGTCGGCTCAATCCGCCAACTTCCCCTCTAGAGCCATCACCATGGTGGTACCTTTCCCACCTGGTGGTCTTGCCGACATCGTGGCGCGCCCAGTGGCCGAAGCCATGTCGCGCGATTTGGGGCAGCCTGTGGTGATTGAAAACAAGCCGGGTGCGGGCGGTGGCATCGGCATGGGTTTGGTGGCCAAAGCCAAACCCGACGGCTACACCGTGGTCATGGCCTTGTCGTCTTTCAGCGTGATTCCAGAGGCCGATGTGATCGTGGGCAGAGCCCCGATGTTTGGTCATGGCGACCTCAAGGCCATTGCTCGTTACACCGCTGACCCCACTGTGCTCGCTGTGCGTGCCGACTCACCCTGGAAAACCGTCAAGGATTTTGTGGAGGACGCCAAGAAAAAACCCAAGGCCATCAACTATGGTTCGTCGGGCAATTACGGCACCATGCACATCCCCATGGAGATGCTGGCTCAAACAGCGGGCATTCAGCTCATGCACGTGCCCTATACCGGCGCTGGCCCAGCGGTCTTGGCCCTGCTGGGCGGGCAAATCGAGGCCGTATCGACAGGACCTGCCACCGTTTTGCAGCACGTGAAGGCGGGAAAGATCCGCGTCCTTGGTCACTGGGGCAATGCCCGGCTTGAATCCATGCCCGATGTGCCCTCCTTGAAGGACTCGGGTTATGCCACCGAATACGCTCAGTGGTCGGGTCTTTTCATTCCCGCAGCCACACCAGAGCCCATTGCGCAGCGACTGCGCGCCGCGGCTCGATTTGCTGCCAACGATGGCAGGGTCAAAGAAATCATTCAGAACGCGGGCAGCCCTGTGCTGTTTTTGGACAGCGCTGATTTTGAAAAATACGTTCAAGCCGATGTGCGGCGAATGGTCGAGGTGGTCAGAAAAATTGGCAAGGTCGAGTGAGCGGGGCAGGGTAAGTCCGAGCATGGCCAAGGTTGGATTGTCCGACAATCCGGCGAAGAAGGCCTTCAAAGCCTGCTGAACAGGGGCCACTCCCTTGCGGAAAAGGTCCTGCCCTCATGACCCATGACCAAGGAGACTTTCGTGAAAACTACCCGTCGCTCTGTTGTGAAAGCACTTTTGTGCAGCGTGTTGGGCTTGTCTGCAATGAGCCAAGTGCTTGCCCAAGAGGCAGCGCCCGCAAAAATTTTGGTGGGCTTCCCAGCGGGTGGTTCTTTTGATGCCATCGCTCGCTTGGTGGCAGAAAAGGCAAAGACCGAATTGGGCCGAGCTGTTCTTGTTGATAACAAACCGGGCGCTGGTGGCCGCATTGCGGTTGATGTGCTCAAAGCTTCTCCAGCCGACGGCAGCGTGGTGATGTTGGGGCCGGATGCCTTGACTGCCCTCTATCCCTTCACCTTCAAGAAGCTCAATTACGACTCCAAAAAAGACATCGTGCCCATTGGCACAGTGGCTGAATTTGCGTTTGGTTTTGCTGTGGGCACCAACCCCAAAGTCAACACCTGGGCCGAATTTGTCGAGTGGGCCAAAAAGAATCCTCAGTCGGCAAATTACGGCATTCCTGCCTTGGGCTCACCCCACCATTTCTTTGGCATGGTCTTGGGCGATGCGATTGGCGTGCCCATGCAAAACGTGCCATTTCCAGGCAGCGCACCGATCAACATGGCCTTGATGGGTGGGCACATTGCTTCATCGATTGATGTGGCCAGCAGTCAGGTTGAAAACCACAGGGCGGGCAAGATCAAAATTCTGGCTGTGACCACTGAGCAGCGCATTCCTCAGGCCCCCGAGGTTCCCACTTTCAAAGAGTTGGGTTTTTCTTCGGTCAGTGGTTCGGGTTTCAATGCCCTTTACGCACCTGCGGGAACGCCCGCCGCTGCGGTGGCCAATTGGAACCGTGCATTGATGAAGATCATGGCCATGCCTGATGTCAGAGAAAAAATCACCGCCATGGGCTTCATGCCCGTTGGTCAATCCACCCAAGAGTTGATTGACCGTCAAAATGCAGCCATCAAAAAATGGGAGCCGGTGATCAAGGCTTCGGGATTCACTGCCGACTGATGGACATTTCTAAATTGCAACTCATGCCCGCTTATCGGGCGGTGTCTGATGATTTAAGAAAACGGATTGTTGAAGGCGAGGTTCAGGCTGGGGACGTGATCCCCACTGAAGCCGATCTGGCCATGCGTTATGGCGTTCATCGATCCACCATTCGAGAAGGCCTGCGCCAACTCGAACAAGATGGACTGTTGCAGCGGCAGGGCAAACGCTTGGTGGTCAGCATTCCTCAGCATCAAGATCTGGCTCAGGCTGCCGAGCGCGCCCTTCGCATGCACCAGGTCTCTTATCGCGATGTTTGGGAATTGGCGTCGACACTGGAGCCGTTGTGCGCTCAATTGGCGGCTCAAAGGATAACGGATGTGGAGCTGTCCGTTCTTGAATTGAATTTGGTCAAAACCCAGGAGTTGGTCCAAGCGGGTCAATCTCCGGTTTCGGTGACCATTGAATTTCAATCCCTGGTGGCAGAGGCATCTCACAACCAGGCATTGCTCTTGGCTCGTGCGCCTGTGAGTTTGCTCATGCGATCTGGCTATGCCGCCATCGCGCCATTGCTGCCTCAATCGGGTCAACGTTTATTAGAGGCCCACAGGCAAGTGTTTGAAGCCCTGAGGCGTCACGACGAGCAAGAAGCGGTGGCTTGGACGCAAAAACACCTTTTGGACTACCGCCGTGGCTTTGAATGGGCCGGCCTCAACATGGACCACCCCATCTCATCGGCCGTGAGTTGATGTCCCCAGTTTTGTGGGGTTGGGATAATTCCCTGCGTCAAAAATAAGTGGTGAGGGGCAAAATCACCTTGATTCATAACCTTGCCAAGGGAGACGAGATGAGTACACCCCAATTCCAACGCCGGAAATTCTTGGGCATGGCCCTCGCCGCTGGCGCGATGCCCATGACGGGATATGCACAGGCGACTTGGCCCAATAAACCAGTGACCAATGTGGTGCCGTTTCCTGCGGGCGGTGGAACGGATGCATTTGCCAGACCTTTGTCCACGGCATTCAGCCGCATCACTGGTCAAAACATGATCCTTGACTACCGCGGTGGAGCCGGTGGCACTGTGGGTGCAGCGATTGCGGCCAAAGCCGCTCCAGACGGCTACACCTATTTCATGGGAGCGGTTCATCATGCTATTGCGCCCTCGATGTACCCCAAGCTGGATTACGACCTGGAGCGCGATTTCGTGCCTTTGGCCTTGGTGGCCACCGTGCCTTTTGTCTTAGTGGCCAACCCTCAAAAAATCACAGCGCCCGATTTCAAAACTTTCCTCAACCAAGTCAAAAACAGCCCAGGCCGGCTTAATTTCGCCTCGGCTGGAAATGGCACCGCCCATCAAATGGCGGGTGAGTTGTTCAAGCTACAGACCAAAACCTTCATCACGCACATCCCTTATCGGGGCGCAGGCCCAGCTTTGCAAGACCTCATGGCTGGCAATGTAGAGATCATGTTCGATGGTTTGGGCTCTTCAGCTCAACACATTAAATCAGGTCGCATCAAAGCGCTCATGGTTGCTGGCGCACAGCGCAATCCTGCCATTCCCGATGTGCCTTGCGCCGCCGAATTGGGTTTGAAGGATTACAACGTCAGCACTTGGTACGGAATTTGGGCGCCCAAGGGTGTGCCTGCTGCCACTCAGACGGCTTTTCTCGATGTCATCAAGAAGGCACGCGAGCTGCCCGAAATCAAAGCCGCATGGGCCAACAGCGGAGCGGATTTCCCGTCCATGACCCCCGCACAGTTTGGCGAGTTTGTCACCGCAGAAACCAAGCGCTGGGCTGCAGTGGTCAAGGCCTCAGGGGCCAAACTCGACTGAACAATCAAAAGCCGTGTTCAGTCGGCCTTTGCGCCACTGGC
>JACCDO010632191.1_pt1 | contig 23975 bp, 26 predicted proteins | sample 7446101 | NCBI WGS metagenome assembly JACCDO01 (sample SAMN15323440, study PRJNA562643) | freshwater metagenome | isolation source: river surface water | place: USA:Blue River Watershed | collected 2017-08-16
AATTAGATTTTTTCTAAAATGATACCAATTAATCAATATAAAAATATGGAATGGTTAAATAACATACTTGCTATTATTTTTTATAGTGACAGAATTACTAATTTAATGATTAATAGTTCTAGAAAATGGGATATAAATTATAGATTTTTTATGATTTTAAAAAAAATTTTAACTAAATATTTGAATTCTAATAATATTTTAAATTCTTTATCAAAATTAATAAATTCTTATATTTATCATAAAGCATTAAAAGAAGGTATTGATATAAGTAAAAATTATTTGTTTAAACATTATGATATTATAAAATTATTTAAGGAACTTAAAATTAAATTTTTAGAAATTATTATATATGGTAAAAACCAATATATTAATTTATATAAAATTACAACTTTAGATAATTATGATGAAAGATTAATGACAGATAGTATAGAACTTAATAATCAATTAGAATTTGATGATAGTCCGGATGTATTATTTATAATTGATAAAAATTTAAATAAAACTATTATTGAAGATTTTAATAATTTTAAACAAAATAAGAATTTAGATATGTTTATTAACGACAGTGAAATAGAAGATAAAATATTTGAAAATAATAATATAACTGAACGTATTCAATTTAATGGTATTGATTATGTATTAGATTCAATTATATTTAATAATAATAATGATAATAATAATCATAGTTTAGTTGGTTTTAGTAAAAATGGAAAAAAATATATTTATAAAGGATGGAATAAAACTGAATTTAATCCAGTAAATCCATCAGAAAATAATATTATTAATTGTGATTTAAAAATGGTTGATAATTTTAATTTTAATTATTATTTAAAGGAAAATGGTTGTAAATTATATGAAATTGATACAAATTATACAGAATGCGATAATCCAAATAATTATTGTTTTAATATAAATGATGAATATAATAGAGATATTATATTAATTTATGTTAGAAATGATAGAAGTTTAGAAAAAATAAAAAAAACATATGAAAATTATGATAAAGAAACAAATATTGATGAATTAATTCAAGAGTTATATAAAATAAAAAAACTTAATAGTGAACAAGTAAGATATGAATTAGATTTATTAGGAGTTATGGGTGATTTATATTATAATTATTCTGATGATGATTTAAAATATATTTTATATGATACAATTAAGGGTCATTTTACAAATACTAAAAGTCCATTAAAAAGTCCATTAATTAAAGGTTCAATAAATCGTAAATTAAATAGTTCTATATCTTCTTCAAAATCAATTGATTATAAATCATATTATGCAAAATCAAGTAGAAAACCTAAAAGATATACATTAAATGTATAAAAATAACAAAATTAATTGTTAATTTATATTTTTTAAATTCACATCAAATATTTTTTGAAATTATCATAAATTAATTGACCACTATAAAAACTCAAGCAACTCCTTGTAATTGACATTCCTAATCCAAGTTGAGAGAATTTGAAATTTCTAATAATTTCCTTTAAATTCTCATTAGTTGCATATTTTTTATTTTTGATTAAATTTAATGGTGATGCGACAGCAATTCCAGTTGTAATAACCAATAAGTTTTTTGCATGATTATCTTTCTCTTTATAATTGAGATAGATACTATTAAATACTACATCACGCAAAATTAACGGAAAAGCACCACGACCAAATCCCAAAATTCCTTTTGATTTATAAATCATTTTCATGGTTTCAAATTGAGATAATTGAACATGCCATTGATGATATTTAATCATCTGTAATGGACTTGTAATACTGCAAACCAATGCAGTAATAATTGCAACTTGAAATTTATCTTCAGTAATATTTGAATAATAATCTAAATATGAGAAATAAAGACCAGAAGTAATAATTCGAGTTGCAACGGTATTTAAAGAACCTTGATATAAATTTTTCCAAATGTTTAAATCAAAAATTGATTTATTACCTAAACAACAGGTAAAAATAAGTTTGTCAACTGGATTAAATAACAATGATGTTAAAATACCAGTAAAAATTCCTGATATAACTTCATTTGAAGACATTTAAAAAAATAATCAATAATTTTATAATCATTTTTGTGAAAAATTTGTCATATTTAAATGCATTTTAATATAATGATTTGAATAAAGATTTTTAGATGAATAAAAAGGTATTTCAGCATTTCTTAATGATAATGAATAAATATCTCGATTTAAATATTTATCATAATAATAAGTTGCATTTGTAATTGCAAATAAAAAAAGGATAAAATTAGTAAAAGAAACCATTATTTAATAATTATATTTAAATTATTTTTATATTAATATTTCCATTTATGACCACAACAAATACAATTGAAATATTGTGTAATTGCTTCATCACCACTGCGAGTTTGTAATTCATAATAAGTAATTTTATTATTTTTGCATTTACCACATTTAATAGCATCAGTCATAGAAACCTGTTTAATATCATATGCTGCTTTAATTTTACGTTCTCTCTTTTCCATAATTTCCTTCCAAATTTCAGGAAACATTTCTTCAGCACTCATATAAGGAATTTTATGAGGTAACACTTCTTTATTTTTTATTTTTTTAATTAAACCTTCATTTTTAATATAACAATTTTTATCAAGATTTGAATAAATACTGATAGCAATATTAATATAAGTTTCAGCAAATAATTCACAAGACCAAGAAGTAGGAATTTTAAGAGAATTAGCATAATCAATACATGAATTAAAAATTCCTATTTCTAAATCTTTTGCTTCTATTTCATTTAATTCTAATTCATTTTGAAACATTTCGACTAATTTAGTTCTTACTAGATGTTTATTATTAGAATTAGTAGTTGTCATTATAATTTAATTCATAATATAAACTATAAATCATTTTTTTTAATTAATAAAAATTTAAATCTAAAATAAAAAAAAAATGATTTTTTTATTTAAAGAAATAATTATATATAATATTAAACAATAATGTCTACCCCCATTCTACCAAAGAATATCAATGTATCTAATTTCAAGTATTCAGAGCCCAAAATTTTGACCTCTGGTGCAAAATCTGTATATATTAATTATGGAACTGGCAAATTAAGAATTCAAACACCCGTCATGTATCTTCCTTATGGAGTTAGTGAGGGTGGTTTTGAAGATAAAAATGCAAAAGTAGATAATACAAAGAAAGATAAGAAATTTGATTTAACTCTATCCTTCAAGGGACATGATGAAAATTCAAAAATCGAGGCTTTTCTTACAAAGTTGAAAGAAATTGAAAGTAAAGTAATTGATGATGCATTCGAAAACAGAGAACCTTGGTTCAAGGATGATTTCGATGGACAAAGAATTATTGTTAATAAAATGTTTTCGCCAATCGTAAAGGTTGACAAAGACAAGAATACTGGAAAAGTAGTTGGAAAATATCCTCCTACAATCCGATTTAAACTCCCTTATGATAATGAAAATGAACGATTTAATTTCAGTAGTTTTAATATGAATGGTGAAGCCATTGATTTGGCTGATATTCTTCCAAAACTCAAGGGCGGTAAAGCGCAATTGATTGTTGAATTGAATAGCATCTGGTTTGCTGGTGGTAAATTTGGATGCACTTGGAAATTGATTACTGGAAAGTTTCAACGTTCTATTAGTAATGATGTTACATTTATCGATGATAGTGATACCGAAAAGGTAGAAACTAAAGACGATGATGACGACGATGATGTTGATGGAATTTCAAATGACCTTGATAATACCAAAGTTGCGAATAGCGATGAGGAGGAATATGAAGAGGATAAAAAAGAGGAAGTTCAAGAAACACCTGTTGTTGAGAAAAAGAAAGGAGGAAGAGGAGGAAAAAAATAAGTATTCTTGTTTAAAAAATAAAAAGAATAATTGCTATAATTATAGCCATAATTAATTTTGCTATAAATGATGGTTCTTTTTGTTCATTAATAATCTCAATATGATTTATAAAAGTTGATATTATTAAATTTAAAATTTTAAATGCTGTATTACTTGATAGTAACAGATATAAAACAAAACCTATTATTGCCGTTCTTAATTTTAAGGTATAATAGAAATCTTTTTTTTTCGGAGGTTCTTCTTTATTATAACTATCCATCTATTATATTTATTAAATAAACTATTTCATAATTTCTATTATTTGCATTTATTATAATTGGATTTTCTATATCTGATAACCATTCAGGTAAACTATTATAAAAATCTGTGCTATAAATTCCTAAACATTTCATAAAATTGCAACAAAAAAGAAATTTAGTATTTCCATCTTCAAATAAATCTATTATTTCTTTTGCAAAATCATAAAATATATTATCTTCATTTATTTCATTAAAATAATTATTATTTCCTGATATTAATTTAAATAATTTAATTATATTTTTTACTTGTTTTGATGTTAATTTTAAAAACCATTCTGTATTTGTATAAAATCCAATCTTTTCTATTGATTGTGATACATCTGTATATGCTTGATTTAAAGTTGTCCATTTATTTTCTTTTTTTATTTCTAAATTATTATAATCTATATATATTATTAAATTTCTTATTATTTTACATGATATTGGTCGTTTAGTATATGGATTCCAATTTCCATTTGTTGAAATAAAATATTTAAATTCATTTGCTCTGAAACAATAATAATTATTATTATCATTAAAAATAAAACGTTCTTTAAATGGTATATCATCTATCATATCAAATGTAAATGGATCATTTGAATTAGTATAAATTATTTTTGGATTATATATATGAGATTTAATTATAAATAATTGTATTGTTCTTTTAATTATTTTTAATTCTTTAAAATTATTTTTTTCTAATTTCTTTTTTATCATATAAGTATTTAAATTTAAATTAAAAATTTCATTTATATTATTATTTAAATTTGGATAAATATTTTTTAAAAATATTGGTTTTATAAATAAACTTGTTAAAATTTTTTTAAAAATTAATTCTTTTGTATATATATTTGCATTATTATAAATATAATCAAATATTTGATATATTTCTTGATTTGTTTTAATTTGATTTGAACCTATTGCATTATAAATAATTTCATAAATTATATTCCTATTATTTGTATGTAGATTACAATAATTATTTTTCGCTTTAAAATTACAACATCTACAATTATTTACATTTCGAAATATACAAATATTCATAATAATTATTAATATCTATAATAACTTTATATTTCTTCAGGTATTAATATTCCTGCATTTATATAACTATAATAATTATAAATTTTACCATTTAATTCTACATATTTAATTCCATTTTTTGATACTACTTTTCCCTTTCCTTTTTTTTCTATTTGTTTATTTTTATAACTTGTTATTTTATAATCTTCTTCTATATTTGCTGTATATGATAAATCTTCATTATCTATTCCTAATGCCCAATTATAACATTTATAACCATTTATTAATGGTTTATTTTGTTTTGCATTTATTATACAATCAAATGAACTCGCTTTTAACATTAATAAAAATTTATTTATAATTGATATTTTTTTATTTGCTATTGATAATATATGTTCATCTGTTGATTTACCATCATCTTGTGTCATTAATGTAAAATTCTTTTTCTTTTGTTCTTCAGTTATTCTCATAATATATTTATAAACTGTTACATTTCTATCTTTTAATGGTAATTGTTCATGAGAACATGAACGAATTGCACGACCTATTACTTGTTCTATTCGAATATTATTCCAATATGGTTCCATTATTAAAACTCTACGAACATTTTTTAATGATATTCCTTCAGCACCACTTGCTGTAATACAAAATAATTTTACTAATTTTCCATATAATTGATTTTTATCTTCTGGTAAATTTCTTTTTATATCTATTGGTAAATTATCATATTCTCCATTAAATAAATTCTTTAATATATTTGTTTTCTTTTTATCTTCATCAAATATTACATAACGTCTATTATCATATCTTTTATTAAATACATTTTCATCTGTTAATTGATATTCTCCTTCAACTTTTCTTAAATCAATACGAATATATCCATTTTTTTTCAAAAATTCACTTAATAATCCTAAACCTTCTACTTTTCTAAATTGAGAATAAACTAATACAGAACCTGGGGATGTTTCAATATCATCATAAATCGCTGCAAATTTTGGACTATATAAATTTTTAACATTTTCATAAGTTAAATAATCTCCTTCTATTAATTCATCTACTGCCATTTTTAAATTAGTTTCATATATATCAGTTATTTTTGGATTTACTATTGTTCTTCCTAATCTCCTAACTCTCTTTAAATTATCTTCTTCTGTATCCATTTCTTGTTTAATTGCTTTTTTTATATCGCCCGGATATTCACGTTTTATATTTTCTGGAAAACTGAAATTACAAACCATTCTACTAAAAGCTCTATAAACTGATGGTTTATCATCCATTACACCCTTTTTCGCATCCATACTTCTTTCAATTACTCTAACCGCTGCATAATTTGTTAATTGAATATTAGTCATATCTAAATATCTTATTATTTCATCATTTTTTTTAGGAAATAATTCACTTCCTGTTATACTATAATAACTTACAGTTCCTAATATTCGACGCATAAATAAATCACCATTTCTAATTTTAGGATTATCTTCATCTGATGTATCTAAAAAATAATCATTAAAATCTTTTGGTATTATTGGTAATGAATTATAAAAACTGGTTGAATATTTTAATTTTAATTCTAATCCTTCTATTTTATTTAAACTTTCCATTATTAATGGTATTGGGTCTTCATTTTCCCAATCTTCTTTTTTTATCATACTTCCCTTAAATTTTTTATAATTACTTGGCAATAAACTAAATGATATATTTTTATCCAAATAAATTTCATCTATAATTGATAATAAATTATCTTTTTCTAATTGTTTAGTAATATTATCTATATTTATATTTTCCTCTATTGATAAATATGGTATTCTATAAACATTCATATAACCTCTAATTAAATTTATAATAGTTGCTATTTCATATGGATTATTAATTATTGGTGTTCCTGATAATAAAATTATTTTACAATCTTTTGCACCCATTAATTTTTCATAAATATTCTTTGCTAATTTACTTCCATTTACAATTCTACTTGAAAAATTATGAACTTCATCTATTATTACAAATGAATTATCAAATGGTGATTTTCCCATTCTTTCTATCATTTTATTATTCAAACCATTATAACTAATAAATGTGTAACGATTTCGAATTATATGAGATATCATTAAATTTATTTGTGGTTTATCCATTTCATTAACTACCGTTTTAATTACTGTTGCATTTGGTATATCATTTTCATATAATGGTATCCATACCAAACCATCTTTTTTAATTATAGTTGGAGTGATTGCATATCTAGTTTTAAGAATTTCAACTACTCTCGAATTATTTTTATTTAAACTCACTAAATTCCAATCTTTCTTTAAATTTAAACCAATAGAACTCAATGTTAATATTTCATTTTCATAATTTGTTGCTAATGATGCAGGTGTCATTACAAACATCTTTTTTTTATTTAAATAACCTTCTGCTGCTGCTATAGACGCACCTGATTTTCCTGAACCTAATTCATGATATAATAATAAACCTCTATATGGACTATCAACTTGAATATAATCTTTGATTAATCGTTGTTGAGGAAATAAATTTATAGATTTATCAGATATATCACCTGTTTTATCACAACTGGATTTAGATGTTGGTTGATAATTTTCAGGTTTAAAAGTTTTAAAAATCTTATCATTATAACCAATTCTATTTGGTAAAATCCAATTATTTGGTTTACTACTCATTTTATCTATAATAAAGAAATAAAAAGAAATACATTATTAAATGATTAGTATAGTTATTATTACTGTTATTATTATTATTTTTATTTTTATTTATGCTATACTTAAAGAAAGAGAAGAATTAGGATGTTTTAAATTTTCAATAGCAAGATAATAATAGTGTTTATCTTATAAATACTAAAATGGAAAAAAAAGATAATAAAGAAATTTTAATTAAAAGATTAATCAGTATTTTATCATATCATGAAAAAGGAGGTGTTTGGAAAAGATATTATATATTATTATTTATATTATTTATATTACTTATAATTGTTTTTATTGTTAATAAAATATATTATGCTGATGATCAAAATAAAGAAAAAAAAGAAAGAAAATAAAAATTATATATATTATTGGTTAACTCTTTTAATTTTATTTTTTGCAGTTATTTATTTCTTTTTTAATTTTATTAATTATCATCATTTTAGAAGTCTTAAAGAAAATAGTATTGAAATTATAAATAATTTAGTTAAGTAATCTCCATTTATATTTATAATAACCCAAACTTCCCTTTGGTGGATTTTTTGGATAATATAAGCAATATGCAAATAATGCAATAGTTATTACAATTCCTCCAATAATCATTTATTATTAATTATCTATATTATTCTTAAATAATTACTGTTTTGTCCATTTTGCTCTCTCAAAAGTTAAATCTCGTTTTCTCATATAAACTATAAATTTTATTGCTTGTTCTTTATTCGCTTCTGATAAAAAACTATTTAATTCATTTGTTGACACAGCATTTCCATTGGATGCAAATGTTAAATCTCTTATTTGAGTTTTAAATATATCTGATATAAACATTGGTTGTTCCTTTAACCATGCATTATATAAACCTTTATATCCTTCTTTATTTTTTTGAACTACTTCTGTTTCACCATTATTATATAATAATGTAAATGATGTATCATCAAAAGTTACTGAAACTACCTCATTTTCTAAATATTCCATTTTTAATTAAAAGATAGAAAAATAAATATAGCGGAAATTACATAAATGTAGAAGGTATGGGATTCGAACCCATGCATACCGAAGTATAAATGATCTTAAGTCATTCCCCTTAAACCGCTCGGGCAACCTTCCGCTATATTTAGTAAAAATAATTGAATTTTCTTTTTTATTTATTTTATATATTCTTATCCTTATATCATTTTTTGTATATAAATAATAATAACAATAATTAATATAGGTAATGTCTATATCTATCGGAACTTTAAGAAATGAAACTGTTAATGATAATAGACTTCGTTTTAATTCATTTTTTAATTCTAATGTAATTTTTCTTAATACTGAAGATAGTAGTTTTAAGGATGCTGTTATTAATTTTAAAAATCAATATTATTTTGGTTTCTCTAATAATGCTATTATTATTAATAAAGATAATTCTAATATTTTTAATTGTACCACTTTAAAATCCCATTTCTCAAATGATTTATATGTAAAATCTAATTTATATACTTCTAATGATATCACTTTTATTAATTCTAATTCTATTTTTACTTTTTTTAATTCTAATAATTATATTTCTGCTATTAATTCAAATAATCAAGAAATTTTTAGGCTTAACAACAGCAATTTTCAAATCAATTTTAATAATAGTAATAAGTTTACTATTGATAGTAATGGTATTTTCATTAAAGATAATTTAACCATGAATTCTAATAATATTATTTATACGAATTTTATTAAATCTATTACTCCTGATGTTCCTGTTACTATTGAATTTGTTAAATATAATCGTGTTATTGTCGATAATTATTATGCAAAAGGTTCCTTAAATATTAGTAATGATACTCTTTACCCCATTCCATCTATTAGTATTAATCGTTTTTCTATTGATTGTAATATTATTGATATTTATACTCGTCAATTTGTCACTAGTAATACTAGTAATCGTGTTTTTAGTGTAAATAATAATGGTTTTATTGGTATTGGTTCAAATACCGCTATTTCACCAATTGATATTAATTTATATACTTCTAATAATATTCCTATTATTTTTAATTATTCTAATTTAGTTTATAATTCAAATTTAAATTCAAATGATTATTTTAAAATTTCTAATAAAGGTTATATTAGTATTGGAAGTAGTAATAATGATATAAAAAATCAAATTTATTTAGAAATTAATGATGATACACGCAATATTGTTAATCCACCTGTTTTAAATTTTAATTTAAATTATAATAGTAATAATAATTATAGAACTTCCAATCCTATTAATTTACAATTTACAGCTATAAAACAAGATATTCCTATTTTTAATAATGAAGATAGTAATATTGGAACATCTAATTACAAATTTGATAATTATATTTTTAAATTTACAAGTAATATTACATCTACAACATTCGCTTTAAATCCACCATCTATAAATAGTAAAACAATTAATGTCTCCAATAGTGTTTATAATGATTTAATTATTAATACTAATATTAGTAATATAGTTCCTCTTACTCAATTTAACTATTTACCTTATACTTTTAATAATTTTGATACTACTTTTTTTGTTAATTATACCATTAATCTTCCAACTTTTTTAAATTTAGATATGAATGAAATTAATATTTCTGGTAATCGTATAAATCCATCTCTTGAAATTGTTTCTGGTAATTATTATATTAATTATATTAATTATATTTATAAAACTGGAACTATTAAACCTTATTATGATAGTAATTTTTTATTAAAAGAAATAGAACAAAATGTTTTTACTGCTGGCAATTTTTCCGTTTTTGTTAAACAACGTCTTTATATCGAATTAGGAACTTTTGAATTTAAAAATTTTATTGATTATATTAATTATGTTTATCAACCACCTCCCAATTTAATTTATGCAACTTCTAATAAATTCTTTTCAGTTTCATTGAGTGCTGATGGTAGATTAGCATTAGGAGACATTCCACCCAATAGTAATTATCAATTATATGTTAATAAAAAATCACAAATTACTAATTTAGAATGTTGGAATATTTCAAGTATTCCTTCAAAAAATAATATAAATTTTACTAATTGTAATATTTCCAATATTAATAAAGCTTTTATTACATGTAATATTTGTTCTAATGTTATTTCTCAATATGGTGTTTTTAATACTATTGCTATTAATTTTCTAAATGTTTCTAATTTATCTGTTAAAGAAATTTCCATTGGTAATTTACGATTTGATCAAATCAATAGTTCAAACTTAATTGCAAATTCTAATATCTTTAATCCTTCTACTAATGTTCTTATTGGTTCTAATAATCCTGCTTTATCTAATACTATTGCAAGCACATATTCATTAGGTGTTAATTTAAGTTCTAATAATAATAATGGTCTTTCTGTTCATTCTCTTTTTAATAATACTAATCCATCAATTGCTATAAATGCACTCGGAAGTAATAGTTTCCCATCTTTTGGTCTTAATAATACTAGTGCATCATATTATTTTAATTTAAATAACAATAATTTTAATTTTTTTAATAATGATAGAATTATTTATAAACATAATAGTAATCAACATTTATATGTTGTTGGTGCATCTAATAATATTATTTTTGATTTAAATCCCGTTCCTATACCCGATAATACTACTAATAAAATTGCTTTTGGATATCCATATAGATATTTAATGCAAAATGGTTTTAATTTGAAAAATTGGGAAACTGATTTTAGTGTTAATTCTTTAAAAACTAATGCTATGTTTAATGTTTATGGTAATGTTAATTTATCATCTATTAATAATACTCCTTTTATTAATTGTATTGCTACCAATTTTCCCAATGAAGTTGTTAATGTTTGTATTGGTAGTAATATAAGTCGTAACGGTTTTATCTTTAATGTTGAAGGAAATGCATATTTTTCTTCTAATGTCAATGTTGAAAGTAATATTTTTGTTAGAGGAACTATTGGTAATGTTTCAGATATTAGAATTAAAGAAAATTTAATAAAAATTACTAATTCTATTGAAAAAATAAATAAAGTTAATGGTTATATTTATACTCGTAAAGATACTGGTAATATTGAAACTGGTTTAATTGCTCAAGAAGTTCTTTCTATTCTTCCTGAAGTTGTTAATTTTGATAATTCTACTAATTATTATAATATTTCTTATGGTAATCTTGCTGGTCTTTTAGTTGAAGGTATTAAGGAATTAAATAATCGTTTATTATCTATTGAAAATTTATTGAAAAACTCTAGTAATTATCCATAAATCTCCACATAATTCATCATTACTAATATAATCATATGGTAAATAGAAATATCCATTATCTCCCCAATATACTCCCCATGAATTTCTTAATATAAATCTTTTATTTTTATCATCAAATCCACATATTATAACTGCATGTCCTCCCATAAAATTATCGGTTTCTTTTGGTATTTCTATTAATCCTGTTTTAGAATTCATAAAATTATTATATATTGCTATTCCAACTGCTATTGGTTCATTTTTAATTAACCATTTTTTTATTTCATTTATATCATTTGATATATTAAATGCTTCCAATACATAATAATTTTTTGCATTTTTATATGCCTCTATCGATGGTTCTTTAAATACATTTGATATTATATAAGGATGATATTTTTCTTCACATATTCCATAAGATTTAAGAGAAATTATTCCATCACTTAAATAAGCTCCTTCATCTTTATTAGTTTCATTTATATAAAGTCGTTCATTATAATATAAGAATAATCTTGAACCTTTAAAATTAGGTTTATCATATTCAAATATTGATGTTAAAGCATTTGCTGTGCAACTTCCAATTTTACCTTGATCAAATATTTCATTGAATTTTGGTCGTAAATCAATATAATCTATTTTAGGTAGTTCTATTGGAATTTCAGGTTTTTGATTTGTATTTGGAGTAAAATTGATAAAATTTCTTAAAACAAAAATATAACAATTAGATGAATTATTATCTTTTAATAAATAAAAAAATGGTAATTCATAATAATCATTTAATAATTGAATTATAAATATTTGTTTAGTCATATCAAAACCACAAATAACTATTGTTATTCCTCCAATTTCTTTTTCATTTATTTTTGGAATTTTTATTTCTTTATTTCCTATTTCAAAACTTTCAAATATTTTTATTGTTGTTATAAATGGTTCATTATTTATTAATGATAATATTAAATTATTTAAATCTTTTTTTATTTTTATTATTGAAAATTTATATTTATTGGTATTTTCATATATTAATTTTGGTGGTTCTTCATTTATTAATTCTTGATTATAAGGATATTCATCATATGAACAAAAATTATTTTCTATTAAACTTTTTATTGAATTATTCAAATTATATGTATCTGTATTTAATCTCTCATTATAATATAAAAACATTCGAGAACATCTAAAATTTGGAATATCATATTCTATTAAAGTTGCTAATGAATTTGCTGTGCTTCCTAAAAATTCATAATAATTTAATGGAGACATATTCGGTCTTAAATCAATTTTAATAATATTATCAGTATTTTGAATAATATTATTATTTTTTTCTAATAAATAATCTATATCATTAGAATTATCTATTATTACATCAAAAAATGACATTTTATTTACTATATAATTAATTTTAATAAATATAAAAAATAGATTTAAATGAAGTTAAGTAATTTATTAAAACATACTTTTTATAAATATCCTTTAGATCACAGTTTAAATATTAATAATTTTGAAAAATTTATTGATGCTTGTGATCCAAAAGTTAGAGAAATTTGCATTATCTTACTTCAAAATACTATTCATATATCTTTTGAAACTTTTTTAATTTCTTTAAATAGTAATATTAATGATTTATTATCAAAAGTTAATTCTAAAAGACCTATTTTTATTTTAGTTGACACATTATTTAGTGATGATTTCAAACTTAAATCTAATTATTGGATTTATATATATGTTCAAAATTATATTAAATTTAAAACTTCATCTAGACGTAAAATTATTTTAATTACAAATTTAGAATATGAAAAATTAAAAAATAATGATTTTATTATTTTATTGGATGATTGTGTTTATTCTGGATTACAAATGACTGATACTATTAGTGAACTTAAAAATAATAATAAACTTTATTTTAATTTATTCTTTTTAATACCTTTTATTTCACATGAAGGTTTTACAAGAATAAATACACAAATTAATAGTATGCCAAATTTAAAAAATTATTGTAATCTTTTTTTAAATGAAAATTATTTTGAAATTTTACCAATAAATAATTTATTAACACCTAAACAAATTAAACTAATTGATAATTTTTATGGTGGTCTTTTAAATTTTAATTATTCATATTTAATATATTTTGATCATAAATTAGCTGATACTGCTTCAACATTAACATTATTTTATCTTGGTTTAATTCCAAATAATAAAAATAAAAAACTTTTTAATAAACTTAAAATAATTCTTAATAATATATTGAGAAATAAACAATATAATATTTATATTGAAACCTATCATAATTTTATAAATAATAATGATTTTGATATTATTCCTATTATTAAAAATTGTGAAAATTATACTAAAAATTTAGATATTTTGTCTTCTAAATGTCCCTATCCACCTTATAAAAAAGGTTTTTTTAATTTTATTAAAGAAATTAAAAAAAATAAAAATATTAAATCATTATCATATAAAAAATATAAATCTGTTTTACTAAATAAAAATAAAAGTATTTAAAAATTAGATGTCTTTAAATACTTTTAAAAATTATCCTTTAAATCATAGTTTAGATAAGAAAGCTATTAAAAATTTTATTCAATTAGCTGATCCAGAAGTTAAAGAAATTTGTAAAAAAATATTTGATAATACTATGCATATATCATTTGAATTATTTTTAACTAGATTTAATATTTGTATAAAAGAATTTTTAAATTTTTATAATTCAAATAGACCTATTTATATTTTAATTGATAATATTATTTATAATGATTTTCAATTTAAATCCAATTATTGGTTATATTATTATTTTCAAAATTATATTAAACGAAATACTATAATTATTTATAATATTGATAACAAATTATTAAAAAATAATGATACTATTTTAATTATTGATGATTGTGCTTATACTGGAGCACAAATTGTATCTAGTATTGAAAATATGAATAATAAGTATAAACTTAAACTAAATTATTATATATTAGTTCCATTTATTTCAAAATTTGCTTATGATAATATATTAAAATTAACTAGTTTATATATAAAAGATTTTGACAAATATTTTAAAATTTTCATTAATAAAAATATTATTTATCCTTTAACATGTGAAGATATTTTAACTATTGAAGAAATTGATGAAATTGGTAATTATTATCCCAGATTAACTTTTTTTTATGGAACATCTTTAATTTATTTTGATCATAAATTAGCTGATTATATCTCAACTATTACATTATTTTATAATGGTGTAGTCCCCAATCAAAAAAATAAAAGAATTTTAGAAGAATTTCAAAAAGAATTTTCAACAAAATTAAGGATTAATTCTAATCAATTAGATATTGTTCCTGTTATTAAAAATTGTAAAAAGTATATTAATAATTTTAATATTAATTCACCAAAATGTCCTTATCCTCCTTATAAAAAGAATTTTTTGGATGAAATTAAAGAAATTAAAAAAACTAAAAATATTAAATCATTATCTTTTAATAAAACTAAATATGAAAAAAAAATTAAATCTTTTTAATAATTATCCTTTAAATCATAGTTTAGATAAGAAAGCTATTAAAAAATTTATTCAATTAGCTGATCCAGAAGTTAAAGAAATTTGTAAAAAAATATTTGATAATACTGATTATATTTCTTTTGAATTTTTTTTTAAAAAATTTAATAAATGTATAAAAGAATTTTTAAATTTTATTGGTAACAAAAAAACTATTTATATTTTTATAGATATCGAAAAACAAATTAATAAATCTAATTATTGGTTATACAATTATTTAAAAAATTATATTGATATTAAAATTATTATTATTAATAATGTTTATAATGAATTTTTAAAAGATGATGATATAATTATTTTTATTGATGATTGTATTTATTCTGGTGATCAAATGGCTAAATCTATTTATTTATTAAATAATAAACAAAAATTAAAATTAAATATTTATATTTTAGTTCCTTTTATTTCTAATGAAGGTAAAAATAATATTATTTTAAATTTTAATAAAAAAGCTAATCGTAGAAATTATTGTAAACTTATTTTTCCTAGTAATTATAATATACCTAAAATTGCAACTGATATTCTTACAAAAAAAGAAATTAAATTGATTGAAAAATATTATAATGGATATTTATATTATTTAGAACAAAACTATTTAATTTATTTTAATCATAAACTAGCTGATCCACGTTCAACTATTACTATTTTTTATATTGGTTTTATTCCTAATATGAAAAATAAATTAATTTTTAAACAAATGAATAATAAACAAATTATATTTAATGAATTTGTAAATTATATTGATATTATAAAAAGTTTTGATATTATTCCTGTTATTAAAAATTGTAATAATATTTTTGATAATTTAAATTTATGGTCTACTAATTGTCCTCATCCTCCTTATAAAAATAACTAAAAAAATTAAATGATTATAATAGACAAAATGAATAATTTAGCATTAAGTTATTTACTCAAAAAAACTTTTAATAAATATCCACTTGATCATAGTTTAAATCCAAATAAAATTGAAAAATTCATTAAATTAGCCGACCCTGGTGTTAAAGATATTTGTAGTAAAATTATAAAAAATACCAATCATATATCTTTTGAAAATTTTTTAATAAGATTAAATATTTGTATTAATGAATTATTAAATTTTGTTGATATTTTTAAACCCATTTATATTATTATAGATATTGAAAATTATAATGATTATAAATTTAAATCTAGTTTTTGGATTTTTGAATATGTTAAACAATATATTAATTTTAAATCTTCTATGGAACGTAAAATAATTTTAATTAATAATATTGATAATAAAATTCTTAAAGATAATGATACAATAATTTTTATTGATGATTGTATTTATTCAGGAACTCAAATGGCAGATACAATTTATTTTATGAATAATAAACGAAAATTAAAATTATTTTTTTATATTTTAGTTCCTTTTATTTCTAATAATGGTAAACAAAAGGTTATTTATTCTTTTAATTTAAAATCTAATCGCAGAGATTATTGTAAAATTATTTTTTCAAAAAATAGTTTTAGACCTAAAAGTTTAAATGAAGTTTTAGATACTAAAGAAATTAGTATTATTGAAAAATATTATTCTAAATTTCAATATTTATCTGATAAATATTTAATTTATTTCGATCATAAATTAGCTGACACTATTTCAACATTAACTCTTTTTTATATGGGTATTGTTCCAAATCAAAAAAATTTAAATGTTTTAAAACAAATAAATATTAAAGATTATTCTCATTATTTATATCTATTAGATATTGTTCCCATTATTAATAAATGTAATAAATATAAATTTAAAATTGATTTTTATTCTCCTAAATGTCCTGCACCTCCTTATAAAAAAAATTTTAATAAATTTATCAATTTATATAAAAAAGATATTGGCAAATATAAATCTTTATCAAATCCAAAATTAAAATCAAATTCTTTAAAACCTATTATTAAATATAAATCATTATAATATATAATGCTTAAAAATGAAAATAATAGTTGTTATATTAATAGTTTACTTGTAGCTTTATTTAGAAATAAAAAAATTAAAGTTCCTATAAATGATTTTGATAATTCTCAATTAAATTTTCTTGGTAATGAAATTAAAAAATGTTTAAACAGAAAATGTAAAAATAATTTGAGATTATTATTAAATAATTATTATAATATACTAAAAACTATTAAAAAAATTAATATTATTGATATTAATGATAATTGGATTAATACTCCAAATGATGTATTTGATTTTTTGGATTTTTTAAAAATTATTTTCAATTTTCCTAATAATACTAAATTTATTGAAAATAATAAAATTAATTATACTGATTTTTCTATTATTTTGCCTTATGATTTTTCTTCTTCAGTTATTTATATTAAAAATGAACTTAATAAATATCTTAAAGCTGATAAATTATTTATTAAATTTTATAGAAATATTGGTACTTCTAAATTAAATACTATTATTATTCCTGTTAAATCAATTAAATTAAAAGAAAATAATTTTTTATTATATTTAACTGCTCTTATTATTCATTATGGTGATAATAATTTTGGTCATTATATTACTCTTTATAAAAATAATAATAAATGGTATGAATTTGATGATATGAAATCTAAACCAATTTATATTGGTTCTTTTAAGAAAATTTGTGAAAATTCTAATTATTTATCAAATATTGTAGCTTTAATTTATTCCAAATAAAATTATATATAAGTATTTATTTTTATTTATTATTAATGTTAATTATTGGTATTCCTAAAGAAATTAAAGAAAATGAATTTCGTGTTTCTTTAATTCCTAAAGAGGTATCTATTCTTACTAATAAAGGATTTAAAGTTTATATTCAAACTAATGCTGGTTTAGGAGCATATTTTACAGATAATGATTATATCAATTCTGGAGCTATTATTTGTAATTCAATTGAAGAAGTTTATAAATATTCTAATTTTATCATAAAAGTTAAAGAACCACAAGAATATGAATATTCACTCATTAATAGTAATCATACTATTTTTACTTTTTTTCATTTTGCTAATTCAACTTCTCTTATTAATGCAATGTTAAATTCTAAAGCTACATGTATTGCTTATGAAACTATTATTGATAATAATGGTAGATTTCCTATTCTTGCTGAAATGTCTAAAATTGCTGGTGAACAAGCTATTATTGAAGCAAATAAATTTAGAAATAATATTGATGATACTATTACTATTATTGGAGTTGGAAATGTAGGATTAGCAAGTGCTTATAAAGCTAAAGAAAAAGGATATAAAAATATTAATCTTATTGATAAAAATTTTGAAAAAATAAAAAATTTAGCTGAATGTGGTTTTAATGTATATGAATTTAGTAATCTTAATTTAATTGATTTACTTTCTGTTTCTCATATTGTTATAGGTTCTATTTATAATAATGGTGAAAAAGCTAATAAAATTATTTGTAATGATATGTTAAAATTATTACCTATTAATTCTATTTTTATAGATGTTGCTATTGATCAGGGAGGTGTAACTGAACAATCTATTCCAACTACTATTACTAATCCCATTATTAAATATCATAATACTAATATTTATTGTGTCGCTAATATTCCTAGTTGTGTTCCTTATCAAGCTTCTGTAAAATTATCTTCTGTTATTTGTCCTTATGTTATTCAAATTGCAAATGAAAAAATAAATGATGAAATTAAATCGGGTATTAATATTAAAGATGGTTTAATTATCCATCCGTCTCTTCATCTCTAATAAACAATTACGAACACCTGTTTTAATATCTGGAACTGTTGGATATAAAGAAATTAATTTGGCTGTATCCATTTGATTATTACTTCTTTCTGATTTTAATACTTGATTTTGTTCTTCAATTGTAAAATTTTCCCATTTAAATGTTGGGTCTACTATTTCTTTATACATTTCTAAAATTTCATTATGAGTTATTACATTAGGATTTACTAGATTTAATGTTCCTACTTCTTTTCTTTTTATTAAATCCACCATAATTGGATAAAAATCCTTTAAAATTGTCATACTATTTGGCATTGATGTAATTTTATAATATTCAGTTATCTTTGTAATAAAATTACGTGGATGTTTATAATCTACAATTGGCATTCTAATTCTTAAATTTAAGGTATTTGGATACATTCGCATTAATCTATCTGTAAATCCCTTTACTGTTGAATATGAAGAACCAAAAAAATCTGCTTTATCTTCTTCTTTATAACTTTTATCTAAAGGATTATTTTGATTAAAAATACAACCCGTTCCTAGATAAATATAATGAATATTATATTTATTTGAAACACTAGCAAGAACCATTGGAGCAAATAAATTATCTCTTACATTATATTTTAACATTCCTTTCTGTTCCAAATAATCAATTGAATTAATTCCATTTCCGTAAGTTCTTCCAATAAAACTAATAATATTTGTTGGATTATAATTTAAAATAACTTTTTCAACTTCTTCTTCATTATCAGCTCTTACATCTGTTTCTAAAAAATCAATATTAGTATCATTTGATTTTAAATAATCTACAAATTGATTTCCAATCCATCCTTTAGATCCAAAGATTAGTAACTTAATCATTTATTATATTTAATTACAAAAATTCCTTAAATTAAAATCATAGTTAGAGGTGACCATCTACTTGTATTCTCATCATATATTAGAAATGATGTTAATGGAGTTGTCGTTCCCATACCATGTATTTCTTCGAGAAATTCATTAATTCTATAATATATAACACCTGAATTAATAGATGTTATTGTTTCTATATTATTTATTTTATTATAAATTCCACAATGAATTACTTTATTTTTGTAGGTTCCTACAAGATGATAATTACTCTCATTATATATTTTATAAGAAAACATAATGTTAATAAAATAAAAATCATTTAAAAAATCATTTTTTTTAAATAATAAAATAAATATAAAACAAAATGAATGTAATTAAATTTTTATTTTTTTTATTTCAATTTATTCAGGCTTTTTATCCTTATTCCTCTAATTTTCAAATTATAATTAAAAATAATAATTATAATCCTGCTATTTCTTTTATGAATTTAAATGAAAATCTTAATTCTAATAAAAAAATTAATGTTTCATATAGTAATAATAATAATTCTTTATTATTTAATTATGATACTTATTCATATCTAGAAGATTATAAATATTCACATAAATATTTATTAAAAAATAAAAATCTTTTTATTGCAAAATATTCTTTTAATATTGATTATAATTATTATAAATATTTATTATTAATTAAATCTAAACAATTAAATAATAATAGAATTTTATGGAATGTTTATGTTAAATATAATTCTATTATTATTAATAAAAATGAAAATGATAAAATTATTCTTAAAATGATTAAAAGATGTATTTATAAAAAACCTTTAACTATTAATCCTATTTTACTTAACTTCTTTAAATAATGACTTAAATACAATTGAATTATTTAATTATAAATGCTTGAAGCTGATATTATTAATGATTGTATCAAAGTTTTTAATGATAATAAAAATGATTATTTTATTAATTTAAATATTGTTGATAATATTGATAAATATTATGATAATTATCAAGATATTAAAAATGCTACTCTTACTCAATTTATTAATTTTGTTAAAGAAAAAACTAAAGATAATCAAAAATATAATTATTTTCAATTAAAAATTTGGTTTCATTCTAATGAATTTAAATCTAGACTTAATAATTTAAGAGATTTATCTGATATTGAATATTATATTTATATTACTAATAAAATTAATAAAAATAAAATTATTAAATTAGAAAATAAAATAAATTATATTTTTTATTCTGCTTTAATTTCTTTTATCATATATGTATCTTCCAATTTATATCCTAATTTTCTATAATAATTTCTTACTCCTGTTCCTGCAATTATAGCCATTTTTTCAAATCCTTTTTTAATTCCTATTTCTTCTGCTATTGCTATTAATTGTTTTCCATATCCTTTATGTTGCATTGAAATATCTAAATTATTTCCTACATTTGATAATGTTGAATATATATGTAATTCTCTTATTAATCCTGAATTTACTAATATAGGTAATATATTTGAATAATCTGTATTTAATCGTAATCTTAAAAATCCTATTAAATATTTATCAGTTTCATATGAAATATAATATTCATCTCCCTCACTACCATCATATTTAATTATTTTTAATTTTACTTCATTTGGATTTATTTTATTTGCCTTTACTTCTCTACAACGAATACATCGACAACACCAATTATTTTTTTTCATATCTTCATTTAAAATTTGTCGAAGACTTGTAAATTGATGTGAATATCCTGCTATTATATAATGACCTGAAATATCTCTTATAATTCTATTAATTCTTATATATTCCTTTATTTTAATTTTAAATTCCTTTATTAATTCAAATAAATATTTATCTTCATATGGTTTATATATTCCTTCCTCATATAATTCTTTTATTTTTGTAAATGGAACTATTGCGCATGGATAAATTTTTACTTGATCTATTTGAAGTTCTGGATTTTCCAATATTTCATTTAACATTTCTCTATCTAATTCCGGAGAACTTCCATATAAATTTAACATTAAATGCACATCAATTTTATAACAATTATTTTTTAATAATTTAATTGCTCTTTTTGTAATTTCTACTGTTTCTCCTCTATTATTCATTTTAAGAATTTTATTATTAGTATGTTGAATACCTAATTGAACTCTTGTGCAATTAAATTTACGTAATCTTTTTATTTCATTTATAGTTATTGAATCACTTCTCATTTCTAGAGTTAATCCAATTATATGGATTTTTGCAATTTCATTTAATTCAATTTCTTCTTCCAATGTTTGTATTGGTCTTTTTATTTTATCAAAATAAACATTTGCTGAATAATAAAGTTTTGTAATAAATTCCTCTTGATATTCTTTTGGATATTCACTCCAAGTTCCACCTAATACTAATAATTCTATTTTATCTACTATATGACCCATTTTTAATAATGAAGATATTCGAGAATTCATTTGTTTTATTGCATCAAAATCGTTCTGGTTTGCTCGTAAAACTGCTGGTTCTGTATATAAATAACTTTTTGGTTGTTGTATCCAATTATTATCTTTACTTGGTTTTTCATCTGGACAGAATGAACATTTATGAAGACAACTAAAAGTTCCTTTAACTCTTATTCCATCTTTATTAGTATATTCAGGTGTTCCACTTGTTAAAACTGTAATACTAACAATTCCTGATTGAGATTTTTGAATTTTTTTTATTAAAGATGTTTTAAAATTATAATTTTCCAATCCTAAATCATTATAAACATTAATTAAATTTATTTTTGAACAATTTATTTTAAATTCTTTTTTTATTCTTTTTATAAATTCTAATGAATTAAATTTATCCTTTTCATCATCTGTTAATTTTGATATTTCTTTTTTAATTATTATTAAATCTTCGATATCTGTTGTCATTTTTATTTTTATAATTACATCAATTTTATATCATTTTTTATTTAAGAATATTGAATTATTATTTATTATAAATGAGTATTGAAGAGGTTAAAAATTATTGGAATAATAGACCTTGTAATATTAAACATTCTAAAAAAGAAATTAATACAATTGAATATTTTAATGAAGTTGAGGCAAAAAAATATTTTGTTGAACCTCATATTTACAAACTTGCAGATTTTCAAAAATGGAAAGGGAAAACAGTTCTTGAATTAGGTTGTGGTATTGGAACTGATAGTATTAATTTCGCTCGTTGTGGTGCAGATTTGACAGTTGTTGATATTTCTGATGTTTCATTAGATATTTGTAAAAAAAGATTTGAATTATTTGGATTAAATGCTAGATTTTTCAATATGAATATTGAAGAAATTAATTTTGAAAATGAAAAATTTGATTTAATTTATTCTTTTGGTGTTATTCATCATACTGTTGAACCTTCTAATGTCATTAAAAAAGTTGAAAATCTTCTTAAAGACGATGGAGAATTTAGATTTATGGTTTATTCAAAAATTAGTTATAAATTATTTTGGGTTATGATGGAACATGAAATTAAAGATATTAATAAAGGTTTTGAAAAATTAAAAAAAGAAAGTGAAGCACAAACTAATTGTCCTATTACTCATTTATATAGTTTCGATGATATTCGTAATAAACTTTTAACAGATAAATTTGAAATTATTAATATGTGGAAAGATTTCATTTTTACCTATGATATTAATGAATATTATAATAATAATTATATTAAAGACCAATATTGGAAAGATATGGATGATGAAAAAATAAAAGAAATGGCTAATGATTTAGGTTGGAATACTATGGTTATTTGTAAATTACGAAATTAATAAAAATTTTTATTTATCATAAATTGATTTATTGTAAAATCAGTTAAATATGAAAATTCTGCATATGATTTATAAACTTTTTCCAAATA
>JACCDO011300984.1_pt1 | contig 23975 bp, 21 predicted proteins | sample 7446101 | NCBI WGS metagenome assembly JACCDO01 (sample SAMN15323440, study PRJNA562643) | freshwater metagenome | isolation source: river surface water | place: USA:Blue River Watershed | collected 2017-08-16
AGCGCTGCGCGCTCAGCTGGGGAAAGTAGAGCCAATGCCTGGCGAATAATCGCTGCATCCTCTGCCTGAGAAAGAACTTCCGAGTGATCCCCCGATACCTGCCACTTAGCCTCAACTTCAGCCTGGGCATCATCAATCACCACGAGGTTGGGACGACGACCTTCCATGCGGAAGTAGTCAATGCAGAGGTTTTCAATGGTTCGGTGTAGATAAGAGAGTGCGTGCTCTTCCGATTCAAGCTCAGGAGCTGCAAGCATGAACTTAATGAGTGAGTCTTGGGTGATCTCTTCAGCCTTGGCTGAATCCTTCAATACTCGATTGGCATGCGCGAGTAGCTCTGAACGGTGCTCAGTGTAAAAAGCCCCCAGTTCAGCAACTGTCCATACGCTAAGTGCCACTTTTTGGATCCTTCATTAACCGGTTTTGTCCTGCAGAGCCAGCCGTCGCTGGCTCTATCCCCTACTACGAATCCCATCCTAGATTGTAGCGGGAAGGGGACAAAACGGACATTCTATCATGTCAATGTGGCGGTTCTTGATATGAAGTAGATTTTTACTCGAGGTTAAATTTTCCGAATTCAGGAATGATTCTTTCAACCTCTGCAAACGACCCTTCTGCCGCAATTACCCCATCTTTGATGAAGATAATCCGCTGGGCCTCTTGAATCGTGGTTAACCGATGTGCGATCACAATGAGTGTGACCTCGCCTCTCAGCTCAAGTAGCATTTCTGTGACACCAGATTCTGTCTGTCCGTCTAGGGCCGAAGTTGCTTCGTCTAAAACCAGAATGCCTGGTTTTGAGTACAGGGCCCTGGCTAATCCTAATCTCTGTCTTTGTCCACCACTCAAATTAGTTCCGCGTTCACCAATTTCGTGATTGATTCCTTTGGATAACTCGCTAACAAAAACATCCAGCTGCGCAGATCGTAGTGATTCCCAAACCTGTTCATCATTAATTTCTTCGTTTGGATAACCTAAGGCAACATTAGTTTTCACGGTTCCATCAACAATCAACACGTCTTGAGGAACGTAAGAAATCCTTCCTTCAAACGCAGAGATTGCCAAAGAAGGTTGTACATTTGAGAGAAGCACCTCACCAAGGGTGGGTTCCAATACTCCAAGAATCAAATCTACCAACGTAGATTTGCCCGCTCCTGAAGATCCTGCAATTGCGATGAAATCTCCTGGGCGAATCTCCAGATTTATTTCCTTTAGCGTGAAAACATCAGATTCTGGATATCGAAATGAAACATTTTTCAAGCTGACGCTGGGCTTGAAGGAACTTTCATCATGTATTGTTTCATTACCCACTTGTTCCCTAGGATGGGCCGACACATTGAATCTAGCCCATAAATCGAGTGTCTGAGTTGCTACCGCCATGTTTGACCTTATTTGAATAGCACCTTGTTGCATTCTCAGAATTGCAGGTGCAACTCGTGCGCCTGCTGCCAAAAAAATAGAAAGAATTGAAATAGCCTGAAGGGCATCAAACAGCAAAAATTGGCTGGCCGCTAAGACTAAGGAGCCCATTACTAAAGTCATTTCAATGACATACTTACTGATCATTGGAATGAAAGTTGCATCCGCTTGAGCGCGAGCCATCTTAAATCGATAGCCTGATATCAGAGTGGCATATGAATTGCGACGGTTTCGTACGATTGCCTCACGATAGGAAGTGAGTACCTCCACTAATTTTTGATTGCTTTGAATAGTCCAATCAGCAACGTTCAAGGCAAGCTCCGCAGCTCGATACTTTAAGAGATGAAATAATAGAACTGCCACTAAGCCAAAGGTGGCAGCAGTCAAAAACGCCACCAAAGGATTTACCAGTGCGAGACCTAGAAACATCACCAAAAGCAGTGCTCCATCTGTAACGAATAAAACTCCTGTCGCAACTACGCCATTGGTAATTGCACCAATCCCCACGGTAACTAAATGAATTGTCTCTTGTGTTGATTTCTCCTGAATCACCAGGATTGGCTGGCGTAATAGACCCGCAATCAACTTTGATGAAAGCTCAGCCGCCCTCAAACTTAAAAAAATCAATAAACGTTTAGTAAATACTAAGGAAAGTACAGTTCTCAGAACCAACAAAAATCCTGCTGCAAATCCAAGAAGGGCAGCTTGCTGCTGAAAATCTAAATCACCAACTCCTAACGCGTCTAATGCCTGAAAGACTGCTCCAGTTGGTTTCTTGGATTGAATACCATTTATTGTCAGCGCCGTTAAAAGCCCTATAAATGCAACGCTTATCAAGTCCAAGATACTAAGGCTTATCTGAATCAGGGTTACAAAAATAATTTTGGCTTGGTCGGCTCGGGAAAACAAAGCTTTAATTTCACGAAGAGTTGCTTTCCTGCCGAGATCACGGCTGGGTGCAGTGATGTTGGCTCGCCCCCGCCTATTTAAGATATTCAATTTCTATCCAATTCTCTGGCTTGATTCCTTCAGGAGAAGGCATGTTTTGAAACCATGGAGCGGGCATGATCGTAGGGCATCCTTTTTCGTAACTTAAGAATGCGGCCCACCAGCTAAAAGTTGAATTCGCAATCACGTAAGCTGACCCATGTCGCATCAACTCCAATGTTTCTGCCGGGTTGAGCCCATTATCTCCAATAACCCTAATCCCGTAATCTATAGGTGGTTTAATAAATTGGTCCACTGCCGCTGGCTCATCGGAAAAAACCCAAATTTTCCTTGATTGAGCCATTTCTTGTATCTGCATAAGGGCCTTTTCGTAATATTTTGAAGGTAGCACTCCTATACCTTTTTCCATTTTATAGTCACTGAGGCGCAAATGAACTATTACAGGCCGTTCTACATTTGCCAGATTAATCCAGTCTTTCAGTTCCTGAGACTGATTAATAATTTCAATACTTTGCATTTTTTTATAGGTTTCAATTTCAAAAGGATATTGATGTGCCTGAAAATATCCATTTAGTAGAATGTTTTTTGGCTTCACATTAATCTCACAAAAACCGACGCCCATCCCAGAAAAAACTTTTACACAAGCCTTAAACCTCAAAGAGAATATCAAATCACTCGCAAATTCAACTATTTTCCTAAATAAATCAAGTTTGATTCGCTCATTTTGCAAGAGCGCTAACTTCAAGTTTATTGCCAAAACTCTTCGTTCAAATTTAGTACTCTCGGTATAATTCACTGAAACCTCTGGTGGAAATCTAAAGAAAAGTGAGTCAGCTTGCCCGTTGGTTTCCCGGGGCAAGGTGAATCTACTGAATAGATGGACGCTTTTACCATTACTTGAGTAAATTCCAGCAGCAATTTGAAAGAGTTGATTTCCTAAACCACCTTTTAGGAGTACTCCAGTTCTACCCCTGTTTTTTGTCATTTGAGCCTCTTGCCACTAGTCATTAAGGAGAGAAAAATCTTAATGCTCGACCAATTTGGAATAAAGAGTGCATTTATATTTGTTAGAAAAACTCTAATCCTAAATATCCCTCGAGTTCGCACGAGTATTGTACCAAATAATCTCATTAGGACTATCTCAGAAAAAATATTTCGTAATTCGATATTTTCTTGCAACTTTATCTTTGATAATCTTACCGCAATTGAAACTTCGTTGACGCTTTTTTGATTCATAGTTAATTGCATTGGATGATATCGAAAATATTCATAGAAAATCTCATTCGAAAAAAGGATAGATCGTGAGCCCAGATTTAAATCGATTAGAAAAATTTGATCTTCGCCCATGAGGCAAGAATTGAAATTCAAGCCCTGAATAATTGAGCTGCGAATCACCATTCTCCAAAGAGCTGGGTTAATTGCAACATTCTCCAGCCGGCACAGGTGTTGATTTTCTGTCATCGATTGCCCAGAATTCGTAACAAAATTTCCGATGATTACTTCCACACTGCTATCAGCTTGTCTGATTGCGGATAGAACTACTTCTGGTCGTGGCAAATCATCCGCATCCCAGAAGGCAACCCATGGTGAGAGTACAAGCTTCAACCCTTGATTCCTAGCTATGCCTGGAGACCCGTAAGTTCCCTCAATAATCTGGATATCTGCACTGGGATACTTGTTTACGAAATCATGTAATTCAACCCCAGTCAAAGAGTCTTGAATATCGTGGATTAATATAATTTGCAACGGAAGCCCTGTTGATTCAACAATCCAACTCTTGAGTTGATCGAATCTTCCACACAATCTAGTTAGTGGTACTACCACCGACAATGTGAATGACGGCTTCATCTTTAAATCAGTTTCATCCACAGTTAGCAATTCTACCCCCCCATTAAATTTAATGCCTTAGTCGTTGCAGTTAGGTATTCAAAACATTCAAATTACCGAAAGCTTCCTCGCTAATTCTGCGTGCTTCTGTGGATCAAATTTTTCTAATGCATGATATCCGTAAGGCTTAATTTGATGACTTTTAGCCGAGAGATATTCTTCTATGAAAATTGACTCCGCCAAGAGAGGGTTAGGAACTTTTAAGCTTAGCTTCCTACACATGTAGGAAATCACGAAGTCTTCATTTTGATGGCCACTCAAAGCATCTCTTCCAAAACTTGTTGCATCTATCTTTTCAGTCAACTCAATCATAGATTCTGTTTTTCGAATTGAAAGACCTCCATTTCCGACTTGAATATTTCGATAAGGTAACCAAACCAATCTTTTATTGTTTCCATGCATTCTATGTTTAAAAATAGATACCCTAATCTTTTTTCGCCATGGAGCTCCAACATAATCAAAATTCATATCAATAACTGGGTCAATATTTTTCAACAAAACAGAGTCAAGTTGTATAATTGCCAAATAAGTGAATCCATGAAACATCCTATAAAATGCAGAATCCAGCAGGAGTCTGTTATAAGACTGTGGGCTCTCAAAATTTTCTGAACTCATTTTCAAAATAATTGATTTTGGAAAATTCTGGCTTATGTGACTAATATCAACATTATCCGGAACACAGAAAAAATGATCTACATTCTTGTGAAGATTTAGTGAATGTTTGAGCATTAGGTGTTCGACTTCTGCAATTTTCGCCTTATGTGTTGGAGTTACTAAGCAAAACTTCCCCATTGTCACTCCTTTTGTTACAATATCCCACAATGATGATACTAAGTTCAATGGAGTCCTTTGAGCATTTCCAATAGATTTCTAGTATCGGATATGACTGGACCGATTCCTACGAATTTATCAGGTTAAATTAGAACTTTTGTCTGTGTAAAAACATGAAGGTTTCATATTTGAGGAATGCTCTTATCATTAATTGAAATAATTTGTGAATTGGGTAAAGTAGCACCTTCATAACATTTTTAAGAATTAAGTTGCCGAGAAGTATGTTCAAAAAACGTAGGTACTGTCTTGTTTGTCCTACCTCTTGGAAGTTAAGAGACAAAGTTTTTTCAACTTTTTGAAGAATTTTGACTAAGGCATTGTGATTTGCGTATCGAAAATCCAAATTGTTTAAATGAATTCCATTGTTGTTCAGAATTGAGTTAACATCTCTTGCAGATTTATGAAACTTGAATGCAACTATTGACTCGAAATACTCTATTGAGTAAATACCCTCTGGAATTATTTTCTTCGTACTTATATTCTCAAATTGAAAATTGAGATTATCGATTAGGCGCTTTGATACATTAATGAATGAAAATCGACTTGGGTTCCCGAATTCTTTTTGATAACTTGTATGTGTATCTTCAATAACGATTAGTCCTTGTGGGTTCACTATTTTCGAAGTCTCGAACAAAGTTACAAGTTGTTGAAGATTTGTATGTCCGCCATCATCAAGTAAAACATCAAAATTTGGAACGCTTTTTTTGAAGTCCTGCCAAAAAACTGGCTGGCTTTGGTCGCCAATATATATCTCAAATCCATGCTCTTCCCAACGTTTGGCATCAGGATTGAGATCGATTCCAATTATTCGGGCTTTAGGACCAAAGAAGTCTCTCCACATAAAGAGTGATCCTCCTTGGAGAACTCCAATTTCAATAAAGGTTATCTCTTGGTCTCGATAACCTGAAAAAAGCAAGTCGTATACTGAAAAGTATTTCTTATACTTAGTCGAAAAATAGGGTGACTTTTCAAAAGATTCAAAGGATTTTGTCTTTTCTGATTTATTCATTAAACAAATCCGTGGTCCATGAAATTGGAGTTTTTTCGGTAACAAATTCAATGGGTAAGTGATAATCGAATTGCTTAGGTTTGGAAAATCTTATCCATTCGATTAATTCACTCAATCCCTCATCTAGAGTTGTTGTTGTTGCATACGATAAGAGTTGCCTTGCTACATCTGCAGAACAGTTTGCATTCAGTACTTCTTGCGGCCTACCTGGGAGATAAATCGGTTGCAGATCAAAACCAATAATCGTTGCAATTCTTGAAGCGAGCTCATTTATTGAAACGTATTCCTCATCTGGCCCAATATTAATAACCATTCCGTTGACTGAATCCGATTCACACGCCCGTATAATCGGGTCAGTCACATCATTCATAAATGAAAAGCATCGCTTTTGATTACCATCGCCATAGATCACCGGCTGTTTACCCTGAAGCATCCTATTTATCATTATGGAAGCAACATTTCTAAATGGGTCGTCGTACTTTTGTCGTGGGCCTATGATGTTATGAGGCACGACTATTACGTACTTCATTCCATGAGTTTCAGCCATGTTCTTTAACAACATCTCAGAAGCAACTTTTGCTATTCCATAAGGGTCTTGTGGCTTTGGCTGCATTGATTCAACAAACGGAACTTGGTCCTGAGTCCCATAACGCGCCATTGAACTGAGTAAAACAAATTTCTTAACCTTGTGTTTGATTGAAGCGCTTGTCACGTTTGCGGTAATTTGGAAAGTATTTCTGGAGATCAGAGATGGAGAAAATACGGAAAGCCCCTCGTACGCGGTGCAGGCCGCGTGAATCACTAAATCCACGCCATTGAACTGACTCTCAATTCTATTGAAGTCATCAAGGTCGGCTTCAAAGAAGTCCATCCCTTTTGGAACGTTGGACGCGTAGCCACCTATGAAATTATCAATTCCTTTGACATCGTAGCCTTTCGATAGAAATTTGTCAGCCAGGTGGCTGCCCATGAAACCCGCAACACCGGTGATGAGTACAGTAGTCAACGAAATCTCTTTTCCTTAGGTGGACTTTCCCATTATATACAATCCAGAAAGTTAAATGTGGCATGAAGTTCAATCGCATGGGGATTTCGAAGATCCACTCAGTGAAATCGGCATCAATATAGGTTCAATAAGGATTCTTCATTTAGGCCATTATTCACTGAAAAATATGATTCCTATCTTGTACCATTACCAAAATCGCGATCTATTTTTTGGGATGCTATCTTGATCTGTAATCATTTAAGCGATCGGGAAGAGATTTTTCGAATTTTGGGTTTCCTTTGCGGATAAAGTCCAATGTTTTTTGAAGTACTGCTGAAAAAATATTGATTAATTTTACCTGGTAGATTTCTTTAGCAATTATGGTCTCTACAAGTCTCGACGGAACGACAGTACTTGGAAATTCAAAATCTGCCCGCTCGGTTGAAATTGGGAAATCGTGAAATAAGTTTTTTTCTTTAGTGTGAAGTGCGAACTTATCATAGCCAATGTTGCTTACTAAATTATTTCCAGGTAGAACGCACAACATGTTGTTTTCATACATATAACTTGCCAGAGGCAGATCCCATGCGTCAATGAAACCATCTATCGAGCGTCTTTTTCCTGCTGATAGAAATTGTTTGAGAATGATATTAGATGACGGATGCCAACTTTTAACAAAATCACGCTTGGTGTTTAGGATGTGTGGGCGCGCTTTTTGCCACTTACTTTTTGAAGTGGCCCATCCCCAAGTGAGTGGAAGTCGAGTAAATCCTATGGACTTCAACTGGCTTCCAAAGTAGTTATTTCCACTGACCAACAATACCCGTTCGTTTCCTTCAAAGTATCTCAAAGATTTTTCAACAAATTTCAAAAAAATATCACTTATAACAAGGTCGTCCTCAAGTACTGCAAAATAACGACAACTTTCACATATCCAATCTATGGAAGTCAATACTGATACTGCAGCTCCTAAATTTTCTTTCTGATGCCGCACATTAATTACTACCTGTCTCTCTTTTTGCAAACTGGAAATAGTATTCAAAAAATGAATCTGTTCGCTTAGTCCGATAGGATTATCATTTCTATCGAGTGCAATAAAAATCTGTTTAACTCCTGAGAATATAACCACCTCGAGTAGATTCAGAATATTTTCAAGTCGCTGATAACCTACAATTAAAACTCCAAAGTCATCATCCACTTTTTAACAAATTCTTGTAAAGTTCAATATGCTTTTCAAGAATTACCTCCTTTGAAAAACTAGCGTTGTAGTTTTCAATTATCTTCCAATCTTCCCAAAATACAATTTTTTTCTCTATAATGCTTAACATTAATCCTGCTAGCCTCTCCGGGGTGGGCTCAAACAGTTGTCCATTTTGCCCAGCTTTAATAAGGTGAGGGATACCCCCGCGACAACTACCAATTACTGGAGTGCCTGCTGAAAAGCTCTCAAGAATAACATTTGGACTATTGTCTGACCGGCTTGGCACCACCGTACAGTCATGGTCTTGATAAATACGACTCATTTTATTCTTGGGTTGATTAGGAATGTGTGATATTCGTAAGGTTTCTAATTTTCTCTCAAAAGTAAACCGATCCCCAACAATTGTCAATGAAAAGTTGGTTACACCTCTGTCTTGAAGAATGCGGACAGCATCTAAAAGAATATCTAAGCCTTTTAATTTTACAGAGCAATCGCTGGCTACAAAAAGAAAGCGGGTTATGTCACTATGTATTTCCCTCTTTAAAAAAGTACAATCTGCCGTTGAGATTATGTTCGGAATGATCTCAATTTTTGAATTGCTTCCGCCAAAAAAACGGTTTAGGTTCTTTTCCACGAGCCAACCGTTTGGCGAGATAAATCTAATCTTTGAAGCATTATCATTGCTTAGTAACTTTTGTCTCTCGTAATTTTTGTTTGGCTTCATCTCAAATAGTTTCAACCTCGGGCAATTCACGCACGAATTAACAAAATTTTCGCAACCTTGAGAGTTGTGACACCCTCCTGTAAACATTCTCTCATCATGTAGTGTGAATACAACCCAATACTTTTTTGCGAGTTTTTCAATTTGGCGCATTGAAAGCGTATTGAACCAATTGTGAACATGTATTACGTCTGGATTGACGTGTCTGATCTTTTTTTCAGTTATTGTGTTAATACTAAAAACAGTTAGTAAATCAAAATCTTTCTTTGAGATGCATATGTTTAGTAAGGTGATAGCCTTTGATAAAAACTTGCGTAGAAAACTTCCACTCTTTGAATTAAGAATTGTTGAATTTACACCGCGTAGAAGAAGTTCCTCATGTAGATTCGAGGCCGCGATGCCTGCGCCTCCAGTTAGCGCAGATGAGATATGCAGCACCTTCATGAAGTTATCTTAGTAGTATTGCGACAAGGACTTACAAGGATGGAGTCGTAGTTGAAAACAATGGGTCCCGTTGACTGGGAAACCGCGCGCAGGTCTATCTTAAGGCGTTCTCGTCTACCTCTCAGACGTTCTTCTTTTCCTTTTTTGAGTGGGGATACCTTTAGAGGTTTATGTGGGTTCGAATTCATAGAGAATAAGCTCCGTAAGATCGGCAACTATCCTAGGTTCCCAAACTATATATTTATGCAGGTAGATTCAATATTTGATTTTTCTGAGATGATGAAATTAATGCCCTTCGATGTCACGTCCGAGTTTAAGAAGTACTCACTTGTACTTCACAATTCGGACACTGTTTTGCGTTTAGAAGATTTCGAGAATTTGTTAAGTTTTGTTGAAAAAGTGTATTGCGTAAATATCCTAGAGGAGTCCAACAGAGTTTTAGCTTTGCCTATAGGATTAGAAAATCGAAACAAGCTCCGGAATGGTGTTGAGGGGGACTTTGTTATGCGTAAACCTTACACAACTCCATTAAATGTTGAGCGTGAAATTACTTTTCTTGCGTGCTTTAACGTGCTAACAAATCCAAAAGAACGTAAATCTGCCCTAGAAGCCGTGCAAAATCTACCTAATTCTAAGGTAATTCTGAATCCAATTACCCCTAAAGCGTATCGAAGATACATTAAATCTTCTCGTTACGTGATTTCACCCCCTGGAAATGGCCCAGATTGTCATAGAACTTGGGAGGCTCTCTATTTGAATGCAATTCCAATTGTTAAGAAAGAGTCTTGGCCCTTCAAGAATTTAGACATGCCCGTATTACAAATTGAAGATTGGAGTTCCATTTCACTGTTCCAGGAGGATTCAGTACTGTTTTGTAAATCGTCATTCAGAGAGAGCGTGGCTTCTGATCCTATTTTTTGGCTTACACGATGATAGTCCTCAGGCGCCAAATCAAGAAAGGTCTATATCTACTGCAATCGAGGTGCCAGAAAGCTTTGTTACGAACGGTTAAATTTCTTATAAAAATGACTCCTGGGAAGATTTCAATATCCTACTATTCGGGTAAACAATTTGATGGCACCGGGGCACAATTGCAGCGTCTGGCCTCAGTTTATGCGTTATCAAAGTATTTAGGTATCGATTTCATAAAAACACCATTCTCGGGTGTGACTGTTCATCCAACAGATCCTTTTCGCACTGAGGAACATTACAAACAATATCTAACTCGTCTCGGAGATTTTCTTCGATTAGAGCAACAAACCGACAATGTCAAAGACCCAACCGGCAAATCGATTGAATTTTCGATAGTGTCTTCATCTTCTTTACTGAAAATAGTTCTTCTTAATTTTTTCCAAAGATGTAGAATTCATTTAAAAGTTTTCCAAGCTAACTCCATTATTGATTACTGGCCGGAGTTAATTCCGCGCTTTGTGAGTGTGAATAGAAACGAACTCAACTCTGCACAATTTGAAAATTCCGGATTCTCGATTGCTGTCCATTACAGACAGGGGGCAGGAGGGTTTCCAATCTACCCTGGTCAGAAGTTATCACGGCAAATAGATCTAGACGTTTACGTAAAGTTACTCAGAACATGTATTGATAATCTGCCAGAAGTTGAAAAAATTGAAATTATTGTTTTTACTGATTCGCCTCATGAAGAAACTAATTTCGCACCTCCAAAGGAGCAATTGGCCCAGTGGCTCGGTACTCCAGGTTTTGATGGCAATAAAGTCACAATCATCCCTACAGATTTCCAACCCATAAGGTCGCTCGCTTCGAATCGGATAAGTGTCTCGATAGAGCATGGTGGCAACCCACTCGATGCGTTCATATTCATGACACAAGCAGATATATTGATTATGAGTAGAAGTAGCCTGAGTTATTTGGCTGGCCTTTTGAATTTGCATGGCTCAGTCTACTTTCCAACTAGTTTCTGGCACAGTCCGCTTCAATCATGGAAAAAGTTTCGAGATGGATAAAAATTTCCTAATCGCTGGTTTGGTGCGAAATCAGGAAACAAGTCTAGAGAATATCGTTTCAATTCTGCACAATAGTTTTGCTAAGTATGGTGATGTTTCAATGTTGATAATTGAATCCGATAGCACAGATAACACGATAGAAAAATTGACTATTCTAAAGAATAGATATCCGAATTTCGATTTCCTTTCTCTTGGGAAACTTGAAGACAAGATTGAGAATCGATGGGTACGCATGGCCACTTTACGAAATACTTATTTGGATAGTTATATGAATAGCCCTAGTTACAAAAAATGCAACTATTTAGTTGTGGCAGATTTAGACGATGTTAACTTGAGTTTGAAAAGCAGTTCTTTAAATTCTGTTTTCAAGCAAAATGATTGGGCGGCCGTATTTGCAAACCAAAGTAAATATTATTACGACATTTTGGCCTTCAGACACCCAATTCTCTCACCTAATGATTGTTGGAAAGAAGAGAGGTATCTAATCGAAAAAGGTATGAATCCATACAAGGCTAGAAAGCGCGCTGTCTTTGATCGGCAGATTAAAATTCCACGCAATTCCCCCTGGTTGGAGGTGGATTCAGCATTTGGAGGTTTGGCAATTTATAGACGTGACAGTATCAACGGATGTCGATATAGCGAAACCAGTTCGGAGGGGGATTTTGCCTGTGAACATATAGACTTTCATGCACAAATAAAATCTCGCGGGGGGAGATTATTTATCGTTCCGTCTATGATTAATTCTGGCTATGTTGATCACACTGAGATTCGTAAAGCTATGCCGACCATAAAGTGGTTTATTAAAATGCTCTTGTGGGAATTTTCCCAATTTTCGAGATATATCAAAGAGGTATTGAGGGCATGACCACGTTAAATTCTGATTTACCAGCTCTTCTCATCGCTTACAATAGACCAGAGAAAACTAGGCGCGCATTAGATAGTATTTGGGATTCTGGAATCAGAAAACTATACGTCAGTATTGATGGACCAAAGAATAGCCCCCAGGATAGGTTGTTAACTGATCAAGTTTTGAGAGTAATCCAAGAGAATACTTCTCGATTTGATGCATTAACAATCCAAGTCGGAAATGAAAATCTGGGCTGCAAGAGGGGTTGTTTGTGGGCATTAAATTGGTATTTTTCTCAGGTTGATTTTGGAATCGTCGTAGAAGACGATGTCGAAATATCTCCCTCATTTGTAGAATTTGTATCCGCCGTTTCGCACTTAAATGATGAAGCAATCTGGCATGTAAATGGGTGGTCACTTTTTGATGTCCGGAATACTCAGGGCGAATATCTATCAACTTGTTATGGTCATGTTTGGGGTTGGGCAACTTGGGCCAAGAGATGGCAGGAGTTAAGGGTAGAGAAACATGAAATAGACGATAATCTTATTGGCAATTCACATTTGTTAAATGTTTGGAATTCACTTGATGAGTGGACCGATACATGGGATTACTTTTGGCTTTTAAGTATCGAAGTTTCTCGAGGAAAAATTGTTTCTCCACAAAATAGGCTGACGGCGAATTTTGGCTTTGACTCACAAGCGACTCACAAAAGACTTAAGTCTTGGAAACAAGATAGAATTCCAATCAAAGTGGAACTTAAAGCTAAGCCCAAATGTGACCCTAATTTAATTCTTGACCAATTGTTCGAATCTCTTTATTTGCGAGATTTTCGGGGGATATCAATCATTGGCATGTTTTCAAGTCTCAAATTTAGATCTTTTTGCTCCTTAATGGGAAAAATAGTATTTTTCTTCTGTTATGAAAAAAACGTCCATCTGTACCTAAGGATAAAATCTTTACTCTTCCCATCGTGATTTGACTTTAAACCAGTTCTCTCTTTCGTCTTTAAGTAAAGAAGTCTCTGAGTTCCTACAGAAACTGTCAGGGGTAAAGACCATCGCCGCGCTGTGTAAAGCGGCCATCAGGGAAAATGTACTATTTGAGATTACTAGTCCCCTGCATCTTTGCATTTCATTTAATACCCCTGTAGCTGAAGTTGTCTCAGAATTTTTCTCGACTAATACCAAATATCTGACTGGGTCAAGTATCGGTTCAAGATTTCTACTTACCCATTCACTATCATTTGTGAAAAACACTATGGTATCAATTTTTGTTTCTAACAAGTTCAAGGCAAATTCAAGTGCGTCGCCATACCATTCTTTGCTAAGCAAACCAAATGTGCTTTTGTGTCCCAAATAATCACCCCTACGTACATGAATTCCCAGCGTCCGATTCCAGTCAATCGTGGTCTTATTTGAGATCAAATCCGAATGGTTTGAAAGTAAATTTGAATATGGGAAAAGTTGTTGATAACTATCAAAATATTTGGGAGTTTGAAAATAGCCTGCCACATGAATTCTGTTTCTATTTTCAAATTTATCCAAGTCGACAATTTCTTTCTCTAATAATGGAAAAAGGAGTGAACCTTTAAATCTGATTGGGATTCTAAACTTGTATTTTAATGCGTCAACATATTTGTAAAGCCGCAAGCGCTTCAATGCACTTTTAATGGCACTACTCCCACTTAGGCAAGAAATATTCAACTTGGAAATATCATCCGTGTTGTGGCTACGATTTACGTCTGAGAAGTCAAGCGATAAATTTCGATTTAGTTGGTTTGCTAGCACCATGCCTGCATAATAGACGAATAGTTGATTGCCAATTCCACCAACAAGGTGCATGACTAAGACTTTTCTCGTTGAATTACTGGACATTCTTATTATGCAAATCCATCAAATTGAATACTGCAATTGACACATACCAATCATCCCATGCGGACATTTCTTCCAAGATTCTTACAAAACCATTCTCGCTCATGAACTCGTGGATAAGCTTCCGGTTAGCGGTATGATTGTGTTCGATAGAGAGAAAATCTATCTTGTACTTTTTGATATCGAAATTACTTAAAATTTCATACTCGCTGCCTTCGGTATCTATAGACATGTAATTTATATGCTTCGGAGCCCCGTGTCGTGACAAAAGATCATCTAAAGACAATGTCTTAACTTCATATATTTTGGAATCTTTTCTCGCTAAAGAATGGGAATCTTTGGAAATATAATCGCGGATTGTTGAATATTCCCCATTTTTAGATTCTGCAAATTGGAGGATCTCGCCTGTTGACTTCCAAACACAGTCCTTACTCAGTATGGCTTTTCTATTCTTTAATAGACTTTCATGCCAATTTTTTCCTGGTTCCGCAAGAATTCCACTCCATCCAAAGTGCCTTTCCAAGATGTAGGAATTGCTGTAGGTAATACCATCAGAGGCACCAAACTCGACATAAAATCGATCTGAACTATCTGTTAAAGTGGCGATGTATTGAGCCAACAAATCTTGTTGTAGTTGAGAATACTGTGGGTAGTTTGCAATGTTAAAAACCATAAACTTCAATAGATTTGAATCTGAAATCTCCTTCGCAGATATCCATCTGATAACACTTTGGTACTTATCACGCATTTCTATCAGCTCGAGATGGTTTGAATTGCGAACTATTCGAACATCAAAGTTACTTAATCCCCATCTAATAGGAACTCTAATCTTATAGAGGAGTTCTTTTAAAATTGTTTGCTGATTTGCCATATGTCAAGTGTAGTGTACTTACTTCTGCAATATCGTATGTCTGGGTTATCAGATTCCAGGAAAGCAATTGTATATTTTGCCACAAACTACGGTTCGACTGTGGAAAATCGTTCCAAAAGGCGTTCTGCATGTTGGAGCCCACTTAGCTGAACAAAAACAGGAATACCAAAGTTACGGTTTCGGCAATATTTATTGGTTGAGGCTAATCCCATTCTTTGTGAGCGCTTGAAAAGAATCATTTCGGGTGATATTTTCCAAAGGATCGTGTGGTCAGTACCAAATCTTGATAGAACATCTCATGTTGGAGAGGGCACATCCGTATCATCAACCTTAGCTCCGGGTCTTATTAAGGAAATGTATCCCTCCCTAGTTTTCAAAAAAGGAATCAATATGAAAACAACAACCTTAGAAGAGTTGATTCCGCAGACTTGCAGTTATAACTTCATTGGTTGCGATATTCAAGGTGCCGATCTTCGTGCAATGAAAGGGCTTGGATCCCTGAGAGGTAAGGTTCAATCTATTTACACAGAAGTTAGCTTTTGCTCATTTGTATAAAGATTCTGCATTGCTATCGGATATTGATTTTTTTGAAAAGTCATGGATTTAAGCGAGTTGCATTTATGAGAGTACCTGGCAAAGAATGGGGAGAACCTTTCTTATCAGAACCTCTGATTTGGATCAAAGCGAGAAACTTCGGCTCTCACCGGGATTAATACTTTTCAAAACTATCAATTTTTTCAATATGGCAAGAGACTTTTTAAACCGAGCCGTAGGCTCCAGTCCGACAAGGTTGAACTGAACCACGCAATCTATTTAAGGCTCATTCTTAATTACGTTTCAAATTAAGGTTTCAGTTTTAGCAGATTATATTTCAAAATACATCTTATGGCGCTTAACCCATCAATCCAAGTTATCTTTTTACCTTCATCGTATGTTCTGCCGTAATAGGAAATTGGGACTTCATAGATTCTCGCGCTCATTTTTGCTAACTTTGCGGTAATTTCTGGTTCAAGTCCAAATCTTGACTCCTGCAAATTAAGATTTTTTGCATAAGAAGTAGCCATCATTTTGTGGCCAGTTTCCATATCCGTTAAAAACAAATTAGAAAACATATTCGAAAAGAAAGTAAGAAATTTATTCCCCATACTATGCCAAAAGTACAGAGCTCTTCGTGATTCAGATGATAAGAATCGAGACCCGTAAACTGCATCGGCATGCCCGTCAATTAAAGGTTTCAGTAATTTTGAATATTCTTCAGGTGAATATTCAAGATCAGCGTCTTGAATCACCAGAAATTGTGATGAAGCCTCCTTGATTCCGCGTTGGACGCTCGAACCTTTCCCAAGATTACTCGGATTGCAGAGCAAAACTATTTTTGGGTCGTTAAACTCCCTCACGATTTTGTTCGACCCGTCAGTGGATCCATCATCGATTACAATTATTTCTCTAACGCACTCCTGGAGTAAGACTCTAGACAACACCTGAGCAATAGTTTTTTCTTCGTTAAAGCAAGGAACCAAAACAGATAAACAATCTTTCATGCTATCGTAGCCTTAAAATATTCTATTGTTTTCTTAAGGCCAGTTTCTAGATCGACACTAGGAAACCAGTTCAATAAACTTTTAGCGATAGAGATGTCGGGTTCTCGTTTCTTTGGATCATCTTCGGGAAGAGGTTCAAACCGCACTTTAGATTTTGATTCAGTTAATGCTATAACCGTCTCAGCTAATTCAATCATTGGAATTGGTGTCGGGTTTCCTAAATTCACTGGTGTCTGGGAGTAATCAGAGAAGAACAACCTCAAAATTCCCTCAATTAGATCTGAAACGTAACAAAAGCTTCTTGTTTGCGTCCCATCCCCATAGACTGTAAGAGGTTTTCCTTGCAGCGCTTGAACTATAAAGTTGCTGACAACCCTGCCATCACTCGCTGACATATTTGGCCCATATGTGTTGAATATTCTTGCAATTCGTATATCTACATTTTGTTGCCTTTTGTAATCCATAAATAGTGTTTCGGCAACGCGCTTGCCTTCATCATAGCAAGATCGAATCCCAATGGGATTTACGTTACCCCAATAACTTTCATGCTGTGGACTTATGGAGGGGTCCCCGTAGATTTCGGAAGTTGATGCTTGAAAAACACGCGCATTGCTTTTATAAGCTAGCTCCAAAACATTAATGGCACCTTGGACATTTGTTCTAACTGTTCTAATCGGATCGGATTGATAATGTACCGGTGATGCGGGACATGCAAGATTGAAAATACCGTCTACTTCAAAATCAAACGGGTTTATCACGTCTTTTTCGACAAACGTAAATTTGTTTGAGTTTCTAAAGGGTTTTAGGTTTTTCTCGGCACCAGTGAACAAGTTATCGAGTGCAATAACTTCATGTTCCAAACTTATGAGGCGATCTATGAGATGTGACCCTAAAAAACCTGCTCCACCAGTAACTAAAATTCGCATTAGCCTACCCGTCTCTTGTCAAATAAATAACAGATAAAAATTACAGAAAATATTAAACCTATTATAATTGTTGACATTACGTATCTTGGGGATGGCACAGGCCCTACAACTAACAAAATTAAGTGATTTGTAATGACGGGCGTTAACACAGCCAATCGTTTTTTAGGTAGCGGTGATCTCAGATAAAATACAACGTATCCAAAAATCGGCCATAGCCACAAACCTCCCCAACCCCAAAACCATGATGCCTGATTAATTAAAAATCCAGGTAAGAGTGCAACTCCTTCAAGGAGTCGATGAAATTTGTTGTCTACTTTGAATTTCTGTAGATCGACGGACGGGTGGACAACTACTGACCCTAATTGGAGAGCAGTATTTGTTCCTAAACCAACCGGGTTATCTGTATTTCTATCCGTCATATTTTTTGGCGCTGAAAAGAACGGAGGTGGAAGCGCAACACTGGCCCTCTGAAGGTGTGTTTGAATGACTATTTCGGGATACTCAACGGCGAGCTCAGAATAAATTTTGAGAATGGTTCGTCTTTCTAGTTTTGCATTTCCCAAGTTTTCAAATTCTGATAGTGCCACATCCATGCTTGAGCATGTCTTAGGCGTATACCAGGTTTTTGGTTTCTCTATTCTGAAAAGAGTTTCTTCTTGTGTCTTACTTAATTCGACTGCTGGGTGTTGAACAATACATTTTATATCTGCAAGTATTGGAAGCATTGACATATCAATAGGGGTTTTGGAAATTCCAATACTGGTTGTAAGAAATATAGCACTTCCCAAAAATGAAACTAGGATCACTGCTATATATTTATGAAAAAGAGCAACTAACGCACAGGAAAAGATTATTAGAACTCCGATTCCAGTCAGGGAGTTTGAGAGAAAAAGCGTGGCTAGTATCAGGGTTGAATTTTTCGGTGGGCAAATATTGTTCTCTTGAATCAACCGAAATAAATATCCTGTTAATATAAGGACTCCACAGCAAGTAAAAACATCGTGACTTATATTTACGCCAAAATTCCCAAAAAATGGCGTTAAGCAAATAGTAAACAGAGTTTGACTTTTGCTTGATGGACTTAAAGGAAGTGACCAAATGAAGTAATACATCGAATAGTAGAGAGAAGCCAATAAGATAAAGGACGTCAATGAAATTAAACTCCCATTTAAGGTTGTAATTTTTAGAAACCAAAAATAAGTAGCAGTCCACCAATTTGTAGATTTTCCTTCTGCAATCATTAAAAGTGCAGAAGATCCATCGGAGTCAAGTCGTCCTGGATATAAACTCACATACCAGAAAATTGTAATGCCAATTGAATACTTGAACCATATATTCAAGTTCCTGACTTTTGGCGCCAAGTTTTTCATTTTGTACTCCTGTATTTGAATATTTGGCTCGAAGGTACACCCAGTGCCCTGAGTTTACGGGCCTTACATTTGTTTATCGCTGATATATTGCCAGGTATGACCGAAAATAATCTTTTCTCCTATTCAGGCACTCAATTGCTGAGTGATATCGAATTGTATTTGAGGAAGTACTCATTCTATGTTTACTCAAAAATATCTGAGCCATTTCTCCTAAATTCATTCAATGACAACTCTGTCCTAGATTTTGGTGCAGGCACAGGTACGATTGCGAAGCTATGGAAAACACATTTGGGAGTGAGTCCCCTTTGTGTTGAATTAGATTTGCAATTAGCTTCGGGTTTGAGAGAAGCGGGTTTTGAGACCCATCATAAATTGACAATTTTGAATAAGAAATTTCAGTTTATTTACTCAGCCAATGTTATTGAGCACATAGAAGATGACGTGGTCGCCTTGGCGCAATTGAGCAGGGTCCTCGAGATTAATGGTTTGCTTTGTATTTACGTCCCTGCTTTTCCTATACTGTTTAGCGAACTCGATAGAAAAGTTGGGCATTATCGTCGCTATACAAAAGAAACCTTAAATCTGGCTCTTAATAATGGTGGATTTGATGTAGTCAAATCAGAATACTGCGATAGCTTGGGATTCCTCATTACATTCGTTCTAAAGTCTTTAGGATTTTCTTTCGGCGGAGCTAGAATAGCCTCAAGAATTCTGATGAAAGTTTATGACTCGAGCATTTTTCCATTTTCAATTTTATTGGACCGGATTGGGTTTAATAAATATTTTGGAAAAAATTTATTTGTAATAGCGAAACTAAAGTCGCCAAACTAAGACTTCGTCTAGTGCTACACCTCCGGTTAAGGTAGATAGATGCACTGGCATTTTTCTAATTTAGTCGTCTTTTGTTGCCGGGTAAACTCATTCGATATTTAAGTCAACGCTGCTCGCCAATTGATAAGGAGGGGGTGTTTTTTGATTCTAAAATTGAAGGAGTGATTTTCGATTTTCTTACTCTTCACGGTTTCTGCCGAGAGTCACAGCACGAACTTGATTTGAGCTTTTTTGATAAAGCCCTAGGGATCCATGACTATTGAGCCATCTGGGAGAGGAAAGGCTTTGAATGCTTCATGTTTCGATGTGATGAATGCAACGACTGGGGAAGTTTGCTCTAATTCATGGTAATTAATCCAAGGGTCCCATGCAACGAAAGGTGCCTTAATTTCATTCAGGTTGTGAAATCAAATGTTAAAATCAGTCCAGGACTTGCACCCCACTCGGTGTTGAAAGGTGCACTGCAACAATTCCTGATTGACCATCGTTAGTTGATTGATCTACCCACTCGATATTGACATCACCGAGTGCGGCGAGGATTTCTTCCTTGAACCAAGAATCTGCAAGTTGATCTTTATCAGCAATAACAATCTTTTCGATTTCAGCAAGGGGTGTTCCATCTTGTGATGGGTGGTCTGCCGATAACCACTGTATAAAGAATGGGAATTCGCGGGTATCGGCAATCTCTTTAACACCGATTTGCTTCCACTTAAGATCTGAACCGTTCGGGCGGGTACGGTGGCCTTCGACTGCTTGGCGACCGAATTTAGTTTCAATAGGTGAAATATCTTTTGTGCTAAAGACCCATGTAAACCAACCGCCGCCTTCATTGGCTTTCTTTGAAACTGCTTTGCCCCAAGGTGTTTGTTCTGTGGCTGGGTGATCGAGCGGGCAAACTACTTCTATGTATTGGCCATTCTTCAAAGATGCTGTGAAATTTCGAGTTCCAAAACGTGGGTGAATACCACCATCTACAAAAGTACTGCCCAGGCGTGAACCTAGGCGTTGAACTGTGTCGGCTAATTGCTCATGGGAAGTTACATAAGAGACATGGTCTAAGCGCATGGGGAAATTCTGCACAATCTTTAGGGGTGGTGCTGACCAAGGTGAGAGCGTTGAAAGTGGCTATTTACGCGCTAATTGGCACATAAGTGCCTCGCACGTAACCAGTGGGGCGGCGTTGTGAGCCAAATCTGTGCGGGCCTGCATAATCGCATTAATTTTGCTGAGGTTTGAATGAGAAGAAGTGCTGGCGGCGAAATTTTCGATTTGGGTCTGCAGGTCTGTATTGATTAGCGCGTCCCGATTATCTGATTGCACCATCATGACATCACGGTAGAAAGTTGCTAAATCTAAGAGTGCACCATCAATTGAGTCACGGACCAAACGAGTAGCCCGAGATTTTTGTTCTTTCTCTAGCTCTTTCACAGCCTTTGCGGCACCCGTTGCCATCCCTCGGCCAGTAGCGCCTTTGCCATATGCCTCCTCAAGTTTTTCGATTTCCATTTCGTCTCTGCTTTCAGAGGTTCTATTCGCTTCTTCTGTAGCGATGTCCACCAGTGTTTGGGCTGCTTGTAAGGCTGCCGCAAGCGAACCAAGTTGGAGCGGCAGCTGCATAATGACATTCCTATTGCTTCGAACTGATTCATTATTTGCAAAATATTTTGCGCGCCCAATATGTCCTTGGCTGACTCGAGCCGCGAAGTCGGCCATGCTTGCAGAGATTTTGTCTCTATTTATTAGAACATCTTTTACAGCGTCAATACTTGGTGTGCGTAATTGCAAGTGGCGGCAGCGTGAACGAATTGTTGGCAGCACATCATGAAGAGTTGGTGCGCAGAGTAACCAGACCGTGCGAGTTCCTGGTTCTTCAATCGCCTTAAGTAGTGCATTTGCTGCTGATTCGGTAAGTCGATCGGCATCTTCCATGACAACTATGCGCCAGCCACCCATAGATGGCGCCCATGCAACACGGGTAAGTAGTTCACGGAGTTCTTCTACTTTGATGGAAAGTCCCTCGGTCCGAATAATTTCAACATCCGGGTGTCCACCTGTCACTGCTGACTGGCATTCATTGCACGTGCCACAGCCTTGGTTTGGGCAGATGAGAGCTTGGGCAAAGGCCACTGCGGCAGAGGATCGGCCCGACCCAGGAGGGCCTGTGAATAACCAGGCATGTGTCATTTCTTGAGATTCCGAGCCTGTCCTTGAATCTGCAGCAGCGCTTTTAAGGATGTCGATGATGTGTTCTTGCCCGACGAGTTCATCGAAGACGAAAGACATTTACTTGCGGAACTTTCGTTTAGTTTCTTGAGTGGCGTTGCGTTTAAGTGCAGGAAGCTCAGCCACTCTTGTGGTGATTTGAGAATGAATTTCTTCAACTGATTGTGTTCCGTCAACTACAAAATATCGCTCGGGATCCATCATGGAAATTTGTAGAAATTCTTGACGGACGCGTTCGTGAAAATCTAATGGTTGTGATTCGAGTCTGTCACGAGATTGCAATCTACTTAAACCAACTTCAGCAGGAAGATCAATCAAGATTGTGAGAGTTGGATATAAACTTTCGGTAGCCCAGCGAGAGATGCGAGCGACTTCTGTTGGATTAAGAACTCGACCTGCACCTTGATAGGCAGCAGATGAGTCGAAGTAGCGGTCGGTGATAACTACTTCACCGCGATCAAGTGCTGGGCGAATTACTTCATAAACATGATGTGCACGATCAGCTGCAAAGATGAGTGCTTCAGCTCGTGGCGAAATGTCGCCAGTTTGGTGGCCAAGGAGAATATGGCGTAGTTCTTTTCCTAAATTACTTCCACCTGGTTCGTGGGTTAGAACAACAGTTTCACCTTCTTGTTCTAGCCATTGAGCCAGTAATTTAGATTGTGTTGATTTGCCAGTGCCTTCACCACCTTCGAAAGCGATAAAGACACCTTGGGTGGATTGACCGGTGATTGCACCGAGGTCGCCTTGAAGTGCAGCCATGATGTCAGACCAGAGAGAAACATTGGGGCGGTCTTTCATCTGGTGGTATGAGACTGAACCGATTAATACTGCGATAAGACCAGCAATACCGATGGTGATTTGAGCACCGTTGTAATCAAGGGTGAGGTTTTCGAATTCGTAGCGGTGTACACCGATAGTTGCGGCGATGATGGGGGCGATGGCTAGGACTGCCACCAAGGTAATGCGGATCAATGATTGTACGAAAGCGAAGGTGCGACCACGGATTTCGTCGTGGACTTCCATACCCAGCATGGTGAAGCCAGTAACCCAAGCAATACCGCTAAAGGTGCCCAGGATGGTCACAATGATGACTGATAGAACTAAGTTAGAGATGAGTGCAAGAAGAACTAGGAAGATTCCTGAGGTGGTTAGGGATGCTCCAAATAGCCTGCGGCGAGAGAACTGCGCAAATATCCTTGGGCCAAATGCAATACCGATTGCAAGACCTGTAAAGACAGCGCCGAAGAGAACACCGTAGGCGGCATCACCACCACCAAGATCTCCTACAAATGTACGAGCAAGGCCAATTACAGCACCAGCTGCTGAGAAGGCGCCCACCATTCCGATAATCAGGCCACGGATAATTTTTGATTCAGAGACAGCCTTCCAACCTTGAATCAATGATTGGCCAACATTGGATGATTTATCGCTCTTTGCTGCAGCGCCTTTTGGAATTTCCTTTATCCCAAATACAGTCCATGCGGCAAAGAGGAATGACATGGCATTGATGTAGAGCGCAATATCAATAGAGTTACTTGGAATAAGTGGGCTGATAGCTGCTATTGCACTGGATAGAAGAGTGAGGATGGAAAAGAGAATTGCAGCGATAGGTGCTGTGCCATATGCGGCTAGGAGTGATACTTGATTTGCGCTTTCGAGTTTGTCGCGAGGAACAAGATTGGGAACAGATGCTTCTTTAGCTGGTGACCAGAAGAGAGTTAAACACTCAACCAAAATCATGGCGGTATAGAGCCAGAAGTATGTGTTGACGATTGGGATAGATATGTAGAGCGCGGCACGCATGATGTCGACGTTAAACATTAAGCGGCGGCGATCAAAGCGATCTGCGATTACTCCCGCGATAGGGCCGAGAAAGACCGCAGGAAGAAGGCGAGCAATAAAGACACCGGCAATTGCAAAGTTGGCGGTTGCATAAGAACCGCCAGAAAGTTGCTGGGCCATCGCTGTAGTTGCAAGTAGGCCAAGCCAATCTCCCAAGGATGAGAAGAGCATGGAGTTCCAGAGCTTGCGAAAGGCTGGGATAGCAAGGACGCCACGGGTGGCCTGC
>JACCDO011991299.1_pt1 | contig 23972 bp, 17 predicted proteins | sample 7446101 | NCBI WGS metagenome assembly JACCDO01 (sample SAMN15323440, study PRJNA562643) | freshwater metagenome | isolation source: river surface water | place: USA:Blue River Watershed | collected 2017-08-16
CATTCCACAGTACTGGGCGGGACTCCTGTCACAACGGCACGTATATAGGCCGGGAAATGTATGCAGATTACTTGGTATTAGATAATTTATACACTTATTTCAATGAGCAAGTGTTCAATACGAGTGATAGCAAGCCATCCGGTGTCGCACCATACATATGCGAGGCAGTTCTACCACATGATGATAAGGACAATGTCATTTACGTGCTTCCACCAAGACGACCTGAACAATTTCTAGGTTTATACCAAGAGAAAATTATTGATATATCAAATGTGAACAGTAACGCCGGACCATCCAGTGAAATCCCTGTTATTCTCGTCCTTACCGACGTCACATTGTACATCGTACTGCTGTCAAGCATCTCCTCGAATGCCACGTTCAAGGACGCACCAATCCCTGTATTACTACGATCGCACGAGCTATATACACTACGCAAATGTGTTATTTTCTTTGGTATTCAACGGTGTATACTACAATTCGATCAAAGCGAGTTAAACGCATTAATCCCTTTAGCATCGTCGCCGGTATCGGATACCGCTATGAATAGTGGCAGTTTAATCGAAACATTTCTATCTGCATCACCTATTGCATCGTCACCAGTCGCTACGACGATGAGTTTATTGTCCACGTCACCCAAGCGTAACGATAACGGCAATATCGCGAGTAATAATAGTAGTAATAATCATAGTAATTTAGCTCAATTAGCTAATATCCAATCCCGTTCGCAAGCGATTGTGTCGTACATGATATTAACGCGCGATAAATCACGCAATTCACCGATTATAACCCGCATACCACAGGTGAGTAATGCGGCACGTTGTATTGAGGACAATCGACTGGGTAAGTAGCACCTATCTTTGATTATTTACTTACTCATTACGACTAATTTCCATTTATTTCACTAGGAAATGTAAAAATTATTAATAAAAGTCAACATTTTGTGGATGCCATTTCCAAGTCGTTGAGCACCAACAGCATTGAAGCGGATATCTTGCACTACCAAATGCTTTTCCAAGTGAATAAGAAGGATTCCATTAGTGGTGGGGTACCGTTGCTTCCACGTACCATTATCCTTACCCCATCAGTGCTATTACTATGCGATGAAGACTTGTGTAATGAAGAAGTTAGTATCAAGATCATTGATCGAGTGGAAGTCAAGAATATATGGCGGATGCGTCAGGTACGGACTACTCACTCTCTCACACACTATTACTCACTCACTCACTCACTATTACTCACTCACTCACTATTACTCACTCACTCATCAGGATAATATTGACAAAGATCCATTATACTTCACTATTACGTTCAAGTCGACGTCACTTTTTGCGAAGAGTAAGAAATGGTCACTGAAAGCAGAGAGCAAGCAAGCTATTGCGCGTCTGCAAGATGATTGCAAGCGCATTCACAGCACGCAAGGGACTAGTAGCAAGAGTAAGTTTATTGTGAGTATGTAGGACTAAGACGTGAGAGGTAAGTTCCCTTTTTTATATTTCTGAGCGATGAAAGACATACCAAATGCAATGCTTTGTATTATAATACGATGATTAAAACTTATTTATTGGTGGAGCTCATGACAGAAATTTTTACTTCATTCCCAGTAATGACTCACTTATTTACTCACCATACTCACTGACTTACTCACTCACTCACTCACTCACCATACTCACTCACTCACTCACTCACTCACTCACTCAGTGCTATTTATTTGCAATTGTATTATTTGTAATTAATTTGTGATTTTCTCTTCACTGTCTTTCCTTCTACCAGTCTGTTTAGGGATTACAAACACCATACCAAAATAACTTATACCACAAATTGCCACCATGAATGAGACAGAAAAGACAGATTCACGGTCGTTGCATGCGTTAGTAATGGCTCGCGATGTAGCTGGCGCAGAGGCATTACTGCGGGAAAGAAATGGTTCCTTTACTTTCTCATTAGCGACCTCCATTAACTCAATTACTTACTTACTCACTCAGATTGTGTGAATCAATATGATACCAAGCAACGCACCCCCTTGCATGTAGCTTGCTGGCTTGGAGATTATGAAATGATCCAAATCTTGATAAATGCAGGAGCATCGTGTGCATTACTAGCTCAAGACGGATTCACTTGTTTACACTTTGCAGTGCAAAAAGTAAATGAAAATGCACTCAATATCGTGAAATTATTATTAAAAACGGATAAAACTTTGTTGAATAAAAAAGTTTTCAAGGGTAGAAAGTCGGCTTTACACCTTGCAATTAGCAAAAATAATTACGATGTTGTCCAGTACTTTCTAGAGTCAGGTAAATGAACAACCTTACGTCACACATTCACTTGATCACTAAATTTAACTCACTCACTCACTCTAGTGCGAATGAATCCATTTGATAAAATAGCTAATGGAACTTTACCGATTGATCTGACAAATGACGCCAAACTTAAGGAATTAATATTGATATCCATGCAAAAAAGAGGTAATCAAAAGGAAAAGACGAAATCAACTGCACCAAAAACAGCAGCAACCGTTGCAGGAGGACAAAGCAATCCACAGTTAGCTGAGACCGTCTCCAATGTTACCATTCAAGCCACACAGAATGCGGAAGAGCCAGAGGAGGCGATATTCACATTAGACGACATCGAAGCCATCGAAGATGAGGACGTGGAGCCAAGTAAGCCATCGACGACCATGGAAGGTAAGAGACATCAAGAGGAACATGCTTATGGAGCGAACAAGAAACCTAAAGTTTCGTTAAGTCACTTAGAAGATGACGAATGATTGTACATGTGGCTATTACAACTGGGGAGTGTTTATCAATTAGCTGATGTACAACAGATTGCGCATCACAAAGCGATTGGAATAGATAGCTTATAAATGTAAAAAAAACTACTTATTTGGCTGCTACTTGATGTATCTATTTATCAAATCTTTAACTCATATTTTACGTAATTTAAAATAAAACCCTGGTAAAAAGTTGATTGAAAAGTAAGATTATCGACATTGGGTTCTAATATGAAAATAAACGATATTTTATTTGTTCAGTAGTTCAAGCTGCAGCTTCTCACTGTTTCTGGTATACCTCTTGAATCTTAATTACAAGTTGATACTTTCCTTCAAACTGAACCGACCCTAATTTGAAAAATAATGTGAAGGAATCACAGGGGTCACGGAACTCCGATCAATCCTGAACCAATACTCAGAAGAATAAGCGCTTACAATCTTTGAGTCAACTTTTAAAATCGAAATTTTACAAATTTAAAATTTTTACTAAAACCCTAATTATTTAAATCCCTAATCCCTAAAAACTCAAAAAAGGATACCTTTTTAGACCAAGTACGGTATTGGTTACCAAAACATTTTTTTGGTCCAAAAGGTTGCAGCAAGGAGAAAGCCACTAAAGGGAAGGAGGAAGAGCAAGTTTTTAGCAGCTGTTATGAAACGAGATGAGCAGCTTCTATAACGAAGGCATTCACTCTGGCGATGATAACGATACTCCAATATATGATAATATTTCTGATCTTGGTACAGACTTCAAGAATCATAATGATAATTCATTTAATTACAGCAGCAATAATCGCTTTGATGATACTATTAGAGATCGAGAAAGCATTTTTGAGACATTTGTGCCGGATAATGTTAGAAACATGGATGACAGTAGAGAAAATTTTGCTGCTGTTACGGAGAATAATGTATTTTTTGCAAAAAGGATTGGGCAAAGATGGCTATTTAATATGAAATATGATAAAGGCTGGCACGCTTTTGTTATATATAGATCATTCTTGTGGTTTGAACCTAGAAAATCTAGTAATTTGAAAACATGCTATGACGACTTAATTAAAGCAATTAATCAAGGAACAATAGATTCAAAAACAGTCGGTAATGTACTTTTAGATCCAACAACATCCGTAGAAAAATCTGCAAAAGACAATTGTATTGTTATTGTATCCAACGGCACAGACTCCGTTGAGATCAAATTTGCTAATAGCGATGCTGCGGAATCGTGGAGTCGTGGTTTAAAGTTCGCTTCAACGGACAACTTTTTCACTGGTGTTTCCACCCAAAGTTTCAGGGACAAACTGAATCTATTAGTGCTCGGGTATTTGTATAAATCTGGGAGTAGGAATGATGTCATGAATAGATTCTGTCTCAACTTACGCGACGAGTCTGGATCATCTGGATCAAGAATTGTGCTTACTAGCGCATACAACTTTCTGAAACTAGTTGTAGACAAAAGCGAATTAGATCTAGACGACGTGTACGCTTTTGCAAATCTGCTGGTTGCCGTATCTACGAATCTGTATCTTCGAGTGCTAATCATTCTTGTTAATGTTGTTCCGGGGATGATAAATAACTTTGTCAAACCGTCCGGACTAGTAATACAAGGTGATATTGCCCATAAATTTACTATTTCAAGGAGTACAAAAGATGGTATCAACCGAGATATTGATTACTTTGTGAACTACCTTATTCACCGGACCAACGAGCTGTCCCAACCTCCGACGCACCTAGACTTCGAAGTATTGCTGCGAATAGTGCAACATCCATCAAGGCTAATGGACGATCAATTAAACTCGCGCAATGATAATAAAGAGGTATCAAAGCTCGAGTTGCAATGGATTTCGAACATAAGGTCGCGTTTAAAAATTTTCATTGTTGAGAATTATGACATATTTGACTTCGACAATATGTTCACGAGCAAAGGCTTGTCATTACTGTTCTCCATCTCTGATCAGGTACTGTGTGAGCTGAACTCGAATGATAATGTGGTGCAATATCTTATTGCAAATCTAAGAAAAGATTACGCTCATGCGCAATTCGTAGCTAGAATAGATCCAAAGTATTACACTGACGCTGTCGAAAAAGTAGGTCCTGATATGAAAAAACATTATTTCTTACCAACCAGACACTTCCTGTCTCTGCTTTTTCGCGTAAAGGTCGCTCACTCACCCACTCACCCACTCACCCACTCACTCACTAACTTACTTACTTTCTTACTTACTTACACGCTCACACACTCTCACTCACACACTTACTCACTCGCTTAAAGGAGAGCGCTACGGTTTTTTATTTTGATTTTTTATTGCGCTCGAATTTGAATAACGACGATTTCAGGTGCATTATTCGAATGGGACTTAGATCGGACTCCAAACTGCCTGAATTCTTGGAGTACTTGTTTTTTGGAAAGGATGGATCAAATTGCGGCTACATGTGCGGTAACCTTAGCACCATACCACTTGCGGGCAACATCATTTTGGAAGAGCTTATAAGTTTCTCCAACGAGCCTTACAACGTCAATGAATTCAAGGATCGTCCTAAGATTTGGAAAGTTTTGTGCTACATGCTGCGCTTAGAGAATGTTGGTAACATAAGAAAGCGTTGCAACTCATCGAAATGTAAGTGCGGAAATGATCATTGTTCTAATCTGGGCAACATTGCATCGATTCAGGGGTATATTAACAAGCAAGGCAGTGATATGCAGTCTATACAGCGCCAGTCAAAGCCTATAACGGATATACTTCAAAAAACTGCTTTTTTAATGGAATTTTTATTGCCTTTATTACGTATGAAGGCGGCTAGATTTGGTCCTGTATTGAAGCGTATTTCCAGTTCTGGCAATGATACGGACGTCTTCGCGGAGTATCACAAGGTTGATGCCGAAGAGATATTATACGGTTTTTTCAAGCTCTCGTTATTGTGTAGGTTCAACTTCTTCTATGAGTTTGCTAGGAAAATGAATGATGTCACGAACGAATTTCAAGACAACTTAATGCATATGGAAGAGAATAATCTTCGTATGCGTATTATAAATGCATTATGCGATACAGCACAGGGTGGTTTTAGCATAACCCAAAATTTGAAAGCTAAAATGACAAGTGGAGTCATATTGCGAGAGCCCAAACACTATCGTATGGTAGCATTAGTTACCTGTTGCTACACTGGAATACATATGAACGAGCAAAATCATACAAGTCTAGTCACGGTTGCACTCAAATTAGATGATTACAACGATATGAACAAGCGAGTGATTGCAATCGATTTATGGTGTAGGGATACGCCTAGTGCCGTTAATGGTTTTAAAATGATATTAAAGAATGTAGAGTCAAGACCAACAACTGAATTAGGGAAATTATCGTTAGAAGATATTCGTGATTGCGCAATGTTAATAGTCAGGGCGAAGAAAATTCTGTCTAGTGGAACTGCCTCACGAACTCTAATAACAGGGTCGCAGTGCTTGGATGCACTCTTCAGCCACTACGTTAACAACATGACACCAGGGGCCTGGAAAGAAGCTTTTAGAGGTGCCGAATCGATTGCGATGTTTCTCAAGTATTTGAACAGAGAGGATGTTGATAAAGCATATGCTGCCTTTTCAGTGTCCAATCGAGCAAATAGCTCATTCCCTCCCTTGCTACAATCATCTAAAGCTGTATTTAAGTCCCCAATAGTATCTGGAGCAGAATTCGAGCGACTGGTATCAACGGATATGGCCAAGTTGAACAGTATGGATACTAATGTCGCAAACTTTATCCAAGACTTACAGGCTAGAGGAGCGGCACAGGCAGATAATACCTCAAAATTTCTGCACATTATAACTGCTGCGTGGATGGTAAGATTTCATTTATGTTACTATTGCCCTAACTAATAAGTCTTTTGCATCACTAGACCAAAATGTACGCAGAAGTGAAAGTGCCTATGGCACCTAGAAATGTCCAAATAATTACTGTCTTGTCCATCATAAAATGGTATGAAGATAAGGGCGACGTTAACTTACTGCTGGCACAAGTTGGAACCGGCGAAGGTAAGAGTTTAATCATTTGTATGCTCGCAATCTACTTCGTTATCTATAAAAAGCAGCGTGTGCATATAATGGTCAACAACTTGGGCTTGTTACAAAAAGATTTCAAGAATTTAGCAAAAATTTATGGTGCGCCCGAGTTTGGTATTCAATTGTTTATGTCAGAGGAGTCCTCGGATAAATTTGGAATCGAGCAGAACAGTGTCACTTACTGTACTAGAAGGGCACTAGAAATATATTACAGCTCTAACATAATTAAGAAGGTATTACCTTTCAAAAATACGATATTGATTGTCGATGAGGTCGATGACCTCATCGTATCAGATCATCCAAATACCACTTACGTTCAGAGGGATAACGACAGTGATAAATTCAAAAGATATCTTGATTTATTACGTGCGAATAGTAATGCACATTGTCCTTCGAATGATCCTTTAGACAAATGGGTATGGAAGCAAACCAGCAGCGCATTTAATAACCGAAACAACCGCGATTACAAAGAAGTTAAAGGTAAATACGTTCTATTAGGAGAACGAGGAGAAATGTTAGTCAATACTTATTGCATCGGGTTGGAGGCTAAGGGATATTTAGAGCGAAACTTTGAGCCAAGTCTTAAGACTCGCTATTACCAGCTGTCATTGCCTCATATGTTTGGACAGTATGGTACCATATTCGGATTAAGCGGATCATTAGGTTCGCCAGCAGAGCTGAAGTTTTTAAATGAGACCTATAAAACATTCACCTTAACAGTACCCTCCTTTCTGGATACTTGCAATAATACACAGAAAAAAATACCCACTCTTATCGATGATTGCGTATATTTGGAGTCTTCTCAAACGAGCCAATTCAATAGAATCGCCAGGGTTGCCATCGAAAAGTGCAAAAAGGTTCCCGTATTAATTATTCTAAAAAATGTGACTGCAGTAAAAGACTTGCAAAAACTTATTTTACAAAAGTTAAAGCCTCGTAAGCCCATTGAGAGTATGGATAATCGTTACGTCCAGATTTTACTTGAACGCGACGAGACTGGCAATAAGTTGGATTACGGCATGATCATCTCAAAAGCTGTGGAGAAAGTCCACGATGAAGATAGTAGTAGTATTGCCGGCACCACTATCCCAGCCTATTATACCATTACTATCACCGATTGGTTTGGCGGTAGGGGACATGATTATATCACGTATGATGAAGACGTTGAAGAGAATGGTGGCGTACTTGTAATCGTTGGAAGTATTCCTCCTAATGAACGCGAGCACATTCAGTGGAGAGGGCGTACCGCCAGAAGTGACAGATCTGGTTCCATCGCGTATATATTGGACAAAACAGAAAATCAAGCAGAAATCTTTAATAAATTACCTCCTGAATTACTGACAGCCAGAAAAATTAAAGTGGATGGAATTATCACCACGGACACAAGATACGAGGGGGAAATTATGCAAGACATTATGAATCTACAAGATAGCACTGTTGACAGAAGATTAACAGACTTAAAGAAAGATATTCGTCATGGAAAAATTATCAATGAGTTCTGTGATAACTTTTATTTAGAATACGGAGAGGGCGCGCCTTGGCCGGCAACTGACAATCACCGTCACTTACGAAACTTCATCGATAGTCCTGGCAGTGACGAAAAAGCAATTATTTCCAATATCAGAGACTTATGCTCGACTATCGCCTTCATAGGAGGAGTGAGGTCGAAGTACTTCTAAATTATTAACTATTGAATGTATCCTTAATTTAAAAAGCTTTGTCAGTACCGATACTTTTTTTCTTCAGTTCAACAGGTTAGGGGTTATATGCTCATGATGAGACATACCACGATTGTCATTATCAGATTATAGGATAAGAATATTCGATGATCAGCATTATGCAGCATTATGATCATAATGATGATTGTCGAATATTATCCTATGATCTGATAATGGTATGTCTCACGAGCATATAATCCCTAACTCAACAGGGGAGAGGACTACCTTTTTGGATACAAAATACCATCTTGGTACTACAACATCTAGGAACTACGTTAAACCGTACTGATCTCGCCGAGTATCTCGAAAGCGATGACTTCCCAGGGCTTACCGAGCCCACAAGACTTACCTTTTCTTGTGGGAGACACTAAAAGTAGGCACCAGTATAAAGTTTGGTCGGTATCCTTCAATCATGATGGATCTAAACTTGTTTCTGCATCTGAAGATAAAACAGTAAGAGTATGGGATAGCGTTAAAGGAAATCTAATTTACGAAAATCTAGGCCACCATAACATTGTTACAGCAGTTGCATTTAATAACGATGGAACCCACATATTCTCGGGTTCATGGGATAATACTGTCAGAGTATGGGAAGCATCAAAATTGAAACAAGTGATAGTGTTGGATAATGTCGATGGTATTTATGGAGGAGTACAGAGCGTCGCCATTTGTTCCACTGGTCCCAATTGTTCTCCTAAAATTGCAGTCGCATCGTTTGACCGTAATGTGCATATTTTTAGCGCACCATTTAATAATTGCCTCAAAAAGTTAGAACATGAAAGTGCTGTATATTCGGTAGCATTTAATCATGACGGAACAAAAATAGTATCTGGTACTCATAAGAATCATGTGTATTTATGGGATACAATTAGCTACTCGTCAACTATATTTCGGGGCCATGAAGACTGCGTAAATTCTGTTTCCTTTTCCCGCGATGGTACCTTAATTGCTTCTGGTTCCAAAGATATGACAGTTATACTATGGGAAATAACTGGAAATATAATACACAGATTCTGTGATCATGAAGGGTATGTCAATTCGGTAGCATTCAATCACGACGGGTCCAGAATAGTCTCTGCATCTAGCGATAAAACAATCAAAATATACGATGTTCATACTAAAACCTTGGTGGTCTCACGACATGGCCACGAATCCCCGGTTATCTCCGTAGCATTCAATAGCACCGGCTCCAGAATAGTATCTGGTTCTGCTGATGGATGTATCTTCGTTTGGAATGCTATCACTAAAGAAGAGGTTGAGGCGAAAGTTCGAAATCTAAATAATAATATTTCTATTAATAAAATAGATGAAATAAAAAATATATTAAATGACAAAAAGGACATCGAAATTGGTATTTTAGCGAAATTAAGCAATTATTTCAAACATATTCTTGACGCCAAAGAGTCGATAGATCGAGGAGGTCCTTATTTACAACCAGAATATTCAGCAGAATTAAATACGTTACTCGCGAATGTAGTGCTACCGACAACCATCGACATCGAAGGTCACACTACAGCGTTATCTCTGGTCTGTAAAAAGCTCTTGGATAATTCAAATAAGAATTGGGAGAAGAGAATTAGCGATTTTAAACTTTGGATAGCAGGTTGTAGCATCAATTACTCTCTAATTGGTTGTAATGATGGAAGCACCGTGTTTCACATGCTAGCCAGTCGTCGCCATAATAGATCAATCGAAATTTTGAATGCTATTCTGACTAATATCAAGGTGACATTGGTTCAACCTGAAAAATTAAATTACGCGAATGATTCCATAAATATTATTCGGAAGTCAGATAAAAAAACTGCACTGACTATAGCCATTGATAACGGCTATATTGATATTGCTACATTGCTAGTGGAACATGGTGCTAAATACGATGCGAAGGGGTTGCTTAAAGAGAAGTATGATAAGCGAACTGAGTGGATGCCATTCGTGCAATTAATCTACCAAAATAGTAAGCAAAGTGACACCATTAATGTTGATTTTAATACTATTTTCGCTGAGGAGCCCCTCTTTGCACCAAATATACGAGTATCTGCAGTTGGCGACGATTTTGAGGCAGCTTATTTTATTGATTCATCCAGTGATTTGTTCCAACATATGTCAGTATTAGTCAAAGAAATAGAGCAGTTAGAGAAAGAGATGGAAAAGAGCAATGACATGATTAAGATTGCGAGGCTTGCCGACAACTATACCAAGCACCTAATGATTCTAATAAGGCACCCAGAGATGTCGATGGATGACGAACTTGAAAGCGATTTATGCGCGTATTTTAACTTTGTGAAGAAACACGAACTTGCTATTCATCCTACTATTCTAGCGGTTGCCGCTCATTATTTTTTTAAATGCAAATCAGATAAAACTATAAGTAGAGGTCTTTTATTGGAGTTAGGATCTCGTTACAAAAAACAGTTACATGAAGCGGATGACGCACTTGTCAAGCTATGCTTAAACACAGAGCTACCGGCGTTCGAAGAAGTTATATTCTCTCTCGAAAAACAAGTTAAAAAGAAAAAAAATTTAAGTAAATATGAGGAATTTGTCAACTCCATCCCTGAGGGTAAACGAGTCCCGTTCGATAAATTATTTAATCATATGGTAGGATTAGACCGCGTCAAAGAGGTGGTCATGCAAATTTATAAGAATGCTATGATTACACAAATACTCAAGGAAAGTGGGCAAGAGGATAAAAATATTAAGACCAGTTATAACTTTATCTTTGCAGGCAATCCTGGCGTTGGAAAGACGACGGTCGCCCGTTTATTGTCTGAAATATTGACTTCAGCCGGCATCGTCAGTGACACATATAAAGAGTATACTGGCTCGAAGTTGTTACAACTAGGGTCTAAAGAGTTCATGAAACAGGTCGAACAAATGACGGGAAGTAAGAACAAAGGAGGACCTCCACCTGCTGCACTGCCGAAAGATCGATTTTTAGAAAATGAAATAGTCGAAGTGAAGTGCGCTGACGACAAGTGGTATGAAGCACACATTATTGAATTACCTATGCCACCTTTACCATCGTTGAATCCAGATGGTACCAAAAATACAAAAGAAAAGCCACCTGAAGATGTGTATGGTGTAATATATGATGACGGTAAGAAAGACAAGGCTTCGTTCTCGAATATACGACGAGTTACAACCAAAAAACGAGCTGGTGGCACTATTTTTATTGATGAGGTATTACCCAATACTAATTACTCTCACATACTGTATGCATAATCACTAAAACCATATTATTTACGCAGGTGTACGATTTAGCTCCATCTAAAAACAAAGACGGTGCGCTAATAATAGGGGAGCTACTGTCATTAGCCGACCCAAGCAACGATAACAATGTTTGTGTTATATTAGCGGGCTACAAGGATGATATTGAACGAGAGATATTCGAAGCGAATGTGGGTATGGCTGGCCGCTTCACTACCATTAACTTCGATGATTTTGCAGACTCCCACCTTCATGATATTTTCCATAAATTATGTAAAAATAAGCGACTTATATGCGATGACAATGTGTTCGTAACCGTCAAGCACCGACTTAAAGTCCAAAAGAGCAGAGGTAAGGGGTTCTCTAATGCACGTGCAGTTGAAACACTATTTAAAAAAGTAGCAACTAACGCACTCATGAGAGTTTATGGGGATAAGCCAGAAAGTAGCATTAGATCCCTTATTCAGTCTGATTCTAGTATCCAACTCGACATTGTCGACGTTATTGGCCCTCCTCCGGACGAGAACAATTTAAGACTGCAAGAAGCATTAGATGAATTGGAAACCAAATTTATTGGCATTCAAGAAGTCAAAGATGCCATCAAAAATATTGTGAAGTTAGCCAGAGACAGCTACCAGCAAGAGCTAAACAGTCAAGCGCCCAAAGAGTTCTGGTTGCATCGAATCTTTGTCGGTAATCCTGGCACTGGTAAAACAGAAATTGCCAAACTATATGGTCGTATACTAGGTGCATTAGGTCTTCTATCGAAGAGTGAATGCGAGTATAAAACAGCAAGTGAGTTCATCGGGGATGCAGTTGGTGTATCAGCAGCTAAAACGAATGCAATTTTTAAGTTATCTGAAGGAAAAGTACTAATAATCGACGAAGCATATGCTCTTCACGATACCGGAAATGGTAGTGGATCATACGGCAAGCAAGTGTTAGATACAATATGCGACAAGATATCGGGTTCTCCGGGCCAAGACCTCGCTGTGATCATGATTGGTTACGAAGAAGAATTATTACGTATGTTTCGTGAGTCCAATCTAGGTTTATCTAGCCGTTTTAATGTGACCAACCCCTTTCGTTTCCGTGATTTGACTGACAACGAACTGAACAAATTGATTACCAAGAATTTAAAAGATAAGCAGCTTTCTAACACTCCGAGGGACGTGCGCATGGAAATGGTCAGTAAGTTGATACAACAAAGATCATTACCAAACTTTGGAAATGCGCGGGATGTGCTTAGTATTGTCCGAAGCAGCTGTGAGCGTATGGCCAAGAGGGATAGCACTCAATTATGCAAAACTGACATTCATGGATACGATGAAGAGACATTAGAGATGATGAACAATCCAGCTTTGCTTCTAAATGAATTACTTGATGTTGAAGACTTACATCGTCATTTCACTCATTTGTCCCTTATTGTAAAGTCAAAGAGAGATTCGGGTGATAATATCATGAAGTTAGTAAAGAATTATGTTTTTTGGGGCAACCCTGGAGTAGGAAAAACTAGGGCAGCAGAAAATATGGGTAAGTTATTTTATTCATTTGGATTATTGCCCACGTACAAGTGTACTGTCATCGGGGCCCAGTACCTAACAGGTCGCTATGTCGGAGAGACAAAGGATAAGGTTCTTAAGTACATGAGCGAAAATATAGGCGGTATTTTGTTCATTGATGAGGCATACAACCTCTATAGTGCTAGAGGCGGATCATTCGCTTCCGAAGCACTTGATGCATTAAATGATTTACTCACTCAGTCAAAATTTAAAAATAAGATGGTGGTTATATTGGCTGGTTATAAGGATAAGTTAGATGAAATGTTTGAGCAAGGAAACCCCGGTTTCAAATCTCGCTTCACTCACTTCATCGATTTCAAGGATTGGACATCAGATAGCTTATCTAACTTGGTCATAAGAACTCTCAAAAATGATAGATATATATTTGCTGACGAAACAATAGCAAAGGGGGTGCTGACTGCTGGCTTTGACAGCATGAGAGCAAGCTTTAAGCACTTCGGTAATGCGCGACTGGCTATTGATAATCTTGTACCACTCATTGAGGATACGGTTGATGTAGCAAGTGTATCGAAAGGCAGTACAGAGAAACGTATAATAACCAAAGAATATATTGTTTGGTCGGTAAAGAAGCTGATCGACGACAACAAGTCGCACAGTAGAAGTATATTGAACCAGTTACGTGATAAAAGCGAAGGCTTTTTATTTCGGGATGACTTTGGTACGAGTTCTCCTCCTAAAGAAAGTATAAAAATTAATAAAAATGAGAAAATTGATGAGACGCCAAAAGAAAATGAAGAGAATGGCGACGCTATTATAGACGAAAAAGAAAATGAAGAGAATGACGACGCTATTGTAGACGAGGAAGAAATTCTGCTAAATCTTGCTGCAAGAAAAAAAGGATTGGAGAAAGCATTGAATACAAAAGATGACGATAATAATGACTCCCGGAGGAAAGAAAGAAACATTCGAATACAACAGGAAATGGAATATATTAAAGATTGGATAGATAAGTACAATGAGCGCAAAAGGCGGGAAGCAGAATTAAGGAAGCTTGCAGAGGAACTTGAAAGAAAACGACGCGAAGAAGAAGAAAAACGCAAGAAAGCATTGGCCGAAGCAGAAGAAAAGAGACGAAAAGCCATGCTCGAAGCACTCGAAAAAGAAAGGAAAGATCGAGAAGAAGCCGAGCGGAAGAGATTAGCCGAACTGAAGCGTCTCGATGAGGAACGAAAAGCAGCAGCAAAAATTGAAAAGGAACGGTTAAAAAGGTTGGAAAAGGTAAAAAAACTTGGGAAATGCCCTGCGGGTTATGATTGGATTGAGCATGGCTCGTTCTACACATGCACTGGAGGAAGCCACACGGTACACAAAAACCAGTTATAATTACCATTTTGTATCGTTATAAGTACTGTGTTGTTAGAGATGAAGATTGAGAAGTGAGTTAATTTATGATCAGAGAATAATACTGTAGTATCAAAAGAAGAATTGTTACTTTATCAACTACTTATCTTTTGATTTATATCACTAAATGCATAACTGTAACATATTAAATGCGAATCGATGCACTACAACATAGCTTTGGTTTTCTGATATTTTTGGTGCTTCCCTACGTTTCTCAAATGCGTGCATATGTAGCTACTATAACCGGTAAGTGTTTATTAAACGGTTGTATTTACATTAGCTGATGTGCAGCAGATTGCGCATCACAAAGCGATTGGAATAGCGATAGCTTATAAAATGTAAAGAAAACTATTTATTTAGCTGCTACACGATTGTTGTATCTATTCATCAGATCTTGAACCGCCATCGTAACATCGGGATATTCAGGACAGTACGAACTAACCATTCCATTCCCAAGCTCCTTTTCACGCTCCACATAGTCCTCATCTCTTAGACTACCAGGTCGGAACGAAACGGTTGTATCGTCATCATACGCTGCTGACCCGGACGCCGTATTGAAGTTGTGGTGAATAGGATATGCTTGCTTTGATTCGGACGTAGTAATATTTTGTACTTTCTTAGTGCTAGGGGAAGCCGATTGAGTGCGAAACGATCCCTTCGAGGAGGGAGACGTGGTAGGAGGTGATGGCACCTTGGCTCGTTCTGATTCAACTTTAACTACATCTTTCTTTGCTTCCAACATTTGACCATTTATGGAAACCACACGAATAGCACCCTCACCAGTCCATGTACTCTCTAAATGCTTTGCTAATTTCTCTGTCTCGATAGGCGAGAAGACTGGAGTAGTATTACTTACGAAGGTGTTGTCATTTTTGGTTTTGTTATCACTATTAGAAGCGACAGACGAGAACGACACGGTGCCTTTGGTTCGCTTTTGAGCATTGGGTGATTTGAGATTTGATTTGAGCGCGGAGTTGAAGCTGCCGGTTGTGTTTGGACGACTTCCACTAGGTGGGGAAGGTGTGGGTACATAGTCACTAAGACCAGATGTCATCTGTACGTGTTCCATTGTCATGTTACCAAACGAAGCACCAGTGTTGTGTTGCGAGTCATTTAATGCATCATTCAAGTCATCTTCATCATCCCATTTTGTTACATGAAGATTTTCAAATGGAATATATTCATCTTCGTCTTCATGAGTACCTACATTATTCACCGACGACGTCTCATCACCATCATTGCCATAAATATCGCGCATTAACTCATCATCGATCCCCTCGCGATGGTACTTATTGCTATTTTGTATGGGTTCTTCCGTATCCCAAGTGACGTCACTTTTCACCGTAGTGAATGAACGTGTTTGATGAAAGCCTTCATTGACTTTGTTCAGATTATCATACGGTTGTGAGTTATAATCATCATCGTCATCAATGCAATCAACAACGCCATTAGCCAGGTTTTGAAGTCTCTTTGCATCTTCCTCGTGCTCTTTGCGCACCTTTTCTTCAAGCTGTTTCTCGTACAACTTCTTCACTTTAATTTTCAATCTTTGACGCTCAGCATTCATATTATTCTCTAGTGCCCAGTAGCGACGTCTGGTAGAAGAGCGCAATTCTGCCCGTTTACAACGATGTGTTTCTTCCATAATTTTCTCTTCTTTTTTGTGATTCTCGATTACTAAATCAACTTGAGCCACATTTGCACCCCACGGACTAGAAACAATTGCATTCGCGATATTTTCACGCCATGCATTTTGATAATGATCATCAATTTCTGCTGCCTTTTCTTCTAACATGAGCGCGTCTTCGATACGACCTCCTCGCTTTAAACGACGAGCATTACTGCGATATTGCACAACTTGAGGATGAGGTTTACGCGTATTGAATGATGCAGATTTATTGTGAGTGCATATATAATCCACTGGGCATGAGCATGTTTTCGCTTTGCCAATTGCACGACGTTCCGCTTGCTCAATGATGTCAGCAAATTCCTTCTCGTGTCTCACTTTCATTTGCTCTACTTCTTTGCTAATTGATCTTTCTAAATAATTTTTTTCATTCTGCAATACTTTCAATAAACGATCTTTCTTGCGCTCTAATTTCGCTTCCAAAGTCCTATATTTCATTGAAAATATCAGGTTAATCGCATTTCTTTCATTTATAAGCTTACCTCGCATGATCTTTGTAAAGTTTTTTAACTTCTTGATCTCGTAATTTTTTTGCCTCGTTACGATATAGCTCAATTTGAATATCCAACTGATATGCTCGTTCCATAAAACCCATGCGACTAATAATCAATCTTTCTTTCTGTAACTTACGCAATGCCGACAAAGCATCATCCTTTTCGTTAACAACAGCAGCATTCCCGGATGCCGATGACAAATGAGAGTTGGAATACTTGCGACGAGAAATATTCTTACTTCCTAGCAATAAATTCCTGCAATACGAACGCAATTTTGCTCTACTTTCCGCTTTCAAACCTAAATCTAATTAAATTGTTAGAGTAATGTAATAATAACACAATTATGACATGGTGATGAAATAATTAGTTGATTCCCACCTAGCGACTTAGGCTTCTTGATCTCTCTGCGGTATAGTGACAGCGCTTGCTTCTGCTTCTGGGTGGCTTCTGGGCGCATCACTAATTCCTGACTTGGCTCCATTTCAATAATTCCGAATCGATTTCAAGCCACTGCGTGTAACACCAACTACAAAACTACATGCTGACTCATGAATTTTTTTAGGTAGTTCAACCGGACCCAGGATTTACATTACAAATGACGTAATACATTGTATACTAGGTCCATTAAGTACTAAATAATACACAGGAACGTTTTATTGCAGTAAATGACTCCGATAGAGTAACTAAAACTATCGTTACTACTTTATTTCTCGATTTTGATTTTTGTGCATTTAACTACGTACCAATTGCCACTAAGTATTATCAATGATATAGTTAACGATGCTAAGACCCTCCAATTTACAGTTAGGAATAGCAATAAAACTTTAGTTTCGGTAGTGGTATTTATTGCTTGTAGATGCTGAAAAATGTGAGATCAGACGAGCCCGAAACCGTTTCGACCTTCCTACAAAATTATTTCTATTTATTTTTATACTTTTTTTTATTTATTTTCAATATTTCTGTAGACATAGTGCCGGTACGGCCGGGAAATAACGTCAGATTTAATCACGGGAGTGTAGAGAATTCCATTGTAGTGTTTCAAAACGTCAGTGAATGAGTGCGTGTCATTAAAAACATAAAAAAACAACCAAGAAAAGTTTAATGAGCAAAGGATCATCGCAAAGGTCTCTTTCGAACCGATCGATTGATTCGTACGATGATAATTGCAACGATGGTAGTAAATCGGCGTTTTACTTATTAGGAAAGGATATTCGAGCTGCTACTATTAATAATGATGAGGAAACTTTATTAATATTGTTGGATGCAAATCGTAAACTTGTGGATCAAGCGATTAACGAGGGAAACTCTTTTGGTAGAACAGCAGTGTGGTTAGCTAGTTCTAAGAACTATGACAAGGTTTTATCAATATTGACCAGATATGGAGCTGATGTTAACAAGGCCGATAATGCGAAAGAAACACCAGCATACATTGCATCACGATATAATAATGCCGCTTGTCTATCCATATTACTAAAAAATGGTGCAAATATGCATATAGTTGAAAAAAGAGGAGAGGTAACAGCAACATTCCATATACTTCATTCTTTCATTCTATTGCTATAAAATCAAAAAAACATCCAACAACTTCATTTATTTGTCTGAATCACAATAATAATAATTATTATTAACATTACTATGCATTTTTGTAATTCATAGGAGCCAATTCATGTTGCATCGTTTTATAACAACCTAAAATGTGTGAAGGTATTAGTTGAACATGACGTTACTTGTGTGCAAAAACTCGACAAAGATGGAAGAACACCAGTTTACGTCGCTTGCTACCACGGAAACTTTGAGATATTAAAGCTTCTTGTCGAAAATGGAGGTATTTATTACAGCTATTACTACTCTGCTACATGTAACACATATGCTTACTTTCATACTATTGTATTGGTCACTATAGGCGATGTTCAAAAATGCAGAAACAATGGCAAAGGTCCAGTATATGTAGCATGTACCGAATCCAATCTAGATTGTTTAGGTGCAATATATCCCTTTTACTAATTTTAATACCTTTTCATGATTCTCATTGTAATTACATTCCTTACTTATTGCTTCGTCATCTAGAGTACATAGTTCAACACGGTGCAAATGTTAATGTTCCAGACAAATGTGGTCGCATGCCACTTAATGCGGCAACAGACGAGAAAATCAAGAGATTTTTACGTTCACGTGGTGCTTCATGGAAGGTGTAATATAATATTGTACAAATTAAAACATCAAAAATTATTTTTGTAGTCGTAAAATGTAATAATAATAAATTACTTTGTTTGATAATACCCTTTGGCGTCCCTTTGAACAATTATTTCTTTTTTTTTTCATGTTTATCATTGCACAGTTCCGCTTTTTTTCTTTAGTTTTTTCTTATGTATTTGTTGAGTTAGATTTCTGGTTCTGTGGGAGTGAGCTTAGCCTGTAGTGTCTGAGCTGGAAATTTCGATGCGTCACGAATTATGCAAAACTGGCAACAGTAGAGGAAAGAAATGATCCGACCATTCACCAGCAGTGCAATACGCAAACACAACGTGAATAGTAGCGTTGCAGTGATGGTTACTGGTAAAGATGTGCGCAATGCGGTGAGAAACAATGATGTTGAAGAGTTGGCAACATTACTGGATAAACAAGGAAGCAATAGTGAAATCATGGATGATACAGACAATATGGGTCGATCTGCGGTCTGGATAGCGGCATTTAAAGGTACCGAGTATTATATCTATTAGAGTTCTTCTTACTTATTTACATTGTGTTCAGGTTACACTAAGTGTGTCAAGCTATTACTCGCTTGTTCTGTCGACGTTGACAAGTATGACAATGCAAAGGAAACGCCATTGTATATTTCTTCAAGATATGGATATTCAGATATTGTCTTTGCTTTACTGGAACATAATGCAGACATGGAAGTTGTAGAAACAAGAGGCGAACAACCAATCCACGTGGCAGTAATGTACAATCATTTAGAATGTGTCAAAGTATTGATTGCACACACTTTAACTTGCGTGAATGCTATCGATAACAATGGACGAAGTCCAATATTTATTGCAACTCGCTATGGAAATGTTGAAATACTTCAATACTTAATAGTCAGTGGAGGAGACATTAATCACAGTCATAACAATGGTAAAACGCCATTACACATAGCTGTTTCTGAGAATAATATTGAATGTCTCGAGCTATTGCTGAAGTATGGTGCTAACTTGCAAGCTAGAGACAAGATAGATAAACTTCCAATTGACTACGCAACATCAGCAGCAGTAATGGCGATTATCAAGCGCTACGAAGATGGGAATACTCGCCCAAAGTCACCTATATCTGTCATGACAGCTGAGATTAATGCAGGTCAAACCAAGTTAGTGAATTCTCTTGATAAGGAGAATGACAATGTGTTATATTCCATCATCGTCAAAGAAGGCAAGGTGAATCCTGATTGTATGAAGTTTAAGTACGTCCTTGGTACAGGAAGTTTTGGAGTAGTGATTGGTGCGGACTATATGCACAATGGAGTGCATTATCCATGCGCTCTTAAAGTATTATCTAAGACGAAAGTCTCGGAGAGTAAGAGCTTGAAGCAGGTTCTGTCTGAACGAGAAATATTGGAATTAATGTCGTGTCCATTCATTGTTTCATTTGTAGCGACGTACCAAACAGCGCAGCAACTAGTCTTTGTAACCGAAGAATTGAATTATGATGACTTACTGTCCGTTATATACCATACCAGTGAGTACAGCAATGGCTTGTCCCTGTCGTTAACAACTTTTTATATAGCATCGTTAGTGTTGGCGTTGGATCACATCCATGCAAAAGGGGTTGCATTTCGTGATCTTAAACCCGAGAACATAATGCTTAGTAGTAACGGTCACATCAAAGTAATTGATTTCGGATTGGCAAAAAGAGTGCCTTTCACCAAGGTCGTGGCTAATGAAAATACAATATGTCATAAAACGTATACATTGTGTGGCACTCCAGAGTACTTGGCCCCTGAAGTTGTGTGCAATCTGGGCCACGATCGAGGAGTTGACATATGGTCACTCGGTATCTTGTTGTATGAGATGATCATGCAAACAACACCATTTGCCGTTACGAACAAGGATGGAAGCCCTAGTTTAGAAGATAATATCACTTCCTTATTCACTAATATTGCAATGGTGAAGCGTATTGGCGTACAGCTTCCAGAGAAATGGCATAAATCAGCCAGCCACGTCACTACCTCGTTAGTAACAGATCTTCTTCGCGGGGATATGAAGGATCGTCTCGGGTATGTGGAAGGTACCGCAACCATATTGACCCATCCTTTCTTTAATGATTTGAATATACCAGCATTGAAAGCATGCACATTGATGCCAGAATACGCACCTGAATTGCTGGATTGTACTGATTATGAAAGTTTAAAGAATGTACCTAATGTAAGAGCATTCAAGGGGGACCAACGCATATTTGAAGAGTTCTAATTGACGTAATATTTGATAGTTTTTTATATTGAGTTACCGACTTAATATTAATCGCGAGTATAGAAATTCACAAGTATAGAAATTCACAAGTATAGAAATTCACAAGTATAAAAATTCATTAGTATAAAAATTAATTAGTTAGTTAGCATGTTTAGTGTCAATAGTCAATATTTTGTAAATTGTATTTAAACCGTGCGTTTCATAACCTCCTGATTGCGCTCTGTACAACACCTACAATAGCTGTCGATGACGCACTCGCAGTCGCTGGTGGAATTGATAATTCTGAACTGACTACAACCGACACTTCGATGGTAATCCCTGTCGATGGTAATCCCTGATTGATTGAGTCATCAGAAAACCATGAGAAGTCAACAAGAATTTGCAAGGTAGAAAGGGTGGTTGGAGAAGTAACAAGAGTAGCAGTAAAAGGTGTATCGTAATAGGTGGAAGTAGAAAAGTAGGCATTACTATGGGGTTGTGGTTCTTTGTACTCCTTTTACTTCTCTCATGCGTCGTAGAAGGATTTTACCCGCCAATACGGTCGAGGACGAGCTCACGTCTTTTTAATGCAGGAAAGGACAGTGGCACCCTTATTTCTGATACTGCTACTATTACAATGCAGAATAATCAACTAAAAGTGATTGAAATTCGCAATGATACCATTGATATCTACCGAGATTTAGTTATTGACTCATGTATCTTCGCTATTAATACCTTTTTTAATAGTAAAGCGACAGAAATAAATGACAACATGTTAACAAAAGCATTACAATGGGTACAGAATGGCACGAAGTATTTTTATATTAGGAGTTTAGTCAGTAATTTTCATCGGGTAAGATAATATTCACTCAGTTTTGCATAATCATTATAATTGTTATTATTACTATCATTATTAATAAGGAATGTTTGGGTCGACTTGCAGTGTCAACATCGCGGCTTCTTATACTAGCTGATGCCGATGAAAAAAAAATATTCGCTATTGTGGAATTGTTTTTCAGTCAATATTACCCATCCAATAGCACTGAACCGCCCTTGCCAATATTCAAAATTGCTAATTTAATTGTTGATAAATCGGTTCGAAGAAGAGGTGATTTGCACTACTATTTCACGTAGTAATTGACTCACTAATCGTTTATTCATAGGGATTGCAAAGTATTTAATATCAAAATGCATCGAAGTAGCAAGAGATACGTACGAAAGCCCCTTCGTATATCTACAAGTAGAAAGTGATAATACTGCCGCATTACAATTGTATGAACAATTAGGGTTTGAGGTATGTGATGTGAAGAAAGAAAGGGTTTTTATTGACAGAGAATTCTATATTGGAATTGATAAACGTCAAAAATTATTGCTTAGAAAAAATATATAATACGTTGTAGTAATGATGTAAAAGTGTAACTATTGAGTATATTTGATATTTCTTACAGTTAATATTACTGATGGATAACTCGGTCGTTCAAGTGTAATCATTCACTAGCTCGCCAAGGTATGTTGTACTGCGGCAATGTATACTCCTCTAGAAGGGAGGTTACGTCTTCAAACCACTGCTTACTTGGTCCTCTACCGTAGAATGGGTACCAGAATTTGGTATACCCATCATATCCTATTGCTTCGGCATCGATATGTGATTGTCGGATCCAGTGCAATGGAATTTGATTACTAACAACAGAAACTTTTGGAAGAGAAATATTTTCATCAGTAATGATAAAAGCGTGAACATTTCCTGAAGTAATAAACGTATGCGGGTCACTTCCATGTATAAGAAGTTGCTTGATAATGTCAACACTGGAACATTGCATAATTGCCCAGCCAAGTGTATCCCCTTCGCAAAACCAATCAGAATCATAGTTCCATACTCGACTATTTAGATCAACATTAGGTCTATTCAATTGCTTGATTGTTTCATCAAGATTGTCATTTATAAGTGCCTTATATATTGTAGGTTTATATTCACTCGAATAGTTGATACCTGAATAAGTTAGTTAGTTTTTTTATCTGATGAGATGGATACGTAATACCTTGAGGTATATAAAAAGAAGGAGTTAAAATCTTAAATGGATGCTTCGCGTTATGTGAAGACAAAACGGGTGATGATTCCGCTGTAACAACATTAAGATTTGTAGATTCTTCTGGGGATTCTTCTTCTTTCTTCGCCTCTTCTACTTCTTCTTGCCTCATTATCTCTTTAAACTTTGTTTGCTTCTCGGAAATCCTTTTCATTTCTTTTTCTGCTTTTTTTGCTACCTTCTTCGCTGCTTTCGTAGCAGTTTGTTTCTTCAATTCTTCAGGTTTCTTCTCTTTCATTGTTTGTGTCCATATTTGTCGTTTCTTCCTTTTTGAATGCAACACTTTTCTCATGTCAGTTTTCTTAAAGGATCGGTACATATTATTTACACAGAAACCGTTTATGTAATCGATTCTGGGTTATCACAATTATAAACAGTAAATAGAGAGGTATCAATCATCGCTGCCTCTACATATATATATGTATATATACCGTAATTGCTGAAAGTCGAGATTTATTATTAATATTCATTTATTTTCATGGTTTTGCTGATTTTGTCATCGTTTTTCACTATATTTCCTTTCCAAACCCACTAAATTAAGGATATTCTCTCTTCTGGTTTATTGCTATCGTGTGGCGAGACTCGGGCTTAATACCGTAATATTTTTTGCGAAAAATGC
>JACCDO010023239.1_pt1 | contig 23962 bp, 17 predicted proteins | sample 7446101 | NCBI WGS metagenome assembly JACCDO01 (sample SAMN15323440, study PRJNA562643) | freshwater metagenome | isolation source: river surface water | place: USA:Blue River Watershed | collected 2017-08-16
CAGAACCTGCTGTAGCGAGCTTCAATAAAATCTCCCTTGACTACTCCACAGCAAACAAAGAAGAGCGTGAAGATCTTATTAGCAAACTCGCAGCCGGCATCGGACGCCTACTTGGCGGAACGGTGAGCCTCGCCGGCGATGAAATCATTCAAATTGGACAAGTAGTAGTGTGTGGAGATAACGTGGAGAATCATCTCTTTGCATGGCCAGACTGTGCGCCGATTGACGATGTGGTGGTACATAGCTACGCAACGGAGGCTGAGATGCTCGCTGGCTGGTGCGAGTGGATAGCCGCAGAAGATCCTGACGAGCTCGTCGGCTACAACGTATTTGGTTTTGACGAACGCTACTTCCATCAGCGCATGCAGGAGAATAACATGACAGACTTAGAGGCATATCAGAAGTTAAACCGGCTAAGCGGTGATGGTGCGGAGATGGAGCTTGACGAGAAGCGCCTGGCATCATCTGCCATGGGTGATAACTATCTTTATACATGGCGCACACAAGGTCGCCTTCAGATTGATCTACTACACTATGTACGTCGCACAAACGCGGGTCTGACGAGCTACACTCTTGACAATGTAACACACCACTACTTGTCAGCAGATGTAAGCGGTGTTCGCTTGGCCGATGTAGAAGGAGCCTGGATTGTTTCACTCAAGCGACCAATCAAAGAGGCAAAAGCTGGACGCGCAGTGGTACTGATCGACGCGCTTGAGGAGACTGTGTGTGACAAGTTAGAAGTTGTTGAGGTTCTGGCCGGCGGTGAGCTACTTGTCGTGGCGGATCCTGAGGCTGATTGGGAAGTGGTGTGTGGTGCGGTGAAGTGCTCTATGGGCAAGGATGATCTGCCTCCCAAGGAGATTTTCAAGCACCAACTCGGTGGTCCAGAGAAGCGTGCTGTGATCGGCAAGTATTGTATTCAGGATTGTGCGCTCACAGTGGATTTGTACAAGAAGCTGGAGACGTTTGCGAATGCCATGGCAATGGCAAATATTTGCTCTGTACCAATTGCTTACATCTTCACACGTGGGCAGGGTATTAAGGCAGAGAGTCTGATGTTTCGTGAGGCGTGGAAACGCGGTCAGCGCATTCAGGTCCAAGAGGCTCCCAAGCGCGGTTTTGCTCCGATTGTCGCGGCTGTGGGTGAAGATGGTGAAGAGGCCGAGCAAGAGGCAGAGGACTCGTATGAAGGTGCGATTGTCTTGACACCTGTGCCTGGTATGTACCGAAATGTAGGAGTATGTGACTTTGCTTCACTATATCCTTCGACAATGGTATCTGAGAATATTTCACATGACTCACTTGTATGGGCGAAGGATTATGACATGGATGGCCGACTAGTAGGGATTAGTTGGGGCTCAGAGGAGTATGACAAGCTAGATGGTTGGCGATACACTGATATTGAGTTTGACATTCTGAAGCCGGATCCTGAGGACAAGAGGAAGAATCCTCGCAAGATCAAGGCGGGGCTGCGTGTGTGTCGCTATGCGCAACCTGCTGGAGATGCGAAATCAACTGTGCCGCAAGTTATTCAGATGTTGCTCGCGGCGCGTAAGGCGAAGCGAAAGGAGGCGGAGAAAGAGACGGATCCTGCGCGTGCAGCTCTGCTGGATGTCGAGCAGCTGAACTACAAGCTGACTGCGAATTCGCTCTATGGGCAGCTGGGCTCGGCAACTTTCAAGGTGCGTCTCCAGCATTGTGCGGCGAGTATTACTGCTTATGGTCGTAAGCAGATTATGTTTGCGAAGGCCGTGATTGAGCGCTTTTACGGTCCTGAGGCGGACGGGTCATGGAAGGATACGAGAGGCAAGGCGACTATTGTATATGGCGATACAGATTCTCTCTTTATCGGATGGGACTTGCCCCCTGGCATTGAAAAGGGTGTGCCATCGCGTGAGAAGGTGATTGAACTCACAAAAGAGGCCGGCGAACTTGTGACGCAGGTTCTGAAGCCGCCTCATGACTTTGAGTACGAGAAGGTATTTGATCCGATGCTACTTTACACAAAGAAGCGTTATGCGGGTAACAAGTATGAGTTTGATCCGACGAAGTTCAAGCTGACAAGTATGGGTATTGCGACGAAGCGTCGTGATTATGCGCCGATTGTGAAGACGATTTACTCGGGTGCTTTGAAGCGGCTTCTTGATCATCAGGATGTTGTTGGTGCGGCAGAGTTTGTTAAGGAAACAGCAATGGATTTGGTGGAAGGGCGGGTGTCGTGGGCTCAGCTGACAATTACAAAGTCTCTGCGATCTGATTACGCGGATCCGAAGCGAATTGCTCACAAGGTTTTGGCGGATCGCATTGCACTGCGTGATCCTGGTAATGCGCCGGCATCCGGTGATCGTATCGGCTACATGTTTATCAGGCCATCAGTCGGCCAGATCGCGTCAAAGCTTCAAGGCGATCGTATTGAGACGCCGGCGTATGCGCGCGAAAAGCGACTGACACCGGATTATCAGGCGTATATTGAAAATCAGATTGCAAAGCCCGTGTCGCAGATGTTTGCGCTGGTTGTAGAAGATATTCCAGGCTATGAAGAGGCTGCTTTGCGGATTTGTGGTGGTGCTGCTGGCAAGCGCAAAAAAGAGGATATGGATGCTCTCAAGGAGGTTGTTGCGCGAGAGTTGCTATTTGCTGGCGCACTCCAGCGGCTGGATGCGAATGAAAAGAAGAATTTCATTGCGAAACAGTTCAAGCTGAGCGACGATCAGATTGCTGCAGCTTCGGCTGCCTCAGGAACAAAACCACGAGCAAAGAGAGCAATGAAAGTCGCACTGGCTCCTGAAATTAAGAAAGCTGCGAAAGAGGTTGTCAAGCAGGGAACCTTAATGGATTACATGTTTGACAAGATGTTACTGTCGAAGCCGCGACAGAAAAAGAAAAAGGAGGGCTCAGATTCTGAGGGAGTTGGCGAAAGCAAAGCATAAAAGAATAATCCGGTGACAAATAGGAGAATGGGTGGCGCAGCATCAGCATTATATAATTATTTGCCTTCTAATCCTCTGACAGTCGCAGAAGCCTCTAAAAATCCCATTGTTCATTTTTTACCTGTCGGCACCCTTGAGATCCAAGATACGGCAAAGAAGATTTTAGAGGCGGCGGAGGAAGAAGATGGGTATTACGCACTTGTGGCGGCTTCTTCTTTTAATCGTCGGGCCCGAGCAGGTCAGGACCGTGTGCCACCTGTGCTGACAGAGTCAGAGTTGAGCACCTGGAAAGATCGGATTCGTGATGCGATTCAAGCGACCCCTAAGAATTTATTTGTGAAGAATACTGTGACGCGTGTTTTAGTTCTGCCAGACTCTGCTGAAGCGGGGTTTCCGCATACGCGTCCCGATGTTATTTGCTTTCCCAGAAACTATAGCGCAGATCAGTTCAAAGATACATTTATTCATGAGCTTGTACATATTCATCAGCGCCACAAGGGAACTGAATGGTTGAATTTCTTACGTGATTCTTGGAGCTTCACACCTGTAGGGTCGGATCAGCTGCCGGCGGGACTAGTAGAGCGTGAGAGGCTCAATCCTGATACACTAGCGGTGCCACATATGTCTTGGCGCGGGCGCTATGTGCCGATGAAGGTCTTTGTGGTTGGGTTTGAGCGTGTAACAATGGGTGGTGTTGAGACTATCTGGTATGATTTAGAGAATCGTATTGATATGCGCGAAGCGCCTGAAGGTTGGATGGAGACGTTTGGAACTCAGGCCGATCACCCTTTTGAGATGGCTGCCTATTATGTTGGTAGCCGTGCTACGCACGCTGATGTAAAGGCATCGAAGGATGTATGTACGTGGTTGGGGTTATAATATGCCCGACAAGTAAGATAATGTGGTGGGAGGATATGTCGCAAGAGCTCTTACGAGAGCCACGGCGGGCTTTGGAAAAAGACGGGCTGTGGTATTTGTGGTTGAATTTATATTCGCGTATAGTTTTGAAGAAAGAAGATGAAGTACATCGTGGTGGCTACGGGCGACTAACACGATGTGTTCGAGAAGCACAGAGCTGGGATTCAGCGGCAGGGCTCTGGCGTGTCGTGTCTAGTAGGAAAGTCTATCTCAAAGAATCTTTCAAGCAGGTTTCATTTAAAGAAGAGGCTCTGCTTCAGAAGCTTTCACAAGAATCACTTGTGAGTGTTGGTTTGCCGGCGGCCGTGCCGCCTGTGTTGGATATTTTTATTGAGCCTGCTGGGTTTGTAGTTTTTACAATGGAGTGCTATGATGATTATACAATCCTCTCTAATTCAATTACTGATGGTTCTGCTACAGATATTCTACTGGCAGAAATTGTATTTCAAATTGCCTTCTTCCTACATGTATTGACAGATAAGGTTGGATTAAATCACAGAGATATCAAAACCAGCAATATTCTCTACAAGTCTATTGATCCGCAGCAGAAAAGTCTTTCTTATAGTGGATTTTCTTATGATTTAGCCTCTCAAGCAGAAGTGGCTTTAGTAGATTTTGGCTTTTCATGTGCGGGTACAAGGATTGGTGAGCCAGCATTCGTGCGTGCTGGAATTTACTATGGTGCGAAGGATCCATGTCCAAAGACAGGTAGAGATTTATATCTCTTCATATCACTCTTACTCAGAGACCTCTACATTCAGCGGCGAGAAGGGAAACTAGTAGAGTGGTTAGAGAAGCGGTTGTGGCTGGCAGGGAAAGATGTTGTTGGTTTCATAAAAAAGTATCTGGAGAAAGATCCAGATTGGTTATATTTTTTAGCTGGTGATTCTTCTTTGGTTTTTCCGCATTGTGAGCCGACGATTGTGCTTCAGAGTATGATTGAGGAGAAGTTAATCAACAGCGCTCATGTCTAAGTCTAGATCAACGAGTTTGCTTTTTGAAGTGTAGATACGAGCCTGGTTGAGATCATCACTTGGTAGGACAACACCGCTTGATGTTGAAAGAATCTCATTTTCTTCTAAATATTTATTTTGGGGTGCGGGCGAGGTGAGCGGACCAGCTTCATTTTCAAATTCTGTATCTGTAGAAGTTTCTGAGATGCCCGAAAGATCAAGCTCAGGTAGTGATTGGTTCTCTGATACTGGAGGTTCCACAGGTTCAATAAACCATGGTTCTGGAAGCGAAGCAGTCGGATCAATTGCGAGCCTACGGAAAGCCATTATGAGCCAGACTTCATAAATCTGGCTTGGATTATGTTTATTTACAACTTCTGATGCGATATAATGTAGTATATCAACATCAGGATGATTCTGTTCATCAAGAAGTTCAATTAGTGTATTTATTAGGTTGGCATAGTCGTCTTCTGAATACTTTTCAGAACCATCTTGTGCTTTTAAAAGTGCGTAGGCAATGTCTGACGGTGATCGTACGATGATTTTTGGAGAAGGCTTTGTTTTCTGGGAGGAAAGGTTATGCCCAAGGAACATTCCTGTAACAATACTAATTATTGTTATCAGTATTGTTATAAGAATTGAGGGGCTAAAAACAGATCCAGGCATTTCTGTTTGAGACATGATTGACGGTGGTGACAAGTAGGGTTGTGGGGTGGGTGCGGGGGCAAATTTGTTTTTCGTGCTAGGTTTGGGTACTTGTTGAGCTAAATGAATTGTTTAATCTGCCTCGAGTCAAGCCAAGATAGCATTCGTTGCCTCGGATGTTCAGCAAACTTCTGTCGCCTATGTTGTGAGCAGTATTTGCTATCTGCTAAGGGTAATCCGTGCTGTCCAGTCATGTCATGTAAGAGTTGGTGGCATCGTGACTTCTTATATTCTGTTCTTTCACGTGACTTCATGCGAGAGTGGATCAAGAAGCGACAAGATGACTTGTATAAGAAGGAGTTGCCATTGATGTCTGCGACGGCGGTTTTAGTCCCAAATCATCGTGAGGCTGACACAAAACGAAAGCAGGCCGCGGAGCTGCGTGAGGAGATTCGCGCTCTTCTGAAGATTATCCAAGAGAAACGTGAAGAGGCTTCACGATTGGAATTCCAAGCAGAAACTCTTGAGAACATCAAGCTGACTGATGTTGTTCCCCAAACTTACTCAATGCGCTGTTTGACAGATAGTTGTCGTGGATGGTTAGACCATGAGTTTGCTTGTAATGTTTGTTTGAAAAACTTCTGTGGAGAGTGTCATGTAGAAAAGGCTGCTTCGCATAAGTGTGAAAATGGACAAGTAGAATCTGTGCGGTTTATAGCAGCAACGAGTCGTGGCTGTCCTACTTGTGCGACTTGGATTTCTAAAACGGAGGGCTGTGATCAGATGTATTGTACTGTATGTGACACAGCCTTCTCATGGCGCTCTGGTGCTGTGGAGAATGGAATTATTCATAATCCGCATTATCTTCAGCAGATGAATATGGGCGGCTATGTACCGCGCACAGTTATTGGCAATGAATTAGTTGCGTGGCATCAGCTTGTGTGGAAAATTCCACATTCAGAGAGAATGATACGTGGTTTCTATACGCTTGTTTATGATCTGCTGAAGAAGCAAGAAAATCTCTTCAAACCTGTGAATAATGATTATGAGAGAGCGCAGTTTATGATTAATAAAATAACAGAAACTAAGTTCCGCTCTACTCTACAAGTCAAGGAAAAACGGTGGCTATTGCGGAGGCAGATTGCAAAGACAACAGATGATTTCATTCGGGTTGGTTGCCAACTCTTTAATAATTTGTTGGACGGTTATGTAACATTAGACGCATTACGTGAAAAAATTAAGGAGCTCCGCGTAACAGCAAATGCGGAGCTTCTTCAAGTAAGTCGTCGTTGGGATCATCTATGTGTGCCATTCTACGATGAGCACTTTGATGTCAAGCGGCAGAAGTGGCGGGCTGAGGCCAGGGCGGACATGTAGGTAGTTGGCGAGTTTTGATTTTGTTTTGTTTTTTTATTAGGAACATAATTAAAAGTGCTCTATGAGCGGCGATCGCCATAGCGAGCAAACGACCGAAGGGAGTTTGCGAAGCGCTGGTGCGACAGGTCTTTTAAGACCTGGAGCGCCACTCTGTTCCACACACATTACAAATATAGATATATTTCATATTAACAGAATCATATTTTACAAGAATAACATCGCGATCCTGACCGGTAGTGTTTGTAGCACACGTACCTGTCGGACACTTGATATTTTTCACATGCGGCAGAGTTGGATCATAGCGTGTGAATTCGTTGAGGAGAATCTTATAGCCTTCACTGGTACTCTCTTGGAGGCTGGTCTCTACGATTAGACCACCTTTGACATCTTTATCTTCATAGCCGCAATTCACACACTTGTAGATGAGCGTGTCTTGCTCTTCTGTTGTGACGGCGGCCTCGCCGGCTCCTTGTGCTGCGGGAAGAGCAATTTTGCCAGAGGCCATGCTGAGACGGTAGTGACATTTAGGACAGAACTTCATTGTGGCTTGCTACCTTGGTGCTGGAATTGCTTTTGCGCGCAAATTTTAGGCCTGACCAGGCCGGCTAATACAAAACTCGCTCTGCGAGTTTAGAATTTTAGGCAGGCTCTTAAGCTTTAAACCCCCAAGCGGCAAATAGCCAGGCTAAAATTTGCGGCCGGCTGTTAGGAGGATGGACGGTACTCGTACAATGGATTCCGCTCTGTCAAATCATGCCCTCGGCACATTTATGGTGCTCCATAAGCGGACAAAGGGAAAAGTAGGTGAGGAGATTGCCTTCACGCGCATGGGTGGTATCGGCGGCAGCTGGTGTGTGAGCGATGATGACTATCCTGAGCTCCTCCGTCTTCTCCACTCCTACTTATTTAACAAGGATCACCGCCCTCTCGGCCTGGTCGAGCAGCGACGTAAGGATGGCAAGTGTCCGATTCTAATTGATCTGGACTTCAAGTATCCTTTCTCAGGCACACTCCACCGGCGCTTCACCCCAGCGGCAATCAAGAAGTTTGTAGGTCTATATGTTGATAGTCTCCGCGAGTTCTTTGATTTGTCGGTTTATGAGGCCCTTCGCTTCTTTGTGTGTCTGCGCCCAGCACCATATGAGGACAAGAAGGCGACATCGCGCGGCGTAAAAGATGGCATTCACATTGAGTGCCCAGACATCATTCTGCCACCCGAGGGACATGCCATCCTCAGACAAGTAATGATGAATAAAAACGCAATTAAAGAGTGCTTTGGCGATGATGGATATACCAACCCAGAGCAAGATATTTACGACGTAGCCATGGTGCGCAATGGCGGTTGGTTCTTCTATGGCGCCTCCAAGCCTGATGTTCAGCCTTACAAGCTGGATCGCGTTTATCGCTATGAGCCATCTGAGGAAGATGATGAAGCAGAGAGCATTACTACAAGTCTCATCGAAGAGTCGGCTGAAACTTATAACTCTGAGGAGCTTATTAGCCTCTTGAGTATTCGTCACGGACTGAATGATCAGCCGTTTGCTGAGATCCGCGAGGATGCCTTTGAGTTCTGGGAAGAGATGCGCCAGCGATGCTCAGCTTCCTCAACAGGCGCTGGCGCTCGCCAAGAAGCCCAAAGCGCTCAGCAGAGTCCTGCGCTCGCCGCAGCTGCGGCGTCTCAAGGCCCACCTGATGAGCTGAGCATTGGACCCAGCCTTCTGTCCGTCATGGCAACACAGCCATACACAGAAGATGAGATTGCTCTTGCCAAGGCAATGGCAACAGAGTGTCTCAATGGAGCTCGTGCTGATGGATTCCATACATGGATGGCCGTCGGCTGGTGTCTTCATTGTATTGATTCCAGTGATAGCATGTTTGAGACTTGGATGGATTTCAGTCGCAAGTCTTCCAAGTTTAACGGCAACGACATCGGTCGTCTCCGTCGGGACTGGATGACAAACTGGGGAAAGGGACAAGTAGATGATAGGTCGCGTCGTCTGAAGTTTGGCAGTCTCCACGCATGGGCAAAGGAGGATAATCCTACAAAATATGCTGAGCTTCTGGAGGGTGATATTATCAACTACATTGAGTTTCACGTAGATAACTGTCACAACCATATTGCGCGTATCATGTATCGTATGTTTAAGGATCAGTATCGCGCATCTCTTGACAGTCGCAATACTGATTGGTATGAGTATGTCGGTCATTGCTGGAGCAAGATGTATCAGGGCATGGAGATGAAGAATCGTATCTCCACAGATGTTGCGGGAATGGTGGATAAGGCTCGGGCCCGCACGCGCCGCCGTCTTGTAGATAATCAGGATAACGAGTTGTCACGAAAGATTGAGGAGGAACGGTTAAAGCGACTCTGTCAGATTGAGAAGAGCCTCTACATGTCCAGTTTTAAGGAGTGCGTTATGAAGGAGTGCGTAGGTATGTTCTATGAGCGTGACTTCACGCAAAAGATGAACTCAAACACAGGTCTTCTTGGTTGCGCAAATGGTGTTCTTGATCTGCGAGCAATTATAAAGGATCCAGTGACTGGCCAGGAGAGATTGGGGGTCGTATTTAGAGCCGGCCATGCGGATGATCATATCTCATTCCAGGTAGGTCGCAATCATCCTGAGATGGATGCGATTAACTATGTCCCTTATGATCCTAACTCACAAGAGCAACGTGAGATTGATGATTTTCTGACAAAACTCTTTCCACGCAAAGAGCTGAAGGCTTATATGAGGAGACTACTAGCGTCTTGTTTGGAGGGCATGAACAGAGAGCAGTGTTTCTACACATGGATTGGTGTAGGTGGTAATGGTAAATCAAAGCTTCTGGAACTGATTCGTGTGACACTTGGCGAGTATATGGGTTCTTTGGCCGCAACCGCACTGACACGTAAGAGGCCAGAGTCTGGTGCTGCGAATCCTGATATTGTGTCAGTGAAGAATCGTCGTTTCATTGCGCTCCAGGAGCCAGATGAACGTGAGCCGCTGAATACGTCACGTATGAAGCAGTTCTCTGGTGAGGATATGGTAGAGGCACGTGGTCTATTCCAAGACCAAGAGAAGTTCAAGATTTGTGGTAAGATGTTCTTGCTCTGTAATAAGTTCCCACCGATTCATACAATGGATCGTGGTACTTGGCGACGTGTTCGTGCTGTACCATTTGAGAGTAAGTTCGTAGATCCTTCCTCAGGTGAAGTAGATCCAGCACATAATGTGTTCCCAATTGATCGTGCTCTTGATCAGAAAATTCTAAAGTGGCGTGAAGCTTTCTTGAGCCTACTTGTACATGTATATGAGACCGAGTACCTTGTACAAGGTCTGGAGCCAACACCAGCAATTGTCACACAAGAGTCTGACAAGTACAGAGGTGCGTTTGACTCATTTGCGAAGTTCAAGAACGCACGTATTCGTCGCGAAGTTGGTGCGAAGGCGAATATCAAGGATCTCTGCCGTGCTTACAAGCAGTGGATGGAAGAGTTCCGTGATTCTGGTTCTAAAAATCTAAATGGGCAAGAACTAGAGAATCGCTTCTGTGAAGAGTATGGAGAACCAGCGGATAAGAAAACCTTTATGCATATCCGCTTATTCTATGATGATGATGCTGTAGAGACATTTGATCGTGAATTGGCTGAAGCAAATGCCTAAGCAAAGGTGATCAAATATAGCTTACGCGAACCGCGTAAAAACTGAAATACCAAGAGCAGTAACAATTAGCCAGGCTACCAAGAAAATACCGGTTACTTTTAATGAAATCTCTTGTTTTTCATAGCATAGGCGCCAATATGCAGCTAAACTTAGGAAAATATAGCCACACATTAGCACTGCGATTGTATAATCTTGTGTTGTTAAGATATTACTAAATGTCTGATTTTCACCAGCTTCATGACGAAGATCAACAAAACGTACATCTTCTGCTTCAGCAGAAGCTTCTGCTGTTTTAATTTTTTTAAGAAGTTCTTGTTTTCTTGCGACTAAATTATCATACTGCCTCTTGACATTATCAATAATACCAGATGTCTCTTTACCACCAGTACCAATTTGTAAATCGCCTTTTTGTAAAAGACTATTTATTTTATCAAGTTCAGATGTAAAATCTGTTTTAGAAATCTCAATACCCATATTTGTAAAGAGATTGCTAATACGTGTTACGTCGTTACTATCACGACATGTTGTAAGTATGTTCCGAAATCCTTGAGACCATTGGCTTTGATAGCCACACTGACTTGGATTAGAGGCCTGCTGTCTTCTTCCCATTATTGTTTAGGGCTATTTTTAGTTCAAGTTCTTTTTAAGAAATCACCCATCCAATCAACAGCCTTCAATGGCATGCCCGCCGCCTGAAGGAAAAAATCAGTATCGGATGGCTGATCACTTTCTGAAGTAATCTTATTAAACATATCAGTAATGTTTGGGCATATAGGAGCAACCGGAGGAGCGCCCATACGACCAAAGTCACGACGGCTCCAATAGAACTTATTACGAACCTGATCAGTGTACATTGCTCTATAGGCAATTGTGCATCCCAGAACAAAGACAAGTAAAAAGATCAGCAATCCATAAACACCAGTCGGAATCATACCATACTTCCAGAAGCCGGTCAAAACAGCCAAGACAAGTACAGTAATAAAAATGAACTGATACACAAAGAGTGTATCACGTTTATTCTGAACGGCCCATTCATTGATTTCAAATTGACGCTTGCCAAGATCCGTGTTATATGTGGCTACTTCCAAGTTCTTCTTTGCCTGTCCATATAGCTTCTCATTGGCATCCAGAGCCTCTTTACCGCGCTGATAGTGGTAATAGATGTTATTTGCTGTATCATTTGCCTGCGCAGCATCCATAAACACCTTGTTAAACGCACTTGACTTCTCATTAAAAGTTGCTTCAAGCAGACGTTGTTTCTGAGCCGTAGTATATTTGTTCAGCTCTTCTTCATTCAATGCCAGCAGATTTGACGCAAGAACATTCTCATATTCTTGAATGTCATTTACAAACTGTGTAACATCACCGTATTGATTTGCCATCTACTAATTGTCCTAATATTTTTTAAGACTTATAGACATATACTAGAACACCCAAAGCAACGACATTTAGGAAAGCATATAGTGATAAAAGATTATCTGTTGCTCTTGCTTTTTCTTGAGTGTAACCCACCATACGCTTACGCAAATCTTCTGTACCAGTAAGATTGTTAAGTTGGGCCATTTGTGCGCGGGTCGCGCCATAACGTGAATTGAATTGTTTATTCAGAGCCTCCATGTCTGCTTGCTTTTGCCTGGACTCTTCATACTGATAGTTGCTAACAGCACGTGTAAGCTGAACTAAAACGTTCAATCTATAATTCAACTGTGTCGCAATTGTGGAAAACTTCTGAATATCCGCATTACCAATTGTAGAGTCTTTCTTGTAAGAAGCATCTGTAATTAAACTTACCCACTCATTCATAGCGAACTTGTAGCGGGCATCGTAATAGCAATACTCTTCTTTTAATTTCTCAACAAATACCTTCATTTTAGCAGCATATTCAGTAACAGGGTTGAACGCTCCAGAATCTGTCGCAGAAATTACATTATTAAGCCTAGGAGAAACTGGAAGGCGTTCAGTACTAACCAACGTTTTGATGTAATCTTTCATTTTGTCGGGTAGCACAATGCCATTTTCGTCTGTCCTGAGCTGAACATTTGCAACACCACCTGAAAATGGCGCAACAAGATCTTCCATTGAAAAACTTGTAGCTTGCGCTGGGCACATAGGAGTCGCCATACTTCTATTTATAGAACCAAATATCCAAATGGATTTTTTAAGACGTCTAAAAAATCCATTTTATTATGTTGTGTTGGTATTTACGAATGTATAACACCAGTTATTATAAGAATTGTGACTACAACTGCTGATCCCATTAAGCCCATTATTGAGTAAATGAAAGCAGGTTTTTTGTAAAATGGCAGATCAATTGACATTGCTCCAGCACCAATTGTTGCCGGAAGTGAGAAGATACCTCTTACACCAGGCCATATTAAAAATATTGCTATGACAAATAGAGCAATAGATATCGGAAACAGATATAAGTAGCTTTGCTTTTCAAGTGGTCTATTAATTTTGCCTAATAGTTGATGACGACTGACATCTTTAAGGCGATTTGCGACAGCATCTGCTCTTGTCTTCGCAGCATCATCCAAAACATCTAGATCTTTAATTTTATCTTCAAGGTTATTAACTTCAAGTTGTATAGAACCAATTTGTTGAAGCTTCTGCTGAACATCACCAGCATTTGATATTCCAATTATATACTCTGTAATTTCATCTTTGAGCTTCTGAAACTCTTTTAGCTTCGTCTTGATGGTATTATATTTGTTATGTAAGACTTGAATGAAATCACCACCCTCTTTACCATTCTGAGGATTTGGTGTTCCATCCATGCCCAGTGTTTCAATAAATCTCTGCCCTGCTGTATTAAACTCTCGCACATCATTAAAATATTGATTATTAACATACGCCAGAAGTTCATTCTTGCGTTTTTCATAGCCGGCTCTTTTTTCGACCCAACTGCTCATCCTCTTTTTAGAGTAAGCAAACATTTGGGGCTAGTAGCCTATGGCAAGTTAGTAGCCTATGGCAAGTTAGTAGCCTATGGCAGACATACATTCCATACCTCATACTCCCCACTTGACGGAGATGGACGAGTGATCTTAATCACATCGCCTGGAACAAGACCCATATATCTCGCAATTGGATCTGTATGGAACCGAATAATTGGTAGCTGTGCCTTCGTTGTGCGAAGGCGCTTTAGAAGAGCCGGCACCTCATCATCAGGCACCTTCTCATGCCGGGGCACGAAGACATGTTCAAATGGATTGATAACCAGATGGTAAATACAATAGAAACCGATGCGACGTTTATCAAGCCAAAGCTTATATGCCATCATAGAATGAAGCTCTTCATTCGGTGGATCTTGCATCATTACAATGACCTCCGTTGTAATGGGCAATTGCTCAACTTCTGAAGCTAAGAAGGAACTGACACGTAGGGATTGGTTGAGCTTACTGCTTGGATAGAAGATTGCGACCTTCTTATTCTCATCAGTCGCGTGATCAATGGTAAGATTCAGACCATTGAGAAACTCATTTTTCTGCCCCTCGGTACAGGCCCGGATCTCATCTGGACCGAACTTGCGGAATGGCGCAACATTGTATCCGCGGGTCTCAAGGATGTTGAGAAGATTGATACGACTTTGATAGATTGCTTCGTCCAAATTCATGATAGCTGGTACCTACTTTTACGGCGTATTTAGGTAGCAAATTTTTTTTCCCAGATTAGCAAAATAATAATTTCAGAAAATATTATAATAACTTGTATAAGATTAATATTTTGTTAATACATAATAGGAATGGAACAGACAGGAACAAATGAGGCACCAGAATATATTGCCCCCCACCCTATTATAGCTTCTTTGTCACCTAAAGGTTTAGAAAAAGATGATGGACAACACTATTTAGATACAATTAAGAATCATCTAGGTAATTTTGCTATATCTGCTTCTTTAAAAAGTATGACAATACAAAAATTAGATGAACTAAAAACAAAATTAGATAACTTACCAAAAATGCGTGGTCATTTCCCTGGACCGTATTATGGCTTTGATGGTAAAGTTAAACATGAATTATTGAAATTTTTTAATAATACAGAGCTAAAGACTAAAGGTAAGGATGGTAAGTTAGATACAATAAAAGTTAAAGAAATGAATGCAATTTTACAAGATTTATTAAACAACCCTGTTGCAGGCGGCCGCAGAAAAACCCGCCGCCGTGCTAGCCGTCGCACAAAACGCAGACGTGTAGGAAAGAAGCATTAATTATTAATAGTTGCCATTGCTACTTATAATAATTATTTACCCAAGTTTCCTGACAGAAACAACTGTGTTATACTGTTTTGGACCTGTTTCTTGTTCATCCATTAATTCATAATCACCGCCTTGTTGTACCATCGGTGCTTCAAGAGGCATCTGATAGCCACCCTGCTGAGGCATTCCAATCGCCATCGGCTGAGAGCGGAATGTCAAGCGCCGTGGTGAGCGCGCACGACGAACTGGAGCTAGAGCTCCGCCTTGCTGCTGAATCCCTGATGGTGTCTGGCTCGTGTCAACCACGAGTGTTGGCGGGGCACCTGGAATGGCGCCAGGCTGGAAGAGTGGATTTGCCGCATTTGCTTCTGCGATAAACTGTGGCTGTGGCGCCGGCACAGCAGAAGCAGCCGCTGCGGCAAGGTTTTCTTGAGGCGCAGATTCAACTGGCGGCGCAAACGCCGCCTTGCGCGCATTGCTGATCATTGACGGGAAACGTTCCTCAAGAGCTGGTAGAGGATAGACAATATTCATAATATTCTGCGGTGTTACAGAGTTCTCATCAATTAATCCATACGTACCAGAAGGTGTTGTAATTACATAATATTGCTTCTTGGCAGATTTTGTAAGTTCATCGGCTTCTGCTTTCATAACGGAAAGCGCAGTTCCAGCAATATTCTGCGCAGCTTCTACTTGTCCCTCTGATGGTTGAAATAATGTTGCTTCAGGCAACGGTGCTACTAATTGTCCCTCTGCTTGAGAGCCAACTGTAGATGCTTGACCCTCAACTGTTTCAAGTGTGGCGTTTGCTGGACCTTCGCCTCCTGGCCCTAGAGCGGCCCCAGGAACACCAAACGCAGCCAATTCTGCTTCAGAGAGTTCATCCTTCTCTTCCTCAGGTACAAGTTCAGGCACATACGCATCAGGCAACACAAGCTGCTGAAGAGGACCACGGACTTCATCTTTAGAAAGAGGATCAATTGGTGGCCGCCGCAGCTGTTCCACCTCTTTCGTAGTTAAGATACGTAATCCCATATTCAAATACGTCTCTAACTCCTGCTCTAACAACTTCAACACGTAGGGAGCGGCAATCTTGGAGAATGTAATTCGGCTCTGATGGAGAGCAGGTATAATCTCCATATTTTTTGTAGAATCTCCTAAATACTTCACGGGACCATCACACAGAGGACAAATACGAATATTAAGACGCTCATTATAAATCGGGAAAGTACCACAACCATTACAGACCATATGTGTTGTAGCATCAGAACGTTTCATGATTGACTCTTGGAAGAACTCTGAAACACCATGGCAGACAATAGCATCACGATCCATCTCACCAATCTTCAAACCACCCTGCTGACCACGACCACCCGTTGGCTGATGAGTGCGCTGCTCCCTTCTGCCCTCGCCACGCGCATTCCACTTATCCTCCACCATGTGCTTCAATCGCATATAATAGAGAGGGCAGCAGAAGATCTGAGCCTCTACTTGTTCGCCCGTTAAACCATTATATAGAATCTCATTACCAGCTCTTTCTGCACCAAATTGCTGCTCTAATATATCTCCGATCCTCTCTGCTGGAGAGCCTTCGTTCATAAATGCTGTACCATCGCCAAACATCGACGCCTTCAGAGCAGCCTTGCCAAACAGCTGTTCAAGCAGCTGTGCGATCGTCATACGACTTGGAATAGAGTGGGGATTAACAATTACATCTGGAATTACACCATTTGCCATACGAGGCATGTCTGAACCACGCACTAACATACCAATTGTACCCTTCTGCCCGTGTCTGTTTGTAAATTTATCACCAAGTTCAGGAGAACGATCTTGGACAACACGAATCTTAACAAGGCGCAGACCAGTAGGACTGACTGTAATTACCACCTCTTCTACGCGTCCGCGCGTCCAAACTTGTGGTGTTATTGAGTTATCTTTGTATTTGGTACCAATCGCAGTGTAACGTCCCATAATTACAGTACGTTCATCTACATATTCACCAACACGTACAAACCCACGTTCATCTAGCTTACTATAGTCCAAGTTGGGATCAATATCATTCCATGCGCTAATATCACGAGGATTACCAAAACGAATACGCGCGCCAGTTTTCATATCATCTTCTTCAAAACCTTCATAAGACCGATAAGCAATTGACCTGTAGAGGCCACGGGCGACAGCATCCGCATTTACCACAATATTATCTTCCTGATTGTAACCTTGGAATGTTGCGAGTGCCATAATGATATTCACACCATTATTCATGCGACCTTCACCCATGTAATTCGCATACACACTACGCACAAGAGGTGCTTGGGGATAGCAGAGTACATGTACCTGGTTATCATAACGATCTTTGAAGTTGGAGGCGAATAAGCTGAGTGCCTGCTTGGACTGCGAGCAACCGAGCTGGTTACGCGGTGCCTGATTGTGATTCAAAAATGGAATAAGAGAATTCACACCACCTAACATTGTGCTCGGATGAATTTCAATGTGAGTGGTCTCTGGCTGAACAGTTTCGTGGAAAGATGCTATGTAAGCAAGATTCTGCTCATATGGATCCACATACTCAATATATCCCGCATATGGTCGCAAACGATCAATATATGCTTCAATTGGCACTTGCTCCTGTTCCGCAAGAGGATCCGCAAAATCTGAATTTGAGAGACCTACTTGTCGTTGTGGATCTGTGCCAATTACAGCATCACGCCATGAGGTAATTTTACGAAGAACATCTAGTGGAGTTGGTTGCTTGTCGCGAACAATAATAAGAGGCCGCATGGGACGCCCTTCATCAGTGTAAATAAAAATACGACGTTCAGAATAATTGAATCCAACACTTACACTTGCCGGCAACCAACCTGTATGTTTGAGAAGTTTCAAGACCTGGACAAGTAGAAGTGGTGAAGTACTGTAACCATAGAGACCATTGTTTATTTCCAATGGAACATAAATAGCACGCAGTACAGGTGTCAAATCATTCGGCTTCAGAAGGTAACCACGGCGATCTAGCCATTCCATAATCGGTTTCATCGGTGTGCCTGTGCTGACTGTTGTTAAGATGCTAAGATTCTTAGTAATACCAATAGATCCGCCGCCAGGTGTTTCGTGCGTGCAGAAATATCCATACTGACTACCATGCAGATGACGTGGGCCAGTTAGCTTGAGGGATGTATCAAAATCCAAAACAACACGTCGGCAGTGTGACATGAAATCTAAATAAGAAAGTCTGGACATAACTTGGATCAAGCCGGCTTTCTCTTCGCCAAGGCCACTACCCCATTTACCTTTGAACGCACGCATCAAGCCTTCAGTGATGAAATTATATTGAAAGATTTGATTGGCATTACCTGGTGTAAAAATATTACGGAAATTAATGCCTTTGTATAAGGCCGTATTAGCATTATATTCGTAATCCACATATCGCTTCACCATCTTGAGCCATTGACGGTAGATGTCTTGAAAGAGGAGCTGTGTGGAGAAGCCGCTAACTAAACAACGCTGGTTACGTGTATCATCTTTATCGGTGTCTTGTTCAAGGCCCGCACTGACACGTAGAAGTCTGCGTACGCATTGACCGAGATACTGAACACGTGCGCCTGGCTGATTCTCAATATGTGAGAACGCCTGATTGTAAAGAATATCAAGCACACGCGCAACAGAAGGGTTCTTCACGAAGACTTTGATAAAGTTCAACGCAGCATATTTACTCATAAACGGAAAAGCATGGCTTACAGATGGCTCAAGCAATGGTAAAAGTGCCTTGGCTTCATCCGATTCAAAATCGGGAAAAATTGTGCGGCAGATATCTTCATCTGATTGAATACCCATCGCACGAAAAACCACAAATAATGGCATGGCTTTACGAACATATGGAAGATTAACAACAATTGCGCCGTTTTTCTTGAGGACACCGAAACTGACGAAGCTGCGCTTACGCGTTTCAGGTGAAAAACAGTTAATATTTGCGTATAATGAAATTTTATCATCATTTTCTTGTTTAGTGACGTACAATGTATTGAATGCCTGTTCCTGACGTGTAACAATTACACGCTCACCGCCATCAATGATGAAATAACCGCCATGATCCTGCGGACACTCGCCAGCCTGTTCTAAAAACTCACGGGGCTTATTATGAAGTACGCAATAACGGCTGTGAAGCATTATTGGAATGCGGAATAGCGGAAACTGCGGAAAAAGGACTGGATCCAATACAGTACTGACAGGTGTATTACGTTCCATTTGCGTATATGTTAGCTTAACGTACATATCGGCATATACAGTCGCAGCATATGTCAAATTACGCAAACGCGCTTCATTAGGGAAAAGTAGGCGTGTTTCTTGGCCTTGCTGAAGACTGACTGTCGGTACGCCGAATTTTAATGCGCTTCCATCTTGTCCGCCAACATAAATTTCAACTTTATACACATACTGGTCAGTACCATCAATACGATCCTTTAGGATAATCAGCGGATTTTCAGACTTAATAATTGTTCCTAAATCTTTAGACATAAATTGATCGTAACTGTCAATGTGATGACGTGTAAAAGGATAGGTATTTGTTTTAAAATACGTATCCAGTAAATGTCGAGCGACATCATGCCCTGATGATACTGGACTCGACGATTCCATGACTATCTACTTGTATGGATTTTTAGGTCACAATTTTATTTGGGACCCATTGTGCCCAGCCACTGTGAGCCATCGAATTTTGCCATATTAGTTAATGTCATATTGCCAGAACCATATGACTGGTAGTTAGGCATTGATCTAGTTACATCCATTGGTGGTCCTACTGCCTGGCCGTTAAAAACACGACTTACCTCACCAAGGGCACCAGGTGGATTCATTGACGAGTAAGGGTGCGTGGCAAAAGATGAAGCAAACTCGGCCGGGGATGGCATGTACTGTGCGCCACCACGCTGTTTGCGACTACCTCTGCGACGACGTGTTCTCTTGCGACCACCCTTCATAGCACCACAAGAAGAAGCACTTGGGAAAGATGGGCTAGGTACATGTGCGCCAGGATAACCAGGCATTGGCTGATAAGCCTGCATAACACCTTGAGGGTTAAGGATAGGAGGGAAAGGTGTGCCAGGGCGCATTAAGCCACCATCCCAAGAGGCATCAGCAGGTGAGAGCATCGCACCACCCATTTGATTACCTAGCATAGGTGGCGGGGGCACATTACCAACCATATTCGCACCACCGAGCTGAACTGGTTGGTTCAGCATTGGCATGGTAGCGTTCCCGCTACCACCATGTTGGCCTTTCTTAGTCATAGACAAGTAGGCCATTGCGGCTTTCGGGGAGATTACCTTGCCAAAGGTCTTCTTCCAGACTTCTTGGAACCGGCCGGTTACCTTGGCCGGATGAGCACCAACCAAGAGCTTCTTTGCCTCGGCATTAACCTTTTCAAACGCGCCACGAAGTTGTGGGAAAGACATTAGCTTGCCTCTCTTCATTGTCTTCCTACGTGCCATTTCTGATCTTATACAACATTAAAGAATGACTTGGTTACATTGCCCTTATTTTTATTAACATTCGCTACAGTATTTGCAACTGTATTGGCAGCAGCATTAACCTTACGATTTACTGTATTTGCTACATTAACAACAGCATTTGTAGTGTTTGTGGCAACATTGCTTACTGTCTCAGTAATTGAGTTCAAGGCTTCTGTTGGTGATGGCAAGCTTACTGGGATTTCGGGAACTGGTACCTCGCCACCACGGAACTTTGTGAAGATGTAAAAAAGAATAAAAAGAATCATGAAGCCAAATGCCATGTAAGGTGCATATCGCATTAAACCTTGTTGCCAAGTCGCTAGCTTATATTCGGCCTTGAATTGATCAATGTGATGATAAACAGCAAAACCAAGCAAAAGACCTGCCAGAATAAGGACAACCGTTGGGCTGAACTTGGGAATTAGCATGAAACTTATCACTGCGCCGAATATCAAAATAAAAACTGATGGAAGAAAGAACTCCATGACTTCTGATAAATAGTTATATAATCGTTTGGTGGATTTGTATTTTCATCATTTTTTTAGATCTTTTCAATAAGATCTACATGCGTAAGTAGGTGATTACGACAGCATTCCCGCCGGAGGCCGAGTTCATCTAGCACCTTCTTCTCAGGTGTTTCAGGAACCTTGCGGCCATCAAGGAAGAAAGGCTCTGTTGCCTTATCTCCTTTGAGCTCTCGCAGACGTGCTTGATAATAGCGCCAGAGGCTACCAATCTGATTACCACAATTGAAACACAAGACTGGAATGATCATTCTATCTGACAGGTAGGTTGTGGTTATAGCTTTACGCATTCGCTTGATGGCAAATTTTTTACGCCCGGTGTGCGTTTAGAGATTGCTATAAACATTTTGCGGACGACATAGAATGACTTCTATTCTTTATCACAGTGGTCTTAACTATGGTGCTACTAATCCTCTTCGCGCAGAACTAAATGTAATTCGCGATAGCGTAACGGCCCTCGAGAAGAATTTTAAGGAAGTTGCTGTTCAGAGTGCCGGCGGTGGTTCTGGCGGAGGTGCTCGTGGTGTCACTGCTGGTTTGAAAGAGGTTGCTCTTCAGATTGTGACTTTGCGTACTGAGATTGAAGGGCTAAAGACACGTATGACAGCAGCCGAGGCAAGTGCGGCGGCTGAAAAGAAGAAGCTGGATGTCACTTTGGCCGACCTCTCTTCACGTATGGGTCTAACAGAAGCTGCTGTTGGTGCCGCTGTCAGTACCGTATCTTCATTAAATGCAACTGTTAGTTCGCTAGTTTCTGGCACACCTTCTACTGTTGTAACTGAGAACGTAGGTGGTATAGAGAGTGTTCTTATGACTGTTGCTTCTGAAGAGGCCCCTGTAGAGGCTGAGGTGGCACCCGTTGAGGCTGCGGCTGTTATTGAGGAGGCCAAGCCTGCTGATGAAGATGAGGCCGCATCCGAGGAAATCTTGGCATTGCTTCGCAACGCCTAAACCAGGCGCGAGCGAATAGATCGCAGAGTAGCTTCACTTATTTTAATATCATATTCTTGAGCTAATAGAACACATACTCTTCTTAATGGTCCATTAGGGTTTTTACGAAGTGTTTCTTCAATGAGCGATTGCTGTTCTTCGTCAAACTTACCGCGACGCTTAGGTTTTTCAGAAGATTCTGAATTGGAGTCAGACTTGCTGTCAGACTTGCTGTCAGAATTTTCTAGGCGCATTGGACCCGCAGAGGTTTGCTTAAGAGGTTGAATTTCTAAGGCGCCCGCATGATGTTTGTCATGACAGCTCGCACAGACAGTTATTAGATTACGTGGATCGTTCTTATGAGAGCCATCTTGGAAGAAACCTGTAGGGTTTGCCTCAGCCTGTTGCCGAATATGATGAACTTCCAAGCCAGCAGCAACCGCACAGCCACACATTTCACAAGCCTTTCGTTGAACGTGTTCAGAATATGTACTAATAGTTTCTGACTCTCCTAAGAAGGCTTCCCGATAACGCAAAGCCTTCTCAATATATTCCAAGGGAACCGCACTCGCACGCGCTACTTCAAGGCCATATAGTGAAGATCCTGGGCCAGGTGTAAGAGTACGATCATAAAATAATATGTCACGTGCTCTATCATAATGAACACGTAGGTGGAAGACTTTGAGATTTAGTTGCTCAGGCGGAGGCAGGATTTGTAGGAGATTATGAAGATGTGTTGCAAACATAAAACGCGCCTGTCGCTCTGATAACCAATCAATACCTGCCGCAACAAGAGCATGAGCTGATGCGGATTCTGTACCAGAACACAGCTCATCACCAAGAACTAGTGTATGTTTGTCAGCATGTGCGAGGACTTCACGCATTTCAGACATTTCCACAGCAAATGAGCTGAGACCAGCCCAGAGGTTGTCTTGATTCAAGATACGTGTGAAAAGACAACGGAACGGTACAATCTCGCATTTTGACGCAGGAACAAATGCGCCTGCTTGTGCTAAAAGAACAGCAATTCCAGTGGCTTTCATTAAACTACTCTTACCACTCGCATTCATTCCATAAATTAACCACCCATTGCCCTTCTGAGGCGTTCCGAGACTAACATTATGCTTGACATACTCTGTACGTGTCAGACTAGCTTCAATCAAGGGATGTCGCAGATTTTCAAGATGAACTTCTGCTGCGTCGCCATCAAGGAGAGTTGGCCGAGTAAATCCACGCTGTGCGCTGACAGTTGCGATACATTGCTCAATATCTAAGTTCTCAACCCAACTTTCAAGGGGTTCCCAAAGATCCTTTGTAGCCTCCACGAATTTCTGGCAGACAGTTGGCAGAATCTGTGCTACAACTGCCTGAAGCTTCTGGCGCAGGCTGAATGTGCGATCATGAGCTTGCTCAAGCCAACGACCTTCAACCGTCGCACCTGATTTCAAGACATGTAGCGAAATAGTTTTCTGTCCATACTTTGCTGCGAGGACTGTGCTGGCAGTGACTGTTTTGGCAAGGTTTTCCCCTACAAGTTTTGAACAGCGCATTGCGTAAATGGATTTTTCCTTAGGATCGTATTTAAGAGCCTCTTGCGCAAGTCCTCCCTCTTTAATAAGATCTTTACGGAGTCCATCAACAGATGTTTTAATTTCTGAAATTTTATCTTCTAGCTCATCAGCTTCTGCGAAGGAGCCGCGGTGGAAGATTGTGGAATCTTCACTTGCTTTTGTTGCCCTCTCAATATCAAATAATTCTGATAATTGCTGAATAAGAGCTGCAGGAATTGTGTTGTCTAGGCCTTCTTGAAGAATCTTATGTGGTGCGAGTAAATTCAGAAGTGCTTTGACTGACATGTAGGATGTATGAAGTACAACAATATCTTGTGGCTGAGGAGAACAACATAGCATTCGCCTGTGAATTCGCGGGATATCATAAATTGCTGACAAGTAGAGTGTGAGGGCTTTCTTTTCGTCATCTGTTAGGCTCTGATGTGTTGAGATACGATTGTAGCGCTGCTCAAGCGTTTGGCGATCGTAGATTGGATTTAGAATGCGTCGGCGGATATTTCGCTTGCCAAGTGGTGTGATACATTTGTCAAAGAGTGAGAGTACAGATTGTTGCTGACTAGTGATTATCTGGAGTTGTGTTAAGGCGGAATTGCCAAGGCGGACTTGATGCTTCGGGCACCACTGGCGATTCTGCTCGAGGCGTTCAAAAGATGACGGTAAATGATCTTCCACAAATTTAAGAGTAGAAATAAGACTCTGCTCTTCTGATTGGGTTTGTAGGTGTAGAAATGAGCGGACAGGTAGAAGGCTGCGAATATTATA
>JACCDO011830965.1_pt1 | contig 23960 bp, 14 predicted proteins | sample 7446101 | NCBI WGS metagenome assembly JACCDO01 (sample SAMN15323440, study PRJNA562643) | freshwater metagenome | isolation source: river surface water | place: USA:Blue River Watershed | collected 2017-08-16
AACGAGATAAATCAGAATATACACATGCAAAGAAACATGGTTTATGATAATTTAATGATTCATATTTCCAACTTGATTTTAATGGATTTTCTATCAAATTTCCATTTGCATCTTTATCTGTACATTCTGTTGAACCTGGTTTATGTGACCATAATTGACGACTATCTTGACGAGCCCAATGATAATCATTTCCTGGATCTAACATTAAAAATATTTTATAAAATCCAGGATGACATACATTATCAAATTTCTCTAAATATGACCCCGGAACATCACGATGAAGACGGTCGTAAAATGTTTTACAATCATAACTATCATCATTTATATGTTCATCACCAGAAGCATAACCAGGTTGTGCTTTAGATTCTAATCCACTTCTAACTTTACCAAGAGCATAAGAATAACAATTATGAGTAGTTCTAATACTTTCTTTTTGATTCCAAATTTTTGGGTTCCATTCTGGTTCAGAACCAGACATTGGTGATAATTTTTTTGAAAAAGAAAGAAGAGTTTTATCATTTAATAAAATAGGACTTTCATTCATTTTTTTAATTCTAAAAATATAAGGTGAATGACTCTCTGTTTGGTCTAAATCATTTAAATGTTTTTTTTTACTTTTTGATTTTGATTTTGATTTTGTTTTAGTTTTCTTACTCTTACCTTTTTGAATAATTTTTTCTTCTTTCATTAATTTAATTGTATTTTCTATTTTTTTAATTGGATTAATTATATTTAATTCATTATTTTTTACGTTATTAACATACATTTTAATATTATATCTATTCTTAAAAAGGATAAAAATTTTAATGTATAAATTATTAATTAATAAAAAAAATGATTATTATTTTCTTTTTAATTTGATTTATATATATATAATATAGAACATAAATTTTTATAGAATATTAAAATAAAATGAATAATTCATATAAAATAAACTCAAAAATGAAACAAATTAAACGTAAAAATTTTAATAATAACATAATCTTAAATCAATATTCGAATCTTTTATCTGAATCTAATTTAAATAATAAATCTGAAAATAATAAATCTGAAAATAATGAATCTGAAGATAATGAAACTGAAAATAATGATTCTGAAGATAATCAATCTGAAGATAATGAAACTGAAAATAATGATTCTGAAGATAATCAATCTGAAGATAATCAATCTGAAGATAATCAATCTAAAGATAATCAATCTGAAGATAATGACTCAGAAGATAATGACTCAGAAGATGATGAATCAAATAATAAAAGATATAAAGATAATAAAACATACGAATATGAATCAGAAGATAATGAATCTGAAAATAATGATTCTGAAGAATCAGAATTAGAAGATTTTGATAAAAATAAATTATCAAACAAAAATTTTAAAAAAGAAATTGAAAGATTATATTATACTTTAAACATTTATCAAAATACAATTATTGATAAAATGGATTCAATGTATACAAGAATTATTAATATAGAAGATAGAATTAGTCGTCTTGAAATTAATACAAGAACAAATTTAACTGAAATTGAAGGTGAAATAGTGACCATAAAAGAAATAAAAATGGAAAGACTTGATATTGATGAAAATAGTGTTTTTAAAGCATTAATATTTAATGATTATAGGTCTGTTTTATCTATCTTTAAATTATATTATAGAAGTGTAAAAAATGGTAAAGTTTTTTATCCAATTCGTATAAGAAGTAAACGAAATTTTGAATATTTTTTAAATAATAATTGGATTTATGATGCTCATGGTCATTATATATCAAAAGTAATTGTTAGTAATATTCAAACTCTTTTTATGAGATACAATGATATTTTAAATAAAAAATTAACACAAGAAGAATGGTTATTAAATCAAAAATTCATCACAAAATTATCTGAAGATAAAGTTAAAAGAGAAATGTTTAAACACATTGTTGATGAAATTGTGACTTCAACAAATAACAATTCTGCTTATATTGTTGGACATTAAAAAAACCCATTTTTCTTTTTATAAAAAAGAAAAATCCGTTTACGGCAAAAAGAAAAAAATCCTAAATTTATAAATCATAATTAATCAATTTCTTTAAGTTCTAATTATAAATTATTTTAAGTTCTAATTATAAATTATTCTAAGTTCAAATTATTTTTCTTTTTGCCGTAAACGGATTTTTCTTTTTATTATAAAAAGAAAAATGGGTTTGAAAAAGGGGTTCTTTTAAGAATTAAAAAAATAGTATTCTTCAAATTTAGTTTTATTAACTGTTTCTGATACAACATTATTACAATTATTCAAAGATTGTTGATATTCTTTTAATTTTTGTTGATGTTGTTTTTCTTTAATAAAAAATTCTTTATTATATAAAAATTTAATTTGTTCTGCCATTTGTTTATTTAATTCAATTAATTCTTTAACTTGGTCTTCCAAATTATCAATTCTTCTAATTAAATATTTATTTTCATCATATACATAATCCATAAAACAATTACTTCTATAAACATGATTTTCTTCAGAATACATATTAGAATTAGAATTTGAATCATTCTCTTTTTTATTTGAAGAAGATTCTTCTTCATCATTTGTTATTGATTCTTCTGAATTATTATTAATATCTTTAATATTTTCTTCTTTATCTATTTTTTCAACTTTTTCGTTATTTTCTTTTTTTAATAAAATATTAACCCAATCTTTTGTTGTGTTATTTAAAATATTTGGCGATGTATTAATTGATGTATTGTGTGAACAAACTGATAAATTATCTTGTTCATTATCATATGATTCACTTACATCTTCTCTAAATTGTCTTAAATATTGACCTACATTATCATATACTTCTGATTTAACATTAACATTATTATCTTCTTTTTTTAATAAGATATTTAAATGTAAACCTATATATACTTTGTTTCCTTTAATTCTTTCAATATCTGGATAACAATATGTCAGCTCTGTATTATCGTCAAATTGAATTTTTCCACATCTTCCTTCTTTACAATTATAGCATTTTGACTTCATTAAATTATATAAACAAATCATATAAAACTTCTGATATTTTTCAATTTTTGGTTCCTTAACAGGATTTCTTCTAATAATATTACTAACATCAGATAATCTTAATGGATTTGACATATAATTCGAAAATTCTTTAGGAAAAAATACCTTATTGTGTTCAGGGTCTTCATCTCTGCATTTACATGCCATACAATGGATACATACTTTAGTATTAATAACTAAATCTGCTAAATTGTATTCATCTGATTCCCATTTTTCAAATTCCGATGGTTCAGAAGTATTTCTAATATTCTTAATATTTTCAATTTTATTGTTTGGTGTAAAACCTTTACGTTTAAAACCAAATCCTGATTGTTTTGTTTCAGAAGAATTTTCTTCTGGCTTCTTTACAATATCACGTAAACTCATTTTAATTAACGTATATTAACTTTAAATTTTATCTTTTTATTTATATTTTAAGTATAGTTATATTTATTTTTCATTTTTTTATTTCTTGTTATATTTTTATTTATAACAAAGTATTGAAAAAATATGTTATGACCACATCTTTAATCATTCATATGAAAAGATACAATGATAAATCATATAATCCTTTACAATTGGTATATAAGGGGGTATATAAATTTATCCATTTTTCTTTAAGTTCCTTTATTTTTTGATTTTATTATAATTTAAATTATAATAAAAAATAATAATAATTAATTTTTACCACTAATCATTATCTAAAAGAATATATATTTATTAGAAAAAATCTAATAAATATTATTAATTTATTTCATTCTTTTTTAAATGAAATTCTTTAAGTTCCTTTTAATAATTAATTTTTATTTAATTAATTATTTATAAAAAAATAAATTAATTTAATTTTTTGAATATTTATTCAAAAAATTTTATAATGTTATGACCACATTTTAAAGATAAAAAATTCGATGAATTAATCATCAAAACAATTTATAATTCTAAGAATAAAAGGGGGTTGGTTTAAACGACGGATTTTTGAATTATTGAATTTTTGAATTTATTTTTATTTATTTTTTATTTATTTTTTGTTTTTATTTGTTTTTTTGTTTTTATTTGTTTTTATATTTTTTTATGTTTTTATGTTTTTATGTTTTTTTGTTTTTTTTGTTTTTTTTTATTTACAAATATACAATAATACAATAATATAATAATCTAATAATCTAATAATCTAATAATCTAATAATCTAATAATCTAATATTCTAATAATCTAATAATCTAATAATCTAATAATCTAATAATCTAATAATCTAATAATATAATAATCGAATAATCTAATAATCTAATATTCTAATAATCTAATAATCTAATAATAAATAACTCAAAATAACACGCACAAAATATTATTTATAAAAATCCTGATGTTCAAAATAATAACTAAATCATTAATTAATAATTATTTTTATAAATATTGATAAAAGAAATAAGAACTTAAAATATAATTTTAAATAGTTGAGGACATAATATTTATACATATAATAAAAAATAACGCACAAAAAATATTAAATCCTAAATATTATAAATAAAAAAATAATAAAAAATAACCGAATAAATATTTTTTTCTTTAATTCTTTTAGAGATATTAAAATTTTTAATAATGAGTATTCAAATTTTTCAACAAAAGATATTTTTAGTAGCAGAAGGAACAAATTGTAATGATATTTATGATTCTATAATGGATTCTGTAAGTGAATATAATATTAATTATAATAATTTAGAAAAAGAAAGATATCCAAAATTAGATGAAGTAGGTATAAAAGAAACTTTATTATTAGCTAATAATCCAGAAAATAAAAATATATTAGGATTAAATGACCCTAATTCGATTAATCCAAATATATTAAGTTGTTTAGAATTAGCGGCATTAGAAACAGCATTAATTTTATATAGTAGTAAATATGAAAATGCTACCATTTATCCTGTACCTTTTTTAAGCTCTAAAAGTGGTGTATCAAATACAATATCATTAGATAAATTAAAAGAATTATTAGGAGGTAAGAATAATTATATAAAATATTGGAATAGAAGAAATTTACCACAAAATATGGAATCATTAAAGAAAAAAGTACCAAAAATAAATTGGAAATATACATCCGATAAAATAAGTTTTAGAGAACATACAACAAGTGGTTTAAAAATGGTTAATAAAATAGTGACAAAAAGTTCATTGTCTAGTTTTATTTTTCAAAAATTTTTAGATAATATTTTATATCCAATGGTAAAAGAACAAATTGATACCAGTGCTTCTTTTACAAATACAACATTATATAATAATAGTACTGGTAAATTATTAAAACCATTAATTATTATAGCTAATTTTGATACTATTCATTCATTTTTAGATCAAGTCAAAAATAAAAAATATAATCCAAGGGAAAATATAGTTGAGAGAAGTTCAGTATGGGAAGTAGAATTAAAGGTAATAAAAAAATTAGAATTTGGTAAAATAAATTATGATTTTCAGTTTATTAATCATACTAAAAGATATCCAACTGAATTTGTATCAAAAAATTTAAGTATTAATAATAATACTTTTTCATTTAAATATAAAAATAAAACATATGAATTAATTCCGGCTAATAAAAAAATACCAATAAGACAAATAACATCGTTAGAATGTAAATCATGTAAAGATGGTAAAAAAATGGTTAAAATATTAAAAGAATTAGATAAAAAAATGAATCCAAATAAACAAAATAATTCAACTCAAAGTTTAGAAGTATTAAAAACAGATTTAAATTTAACAAAAAATTATAGAAATTATTCACAATTATTAGAAGGTTTGACTCAAGAACCTTCTGTTCAAGTAAGATAATATCTCTTTGACGGCAAATGAATTTGTCATTGGTGCTTTAGCGCCGACCCATCTTTCTACTCCTTTAAAAGCCATGAAAGATGATAAAAAAAAATGAAAAATATTTTTTTTTAAATTTAACATAAAAATAAAAAATAAATAAACATGTTAAATTATAGTAAATAAATGAGAGATAAAAATGACTATACAGAAACAGAAATAGAAAAAATTTTATTTAGAAAAGATATTGGTAAACGTGAAAAGATAAAGCAAATGTTTTTTGTTTATGAAAAAAAACATCCAAAAGAAGATAAAGAAATATTGATAAAAACATGTATAAAATATTATGAATATAAAATTGAACGTAAAAATCCTGATAGATACTATAAATCCTAATTTTTTTATTTATTTTAATCCTAATTATAACAATTAAGATTAAAAATATAAACGTAAAGCTAAAAAAAAGTGAATAATAATAATATTTATTATTTTCTATTTTATAAAATTATTAATTAAATTATAGCATAAAAGCATTATAGTTTTTAAGCATTAAAATGAGTAGTATTGTTGAAAATTTACCAAGTTCCCTTTTACAAAAAGTAGAGAATGACGAATCGTCAAAGACTATTATTAATGAGAATAAAAAGAGTAAATCAGCTAAAAAGAAAGATGATGTCCCTCGTTGTATTGCAGCGAGAGTTTATAGAACTATTGAATTAGCTGAATCTGATTTAAAGAAAGGTATTGATGTTTATATTCATAGAGTACCAGATGAGAATGATATTTCAAAAGTTGTTCAAATTGCTTATTCAAGATGTACTGTGAAAGCAGAGAAAAATAAAAATATCTGTCATCATCATTCAGATTGTAAGAATTTAAAGATTTTTGATACTGATATCCTTCCTAATGGTCTAGACCTCAATAGGCGTAAAGCTACTGAGGATGATGATTATTTTAAGAAGAAATTTAAGCGTGGTCGTCCTACGATTACAACAAAATACATTATTGAATTTAAAAATGAGAATAATCCAGTATATAAGATTTTGAGTGGTGATAATAAAATTAATATTGATGAATTAAATGAGAAGGCTTTTGAAATTATTAAAAAAAGTATTGAAAATTTAAAAGTAGTTGATAATAATATTATTCAAAAAGATAATAAAGCATCTACATCAATTGCAGATGAAATTATTAATCCTAAAAATAAACCAACAAAACATCGTAAACTAAAAGCTGGAAGAATTGACGATGTTCCTATTGCTAAAAACAATATGAACACTAATAATTTAAATTTTAATGATTTTGAATCTGATTCTGAAGAGGATGAAGTTCAAAATATTAAAGTTGAAACATCTAAACTGGAAGAATCTAAAAAAATTCAAGAATCTATTGAATCTGAAGAATCGGAAAATTCTGATAATGAACAAAATGATTCTAAATCAGTAGATTTTGGTTCAGATGATGAAAATGAAGATGAAGAAGAGGAAGAAGATGAAGATGATGAAGATAGTGAACAAATTGATATTACTGCTAATAACGGTAAAGAATATGCTTATTTCCCATCTGACAACGAAGTTTATGACCCTGATAATTATGATTCAGAAGGTAATTCTGTTTTAATTGGAGGTCTTATTGAAATGAATGATGACAATTATGTCAATATTGTTTATGAAGGTAAGAAATATGGTATTCTAGAAAAGATTAAATTTACAATGGATAATTCAACAAATGATTATTATCATTGTACTTTAGATAACAACGTTTTTGATATGAATAAAAATCATGTTGGAAAATATGTTCTTATTGGAGAAAATAAATTTAATATTGAATTTAATAATAAGAAGAAGGGTACAAAAAGTAAAAATAAGAAGAATTAATTCTTTTATTTTTAAATTATAAAAAAATTGTGATATTTTGGTGATGAATTGCTCACCAAAATCTCTTTTTAGAGTTTAACGTAAATATATTATTTTATTTTTATTTATATATTTATTTTATTATCATAATATGATAATAAAATAAATATTTTTAATTAATTATATTTTATATTTTATAAATTATTGGCAAATAAATAAGAGAAATTGGCAAAAAAAAAAGAGTAAGAAAAAATAAAATAGTTAAAAATGATAAATTTAGATTTAAAAAAAAATAATATTTTTATTAATAGTGAATAATTAATTTTTAAAATCTTAAATGGTAGAATATATTTGTAAATCTTGTAATAAAAAATTCATTGATAAAACTAAATTTACCAATCATTTAAATAAAAAAAGACCATGTATACCTAAAAATAATTCAGAAAGTGATAATAATAGTACTATAAATAGTAATCAAATAATAAAAGAAGAAAAATTATCAACAATTTTAGATAAATTTACTAATGAAAAAATAGTTATGCCAATAATTGGCAAAAATAAAATAGATAATCATTTTTCATCAATTTGTAAATTATGTAAATGTACTTATAAAGATACATATATTAATCATTTAATTGAAGAACATAATGTACAAAAGAATGAATATACATTTACATTTTCAAATAAAAATTCTGGTACTACTATATATTCAAAAGAAGAAGATGGTGGTGACATAGTATTATATTTATTTGAAGATAATAATGTATTATTATTTACAACTAAGAACCTTCATAATTTACAAAGACACAAAAAAGAAAAATATAGAGATGTAATAAATTTATATTATTATCCATGTAAAAATATAAAAACATTTAAAAGTGATTTTATATTAAAATGTAAAGATAATGGATTTAAAGAAGATGATAAAATAGATTTAATAAAGTGTGAAAATATAATATATGAATTATTGATTAAAATAAATGAAAATAATTTAAAGGAAAATCAAGATAGAAAAACAATAGCTCCATATAAAATAACAACATATTTTCAATGTCCATTTTGTGAGGAAAAGAAAAATGATAAAAATGAGTTAAATACACATTTAATTGAAACACATAAATATCTTAAAAATAATAATTTTATAAATATTGATGAAGAACAAAAAGAAAAGATATTTAATATGATTGAAAATCATACATTAAAAGAAAGTGAAGAAGTTAATCAAATAATACCAATTGAAGAGATTAAATGTGATTATTGTAACAATTTATTTTCAAGTAGATTTAATTTACGAAGACATCTTAAAATGAATTGTAAAAAATATCAAATGTTATTACAAAATAATTTATTAAAAGATAATGAAGTTTTAAAAGATGATTTATTTAATATTATTGAAAATAATGAAAAATTAAGAAATGAAAATAAAATATTAAAGAATGCTTTAGTTAATAATCAAGAATTAATTAAAGACCAAAATGATGTTTTACGAAATTCTGTAAATTATTTTAGTAAAACAACTAATATTATTCAAAATAATAATATACTTTTTAACATTAATGATTTTGGTCAAGAAGATATTTCTCATATTGACGTTGGTTTTATTGAAGATATTATAACTCAAATGAGTACTCAATCTCTTGTTCGTTTTATTGAAGAAGTGCATTATGGTAATCCTAAAAATTGTAATGTTATTATTCCTACTAATATACCAGCTATTCAAGATAAAAATCTATTATTGTTAAAGAAAGGAAATAAATGGGTATTAGATAAAAGAAAGAATGTTATTGATGACATGTTATCAATTAATATGGACAGAATATCAGATGTATATGAAGATATACAACCAAAATTAACGAATGATGTTAAAACTGGATTTGAAAATTATGTATCAGATATGGAAGATATGAATCAAAAATACATAAGAAATGAGGCATTTGAAGAGACTGAAAAACTATTTATTAAAAAACAACCAAATAACTTTTTATTAGAAACCTTAAAAGTACAACAAAATAATTTTATTGAAGGAAATTGGAAAGATACAGTAGATTATCAAATGCCGACTAAAGTAAGTAAAATTGAAGATATTAATTCATCACAGATGCAACATTTTTTAAATGAAAATGAAATTATAAATATTGATAAAATGAGAATTTAGAAAATCCGTTTATGGCAAAAAGAAAAGTTTTAAGTATATATTAATAAACTATATTTTTGAATGGATAGTGAAGAAGAAAACGAATTAAATTTTGAGGAAGAATTTAAAAAAATAAGAGATTATAAAGCGCTAAGGCTTAAAAATAAAAATATTAAAGATTATAATTTTGATGTAAAAGAAGTAGAATTTGATAGAGAAGAATATTTAGCTAATAAATTTAAAATTAGTGAAAAAGAGTATATAAAAAGTATAAAAGAGATTGATTTATTTTATTTTGATGATTTTATAAAAATGGACGAAGAATCTATAAAAGAAGTTTTGAAGAGTGAAGTTGATTTTCAATTAAATTGTTTTTTTATATTTGATTATATTATTAAAAAAGGTAAAGTTGTTAATTATGATGAAGAAAGTAAAATTATAACTTTGAAAACTAAAAATGATATCGAATTATTTGTGGATTATAGATATCATTATATTTATGGAAGAATTAATAATGTTGTTCGAAAAACTGAATTTAGAAAAAAAATGGAGTTATTCTTAAAATGTAAATCTATTATTGTTAAAAAAAGGAAAAATGATGATAATACTGATAATGATAATAATAATCAAAATAATAAAATAAAAAATGAATTATTAAAAGAATTATCAGATGAAGAAGATAGTGCTGAAGCTTTAGAAGAAATAAACGATGAAAAAGATAGTACTAAATCTCTAGAAGAAGAAGAATGTATGAAAGTTTTTAATGATGTTTTAAAATTGAATTTAAAATTTGAAGAAAAAAAGAAAATCGACCTTATTAATAGTGTATTAAATAATAAAAAAGAATGAAAAATAATAATAATAATTTTTTTATTTTAAGTATTATTATCATAATTTTTGTGAGTTTAATTATAATTTATTTTTTTAAATTTTTACAAATTAAAGTAAAAGAAGATTTTAATCTATTAAATAATTCAGAAGTACTTCCTAAAGATTGGTTATATAATTCAAATTTAGACCCAAAATCAAATCCTACTTTAACTCATATTAATACTTTCAGGGATATTCCTAATAGATTTATAACTTGGACACCATTTACTACTCCTATTGAAGGACAACCTGAATTTAATCCTTATTTATATAATAATAAATTGATTTATCCATTATATTAATTTTTTATTTTTTTATATTATAATAACGTCCATTTAAGAACGTCTCTTCCGAGGCATTTCTGCTTCGTCGTCTTCATCCGATGGGTATATAAGTTTCCTTAAATACTCTTCAGACAATTGACGCAAAACTCCATTTCGATCAACTTGATGTCCAACAATACACCCAGGTTGCTCAACAATAAGAATGTCTCCTGGGTTGGCATACTCTCGCATCCTTGAGAACATGTCGCAAGGAGGCTCCATACCAGGAATGAATTTATTGTAAAAAATCGTCATTTTGGTTTAACTTATTGTTAAAAGTTAAATAATAATAAAAAAATTATTTTATTATATATTATGCAATCATTTTTTTTTATAAATTTTAATATTATTTATTCTACAATAATATTATTTTCATCATCATTATCATCATCATTTATATTTACAATTTGATTATTATCTTGAATATTATTGTGAATATTATTAAAATTATCAATTAGATTTTCAATATTGTTAATAAGATTAATAAAATCTTGGATAAAGTTATTGTTATTAACGTTATTCATAATATCACGATTATTTTCATCTAAAAATTGATTAATCCGTTGAATCCTAATTCTACGTTGATTATTAATGTTGTTCATAATGTTGTTAATATTATTAAACATGATATTAATGTTATTAAAAATATTCTGATTATTTAGAATTAAATTAAACTGATTTCTTTCATTATTAATAATGTCAAAATTGATGTTATCATTTAAAATGTCATTAATCTCATTATTATCTAATTGTTCTAGTACACGTTGATTATTCATTCTATGTCCTAAAATAGTAGGATTGTTATTATTAGAATGTTGATGTACAATAATCTCGTCTCCGGGATTTGCAACATTAATTCTCCAATTTTGAATAATATCATCTGGAATAATACCATGATGAGTCTCTGCCGACCAAATGAAGTATGTAAGTACCATATTTACGTTTAAATATCTTGGTAAGTTATTTTTATATTTAATATAAATATTATTATCTTAAAAAAATAAAATCAAGTTTTTCTTTTTTTTGATTAAATAATAATTTACGTTAATAATAATACTATTTTTTACCATTAAAATATTTACCAATATCATAAAATATTAAAGTGAAAATACCTTGAAGAATAGCAAAAATAATCATAATAATAATAATTTTAATTAATTCTTTTTTAGAAGGTATATTAAAATGAAAAAATTTATCTTCATCATGATGTTTTCCGGCATTAAAATGAATAACATTTTCAAATAAATTTAATATTAAAAAAGCTACAAAACTAGCTATAAAAATACCAGTTGGTAAAGAATGATGAGCTACAACATAATGAAACATTTATTAAATATTATAATAATCTAAAATTAGAAAAGAAAAAATATTTATGCGTTTTTTAAATATTAACTAAATTCTTAAGATAGATAGAATATAAATAAATAATAAAAATGGATAATTTTATATTATTAATACCATTGGGAGGATTAGGTGAAAGATTTAAAAAAAATGGTTATATTTTACCAAAACCATTAGTAAATGTAATGGGTAAACCTATAATTTATTGGTTATTAGATAATTTAAATTTAAGTAAAGTTAAAAAAATCATAATTCCTTATCACAGAGATTTATCAAAATTTTGTTTTGAAGAGGAATTAAAACAGAAATATAAAAATAGTAAATTTACATTTTATTTTAAAGAGATGAAAGAGAATACTGAAGGTGCAGCAGATACGATTTTTAAGGTTTTAGAAGATTTTGAAAAAGACACAAATTCAGATGATTCTAAAATTATAAGTTTAGATGGCGATAATTTTTATACTGAAGATATTTTAAATAAATTTAGTGGTAATAATGTATTCTATTTTAATGATGAAACAAAAGAACCTATTTATTCTTATATCAATGATGATATAAATGGAAATATTAATGAAATAATTGAAAAAGAAAAAATATCAAATAAAGCTTGTACTGGTGCTTATGGGTTTTCTTCATGGAAAAATCTTAAAAAATATTGTAAAAATGTTATAGATAAAGGATTGAAACAGAAGAATGAATATTATATATCATCTGTTATAAGAAATATGATAGAAGATGGAGAAGAATTTAAATCAAAAGAGATAAAAATTGAAAATTATCATTGTTTAGGAACACCTCTTCATGTGCGTTTATTTTGTAATAATTATCCTAGAATTCATGCTTTAAATAATGAAAGAAAATTAGAAATAAAAAGATATTGTTTTGATTTAGATAATACTTTAGTAACATATCCAGAAAAGAGTGGTGATTATTCTACAGTTAAACCAATTGAAAAAAATATTAGAATTGTTCGTTATTTAAAGAAGTTAGGTCATACTATTATAATTCATACAGCTAGAAGAATGAAAACACATGGAGGAAATCAAGGAGCTTTATTAAAAGATATTGGTAAAATAACATTTGATAGTTTAGATAAATTTAATATACCATATGACGAAATATATTTTGGAAAACCTTATGCTGATTATTATATTGATGATAAAGCAGTTAGTGCATATGATGATTTAGAGAAAATATTAGGTTTTTATGATTCGAGTATAGAAACGAGGGATTTTAATAGTTTATCAAATACTAATACAATTCATACTTTGAGAAAAGAAGGTAAAGATTTAAGCGGTGAAATACACTATTATAATAATATACCAAAAGAATTAAAGGATTTATATCCTATATATTTAAGAGGTGATGATAATAAAAATTCTGGAGAATGGTATGAGATGGAGAGAATTAATGGAATACCATTTTCAAAATTATATTTATCAGAAGAGATGACAGAAAAACAATTAGAACATATTATAGGTTCTTTAAGTAGACTACATAATTTTGATATTAATACTGATAAAAATATTTTAGAAAAAGAAATAAATATATATGAAAATTATGTAGAAAAGATAAAAAAGAGATATGAATCATATGATTATAGTAAATTTAATGGTTCAGAAAATAAATATAAAATATTAATTGAAAAATTGAGTGTATATGAAGAAAAGAAAAAAGGTAAAATTGGAATAATACATGGCGATCCAGTTTTAACAAATATTATGATAAATCAATATGGTAAAATTAAATTTATAGATATGAGAGGGAAAATAGGTGATAAATTAACAATATATGGAGATATTTATTATGATTATGCAAAATTATATCAAAGTTTAATAGGTTATGATGAAATATTAATGGATAAAAAGATTAATATAGAATATAAAAAGAAGATGATTAGGAAGATGGAAGATATTATAATTGAAAAGTTTGGAGAAGAAACATTAGAAGAGATTAAAATAATATGTTCATCATTATTATTTACTTTAATACCACTTCATAATAATGATAAATGTTATAAATATTTTGATTTAATAATTATATAAAAATTATTTTGTTTTTGCCGTAAACGGATTTTTCTAAAGCTTTAGCGCCTAAAAAGAAAAATTGGTTTTTTAAGTACTATTGGGTTTTTTTAAGTACTATTATTTTTTTAAGAACATTTATTTTTAATCATTTATTTATGTTTAAAATATTTAAAAAATTATTATTTGATTATTAAAAGTTTTTTCTTTTTGCCGTAAACGGATTTTTCTTTTTTACAAAAAGAAAAATGGGTTTTTTTAATCATTTATTTATGATTAAAATATTTAAAAAATTATTATTTGATTATTAAAAGTTTTTTCTTTTTGCCGTAAACGGATTTTTCTTTAAAAATGTTTTATTTATTAAACATATACAGTATATGATGTACCAGGAGTACCTACTTTAACATAAACAATTCTTCCTGTACCACTTGTTCCAACTCCATTACCAAATAATGTTCCTCCTGTACCAGAGGCAATAGTAGTAGTGACACCTGAAGCACTTGAAATGAATAATTGATAAACAGCACCAGCAGTTAATCCTGCAGTTAAGTTAGCAGCAGTATCAAAAGTTAAAGTTCCAGTTGTACTATTTGTAATAATACCTTTAAGAACATCACTTTGTAAAATAGTATAGGGTGCATTTTGTGATGAAACAGTACCGAAAGTAGAATCAACACTTAAACTGTTAATATTTGCATCTCCTGATACAGTTAATGAACCTAAAGTACCAACAGTTGTAAGTGATGAATTAATAACACCAGAACCTAAAGTATTATTTGTAAGTACATCAACTCCATTAATTTGATAGGCACCACCGTTAATTAAATTAATATCTTCACTAGTGACAACAACTTCACGGGTACTAATATCATAAACTAAAGGATATGAAGTAGCAGAAGGAACACCTTGACGGATTGGATTAATGTAAGTACCACCTGTTCCTGTAGTAATATCTCCAGATAATCCATTTGATGAAGTGTTAAGAACGATAGAACCAGTAGAAGCAACAGCTTGGTAACCAATAGCAATACCACGAGGACCTTGAATACTTTGTGCTTGGTAACCAATAGAAACACCGAATGGACTTTGTGCTGATGGACTAGATTGATAACCAATTGCAATAGCACCGGTACCTTGATTACTATTAGCTGAATTAGAACCAATTGCTACGGATTGTCCAGCTTGTAAATAATTACCAGCTTGATAACCGATAGCAACAGCATTATTACCTTGTCCAGTTAATCCAGCATCAGAACCAATGTGAACCTTTAATCCATCTGGTTGCCAAGTAGTTGTTCCAGGATTCCAATATAGATAATCAGAATAACTTGTACCATTATTAAGAGTAGCACCAGTAGGTCCAGTAGCACCAATAGGTCCTACTTTGCTAATAGTAGCTCCATTAGTAATAGCAGATGAACCAGAAGTACAATTAATTAATTGAAGAGTTAATGAAGCACCAGCACTAAGAGCAGTTACAATGAAATAACCAGCATCAGATGAAGCAGTAGCATAATCACCAACATTAAAACCAATAGTACTGTTTACAGTAATTAATTGAGGAACACCACAATTGAAATTTAATGATTGTGTAGCAGTTGTTTGAACACCAAATCCAATAGGACCAGTAGGACCAGTTAAACCTTGTAAACCAGTAGGACCAGTTAAACCTTGATTACCTTGAGGACCTTGAGGACCAAGAGGACCAACTACATAGAAGGTTTCACCACTAGCAATAGCTTGAGAAACTCCAGAATAATTGATTAAAGTAATTGCTGTGGGATTTACAATAGTGTCAACTTGGAAATAGTATCCTGAAGCTTCAGAAACAACCCACATTCCAGTTTCAAGTAAATTTGATGAATTAACTGATATTTGTGATGTGGTATTATTTAATACTGGATTAGGTACAGCTATTGAAGTTGTTGTAAAGGTGAGGAAGTTTCCTTGATTACCTTGAGGACCTTCTACACCTTGAGGTCCAATAGCACCTTGAGGACCAGTTTCACCAGTAAAACCTTGAATACCTTGTTGACCTGTAGGTCCAGTAAAACCAGTTAAACCTTGCATACCAGTAGGACCAGTTACACCAGTTGAACCATTAGAGCCAACAAGATAATAAATTTCACCATTTGTGATAGTGAATGAGGTTTGACGAGTATCAACATTTTGTAAAGTCATTTGTGAAGTTGTATTTCTTTGTGTTACATACCAATAAGCACCATTAGTACCTCCAATTACATAACTTCCGACTGGGAAAGCAGATTGGAAATAGTTATTTGATAATGGAACTACTTGGGTTGAAAGGTACGATACTGAGAATGGACCTCCTCCACTAGTTACATTAGCAAGAGGACCGTTTGTACCTTGTGGACCAGTGAAACCTTGAGGACCAGCAGGACCAATAGGACCAGCTGAAGGACCAGTAGCACCACGAGGACCAACTAAAGTTAAGACTTCACCAATATTAACAGGATAAGTGAGAGTGGTACATAATACATTTTGAATTTGGAATGAAGTAGCATCAATGACAAAACTAATTTGCCAATAATCATCATTTGAACTTGATAACCATTGTCCAACTACAGGAGTATATCCTGAAGAATTTGAGACAGTGATATTAGCTACTCCATTGCATGCAACATTATTATTATCAGTATTTGTAATAGTGAATTGTACTAAAGGACCAGCTGCACCGGTGAAACCTTGAGGACCTTGAGAACCTTGAGAACCTATTGGACCAGTTACACCTTGAGTACCTTGAGGACCAGTCCAACCAGTAGGACCAGTTACACCTTGAGGACCAGTCCAACCAGTAGGACCAGTAGAACCTGGAATAGAAACAAGAGAGAATACATTTAAGAGACCAATATCTTGACTACTTTGTGTAGGTGATACGTTTTGTAAAGTTAAAGTTGTACCTACAGTATTAGTAATTAACCAATAACCAGAAACAATAGTACCAGAATAAAATCCATTTGACATAAAGATGTATGCATTAGTATTAAAGTATTCTGTGAAAGATGAAGAGTAGGTAATTGTATTAAATCCAAGATAAGGAATTAATGTAGGTGAACCAGTAGTAACACTTGTTACTTTTCCTGTAATACTACCTCCTGCACCAGTATAACCTTGAGGACCTTGAATACCTTGAGGACCAGTAGGACCAGTTGTACCAGTAGGACCACGAGGACCAACAATAGCAATTGTAGCTCCATCATTAATTGATTTTGAAGAAGTGAGATCATCACAAATGTAATTACCAATTTGGAGTTGATTACCACCTAAATTAGCGACAATTTGGAAATAATCAGTATTATTTGAAATAATCCAATCACCTGCAACGAATAAATTAAAGTAAGGAGTTGAATTTAATGTAATTATACCAGTTGTTCCACAATTAATTGTAGCACCACCTCCAATAGCTACAGTAGCAGAAACTGAACTTCCTGGAGCACCAGAAGGACCAGTTACATCAGAAGGAGCACCAGTAGGACCAGTAGGACCTGTTGGACCTGTCCAACCAGTAGGACCAGTTGGACCAGTAGAACCAGTGAAACCTTGAGGACCTTGAGGACCAGTGTATCCAGTAGGACCTACTGAACCAACAATAATGACATTATCAGTACCAGCATTAATACTCTTAGAGAAAGCCTCGTAGTTGAAAATTTCAATTTGGTAAGGTGAAGTTGAAGGAACATCAGTAATGTAGAAATAATATGAAAGACCTGTTGGGGTGACAGTATTGATTTGGATGTAAGAACCTTGAGTGAAATAAGCAGTGTAATCACCAGTAATGGTAATTATTTGTGAACCCCCAGGAGAAACTGTTGTTAATGTAGCATTGCTAGCAGTAATAATATCACCCATAATACCTTGAGGACCAGTGTATCCAGTAGCACCTTGAGGACCAACTTCACCTTGTGGACCAGTAGCACCTGTATTAGTAGCTTCACCAGAAATACCTTGAGGACCAATTTCTCCCTGAGGACCTTGTTCTCCTTGAGGACCAATATCTCCTTGAGGACCAACTGAACCTTGAGGACCAACTTCACCTTGTGGACCAATATCTCCTTGAGGACCAGCATTTCCATCATTACCTTGGGGACCAACTGAACCTTGAGGACCAACTTCTCCTTGAGGACCAAGTTCACCTTGAGGACCAACTGAACCTTGAGGACCAACTTCACCTTGAGGACCAACTGAACCTTGAGGACCAGCTACTGTTGAAGCTGCACCTGTAAAACCTTGAGGACCAAGATTTCCTTGAGGTCCAACAACACCTTGAGGACCAGCAACACCTTGGGGTCCAACAACACCTTGAGGACCTAATAAACCTTGAGGACCTTGATTACCTTGTAAACCTTGGGGACCAAGAACACCTTGAGGTCCAAGACTTCCTTGAGGACCTACACTTCCTTGAGGACCAACTTCACCTTGAGTACCTTGAGGACCTTGAGCACCGGTATTTGTAGCAGTACCAGGAGGACCTTGAGGACCGGTAGGACCATCAATACCAGCTAAATTGATATCATAAATATAAGTACCGAATGAACCACCTTGGACAGATGAAAAATCATAGATTTGCATATATCCAGTAGCAGCATTATAACCAAAAATAACAGCTTGGAATTTATTAACAGGAGCATCTTGTCTAATTACAATAATTTCAATACCAGGAACATAAGCTAAATTAAGATCAACATAAAAATCATAAACAGTGACAACTGTAGGATCAATATAAGTAGAAGCAGCAATACCTGAACCACCTGCTGTTTGTGTGTATGTTAAATATTTATCACCATTAACACCTTCTTCACCTTGAGGACCTTGTTCACCTTGTGGTCCTTGTGTTCCTTGTGTTCCTTGAGGACCATTTGAACCTTGAGGACCAACAGAACCTTGAGGACCTTGTGTTCCTTGTGTTCCTTGAGGACCAACAGAACCTTGAGGACCTTGTGTTCCTTGTGTTCCTTGAGGACCAACAGAACCTTGAGGACCAATTGAACCTTGAGGACCAGGTACTGTTGAGGTAGCACCAACTTCACCTTGAGGACCAACTTCACCTTGAGGACCAACTTCACCTTGAGGACCAACAGAACCTTGAGCACCAGTATCACCTTTAGCAGCAGCTTGTCCAGGAACACCTTGAGGACCAATTGAACCTTGAGGACCAGGTACTGTTGAAGCAGCACCAACAGAACCTTGAGGACCAACATCTCCTTGAGGACCAATTGAACCTTGAGGACCAGGTACTGTTGAAGCAGCACCAACAGAACCTTGAGGACCAATTGAACCTTGAGGACCATTAGAACCAGCTGGACCAGCTGGACCAGCAGGACCAGCAGGACCAGCAGGACCAGCAGGACCTTGTTTACCAGAAGGACCAGGAGGACCAGGAATTATTGGACAAGGGGGAGGGCAGCAATTATTGCATCTGCAATTATAATCACCGTGTTTCTTTCTACAAGAAGACATTTTTTTTATATATATATAATAACAATATTTTTTTTTTCAAAATATTTTTATATAAATTATAAAAAAAATATTTATAAAAATAATTTTATATTTTGGATATTTTTCTTAAGAATTTTATGAAAAAAATAATTCGTTCATACTTCTATTTTTTTTTATAACAAAAAATTAATATTTAAAAATGAATTATCCTAAAATATGTGTTAATATGATAGTAAAAAATGAGTCTCGCATTATCCAGCGTTGTCTTCTTAGTTTAAGCAATATTACTGACTATATTGTTATAACTGATACTGGTTCTACTGATAATACTAAAGAATTAATTGAAAGTTATATAAATGAATCTGGAAAAAAAGGTAAAGTTTATGAACATGAATGGAAGAATTTTGGTTACAATCGAACAAATAGTATTAATAATGCTAAAGATTATTTACAAAGTATAAATGAAGATTTAAGTAAAGTTTATTTACTTTTTGTGGATGCCGATATGAAATTAGTTATTAGACCATCTTTTAATAAAAAACTTCTTGAACATATTAATGTTGCTCAAATAGTTCAAAAAAATACAACTCTTGAATATTATAATACTCGTATTTGTCGTGCAGATATACCTATTACTTGTGTTGGTGTCACTCATGAATATTATGACACTCCTTCTCAATTTCATAATGTTAAATTTGAACATATTTATATTGATGATATTGGTGATGGTGGTGCTAAAGCTGATAAATTTGAAAGAGATATTAAATTATTAGAGCAAGGTTTAATTGATGAACCAAATAATGTTCGTTATTTTTTTTATTTAGCTCAAAGTTATAATTGTATCGGTAATTGGAATAGATCGATTGAATATTATAAAAAAAGAATCGAATCAGGAGGTTGGCATGAAGAAGTTTATTATTCACATCTTCAAATTGGTAATATGTATAATAATAATTTAAAAGATTGGGAAAAAGCTTTAAAATATTATATTGATGGTTATCAAAAATCAGAAGGAAAGAGAGGTGAAACTTTATTAAAAATTGTTGAACATTATAAAGATAAAAGAGAATATCATACTGCTCTTATTTTCTTAGAAAAATTATTCAAAATTGATTATCCTAAAGACCATGTTTTATTCATTGATTATCATGTTCATACCTATAAAGCATTTTATGAAATGAGTATTATATCTTATTATGTTAATAGATTATATGATGGATTATTAGCTGCACAATATATGATTTTATCAAAAGATTATGATATTCCACATTATCTTCGTGGAAATGCAATGAATAATATGGTTTTTTATATTAAAAAACTTAAAACTGATTCTATTAAAAGAATTGAAGATATAATGTTGCTTCAACATTATAATCCTTCATCTTCTTCTTTTGAATTTTCTAAATCAAATACTGATTCATCTCACATATATGAAGGTATTTTCCGTACAGTAAATTATACTATTAATGACAAAGGTCAATATTTATATCCTCCTAATATGAATTATATCCATACTGAAAACTTCTGGGTCACTTTAGATGAAAATAAAGCTATTAAACAACATAGAATTACTGTTTCTCCTGATGTTGAAACTGAATATAAACGTGTTTACTATGGTATTCAAGGTTTAGAAGATGGTCGTCATATTTTCTATAATGATAAATTATATGCTTCATTTACTTCTTTTGAATACGCAAGAGACCCTAAAGCATCAATGGTATTAACTCATATTGACCATAAAGACAATTATATTATTAAAAAGATTGTACCATTAAAATATGAAGAAAATAAAATACAGAAGAATTGGGTACCATTTGAATATCAAGGTAAGTTATGTTTTGTATATTCATATGAACCATTCATTATTTTAGAAGTTAATCCTGATAATGGTGAATGTAAAGAAATTGTTAATAAAGAATTTAAATATAAATTCAATGAAATTAGAGGTTCTGCTTCTCCTATTTGGATTGAAAAATATAATTGTTATTTAATTTTAACACATGAAGTTATTTTTAATGATACTCGCAAATATGTACATCGTATTTTAATGTTAGATAGTGAATTTAATTTAATGAAAACTTCTGAACCTTTCTATTTCGAACATTTATTCATCGAATTCACTTTATCTATGATGTATGACAAGAATCTTGATAAACTCGTAATACCTTATTCTTATAAAGACGGAGAAGCATTTATTTGTACTTTAGATTTCAATAATATTGCATGGTTACCTGATGATATTAGAAGTCATTTCAGGTTTTCTACAAAGTAAAATTTGATTTTTATTAAACAAAAGTTAGATAATTATTTTTATTTTATTTTTTTACCTTTTCTTTAAATTGAATATTCAATTTAAAGAAATTTATTTAAAAAAGATTTATTATTTATTTATTTAATTATTTATTTAATTATTTTGTTATTCAATAATTATTTATTTAATTATTATTTAATTATTCATTAATTATTTTTCATTTTGTCCTAAAAGACTTTTTTTAGGCTATCCATTTGTATGGTCCATTACCATTAACATTAGCTTCACTCTTGAGAGGTTCAACTTCAATTGATTTTCTTCTTCCAATAACTGACCAATAGAATGAACCAGGTTCACCGTAAACAGTGAAATATTTTTTATTAATCATACGACTTGAAGCATAAACTTTGACTTTACCATCGAAAATAGAAGTAATTTGAATAGTGAAATCTTCAGCTAATTTTTCAACATAATCTGGAAGATAAATATCAATTGAAGATTTACTTTCAATAATTTGAGCTTCACCTCTATAATATACTCCTGCTTCAGGACCTTCAAGACAAGCATGTACTAAATATCTTGATTCATCTTTAGGATGGTTAATTACGAATGTCTTTGCTGTATCATATAATATTTCAGATGTTGAAGGATCGTACCACATACCATTAGAAGTTGCTCCAGGAGCTTGTCTTACAGGATTAACATAGAAAGCACCACCTGTTTGAGATATTAATGTACTACTTGTTGCATTGATAACAATTGATCCTCCAGTTGAAATTGCATTAGCATTTGGACCAATTGCAATTGAATTTGGTTGTGATGAAATTGAGTTTTGACCAATAGCAATACTACTACTTGAAGTACCAGTTGCGGAATTTCCAATAACAATACTATTTGAACCAGGTGCACTTGCATTATTACCAATTGAAACACTACTTGAACCGGATGATCTTGAACTATTACCGATTGAAACACTTTGTGAACCTGCTGCATTAGAATTACTTCCTATAGCAACTCCTCCAGTTGAAGAATTAGCAGTATTACCTATTGAAACACCTTGTAATTGTGATGCATTTGAATTTGTACCAATTGCTATACTTCCTGTTCCTAAAGCACTTGCATTTCTACCTAGTAAAACTTGTTGACTTCCAACAACATAAGATGAAGAAGAAGGATTCCAATATAAATAATCACCTGTAAAGCTTCCTGATGGTAATAATGTTCCTGTTGGACCAGTGAAACCTTGTGGACCAATATCTCCTTGTGGACCAATATCTCCTTGTGGACCAGCATTTCCATCAACACCTTGAGGACCAATATCTCCTTGAGGTCCAATATCTCCTTGTGGACCAATATCTCCTTGAGGACCAGCATTTCCATCAACACCTTGAGGTCCAATATCTCCTTGAGGTCCAATATCTCCTTGAGGACCGATATCTCCTTGAGGACCAGCATTTCCATCATTACCTTGAGGACCAATATCTCCTTGGGGACCAACTGAACCTTGAGGTCCAATATCTCCTTGGGGACCAGCATTTCCATCATTACCTTGAGGACCAACATCTCCTTGTGGACCAACTGAACCTTGTGGACCAATATCACCTTGAGGACCAGCATTTCCATCGTTACCTTGAGGACCAACATCTCCTTGTGGACCAACTGAACCTTGAGGTCCAATATCTCCTTGGGGACCAGCATTTCCATCATTACCTTGTGGACCAATATCTCCCTGAGGACCAACTGAACCTTGAGGACCGATATCACCTTGGGGACCAGCATTTCCATCATTACCTTGAGGACCAATATCTCCTTGAGGACCAACTGAACCTTGTGGACCGATATCTCCTTGAGGACCAGCATTTCCATCATTACCTTGTGGACCAATATCTCCCTGAGG
>JACCDO010411562.1_pt1 | contig 23955 bp, 9 predicted proteins | sample 7446101 | NCBI WGS metagenome assembly JACCDO01 (sample SAMN15323440, study PRJNA562643) | freshwater metagenome | isolation source: river surface water | place: USA:Blue River Watershed | collected 2017-08-16
GCGATAATCCTTCAAGGCCGTCGTATAGGTCGTTAAGCTCTATTAGGGGCACAGAAGGAGCTCATACTCTTACGTACGATGAGATCGTTGTCATATTTAAACGTTTCCAAGGCGCAGTGAAAGGCACGGTTCAATATAGTGGCGCGCTTATGAATTTATTGGATGTTCCATCATGGAATATAGCTGCGAAAAAGCTTTTGAAAGTGTATAACTTGATCGGTGACGACAGCGTGTTGTCGAAGGAAATGCTTCGATATGCCGACTCTAATGAATGCATCAACTTAAATAACTTGCAGGAGTTTCTGCGAGATTTGTTTGACCAATATAATGTTTCTTATCGCGCCGAAGATTTGGCTGTCATAGCATTCAAGGTTACGAAGGACAGTCTAAGTGGCAACGGCTTAGCCAAGATAAGTTCCATCATACAGTTTATACACAGCGAAAGCGAGCGCCAACGTTGGAATACAGTTAGTAAAAGAGTTCGAGTTGCTGGACAGAAAGCTATTCTGGTAGGTACTGATTTAGAACAGCTAGTGTGTGAAAAAGATCGCAAAGGAAGTCACTATATTTCAGTGAAAGATTTCAAAGACTTTTTACGCGACCTTTCTAAGTACAGCAAACTTACTCCTAACGACATAACTACCAGTGCAAGTCACTTCGCCAAGTCCACCACAGATAGCGAAAATGCTGTGATATCATTGAAAGAAATTATGGCATTTTTCGGTAAAGAATATGTTGGCAACTTGAATGCAAGGTTGTCCCAGTTAATGGTGTATCCAAGTAAGGAGAAAGACATCAGTCGCACGCCAGAACAAATCTTACAGGTGTTGGAGCAATACGCAAGTAAGGTTAATAGCTCTGCTAAGGGAGACTTGAAAGGTGCTATAGCTTACAACGATATGGAAGCAGCCTTGACTCCTCTAGGGATATACAACGAGCTTACTCATGAGCAAGTAAGAACGGTCATCACCAAGGCTGATCCGGATAAAAATGGCAGATTGACTCCATTGCAACTCCTCTCTTATCTTGGATTGACTTCGTCGGTCAAAGGGAATGACATGAGTGTGGAATATTTGCTCCGTTTACTCCTGGAGAGAGTTCAGCGCAGTGGAGCTAGTATTGATGAAACATTCAGGCATTTTGATGCAGATGGTAACGGCCAACTTACCAGGAAAGAGTTGGAGGAAGGTTTACTGAAGCTTGGTGTCTTCGAAGGCATTAAGGATTGGAAGAAACAGCTTCCAGCTCTCGTTAAAAAGTTTGATGCCGACGGTTCTGGAGCCGTTTCAATCCGGGAATTCTTCCTTTTCCTGGGCATCACCGACTATTCCCCTAACATTATTCAAAGAATGACCAAGATATTCGCTCTGGCGATCGACAAGGGATTGACCTTCAAAGAAATCTTCACCGAACTAGACGACGATAAAGATGGCCAACTAAATGTAACCGATTTATTGAGTGGTTTGAAAAAGTTAGGCACCTTCGGTGACATCACAACTGAAGATGCAAAAGCTGTAGTGGACCAGTTCGACCACGACAAGAACCAGAAGATCTCAATGGACGAATTCATCGACTATTTCCAGGATAGAGTCTCGAGAGTTACCGCTGATCGAAAGCAAAAACGTGCAGAAAAACTAGCCAGTAGATTCAAGGACACCATGAAAACAGCCAGAGGAAAAGGCTTGACTACCGAGGATTTGTACCAGCATTTCGACAAGGACTCAAGCGGCGGAATCATCGTCAAGGAAATGGAGTCCGGTTTGAAGAAGCTGCCTTACTTCAAGAACGTGAGCACCGAGGAATTACAAGCTTTAATAGAAATTCTTGATGCTGATGGAAGTGGCACCGTGTCATTGCAAGAGTTCAAAGACTTCCTTGATGAGAGTGATGCCCCAGTGCAACTGTCACCACGAATTACTTCAGGTGGTGCAGCAGCAGGTCCTAATAAGCACGTTCCTTCCCCTGGTTTAAAGAAACTACAACAGCTTTTAGTTAAAGTAGAGGAAAAAGGTGCCACAATCAAGCAGCTATTCGATAACATGGATGCCGACAAAAATGGCCGCGTTACTCACAAGGAATTAACCGCTCAACTCCGTAAGATCCCGCAATTTGATAGCATTTCTGGTGAAGAAATTCGTGAAGTTCTTCGCGAAGTTGACACAAATGGTGACGATTCCATCACTTACAAAGAGTTCGTCAGCTTTATCCGCGACGGCCAAGCTCCACCAAGTAGCAACGGAGCAGCAGCATCACGAACACCAAAAGATATTTTTATTCGTGAAGTTCACAGGATTGCAGTTCACGATGGAGGAGTCCACGGTCTGTTGGCTGCGCTAGACAACGACGAAGATGGACTCATATCACTTGCTGCGCTAATGAGACTGTTACGACGTGAAAAAGCGACTGATGCTATCACTGAGAATGACATCGACAAGCTATTGGACCCAATATGCAAGAAAGGAATGATTGAAGTCCAGGACTTCTTGAACTTCGTCGAAAACAAGGTGATCATCGCACCTGCAACCCAAGACGGCAGCGACGACGACTTTGAAGGCATTCCTATGGTTAAGTACGAATTTTCTAACGATCCAGAGACTAGAGCATTAGAAAAGAAAATGCGAGGAATCGGCCGGATCTTGGCCAAGCAGGGATTGGACGTGGAAGGTCTGTTCAAAGGCTACGACTTGCGCGACACAGGCTTTGTTCGACGATCTGAATTTCTTGAAGTAGTTTCCAAGATGGGATTATACATTCTTGAACAAGGCAAAGTGCTTGAAGGGGGAGAGAACGAGAGTGACATCCGCAAGTTACAGCTGTCACAAGTTGCGAAATTAAAAGGTGGAAATAACTCTCCTTACATGACCAACGCTGCAAGAGCCGCGCGAAAATTAGTCATGAATGGCAATGACGTCAACGGAGATGAGTTCAAGGAGCACCTGGAGACCATGGCGTTGATCAACATGTACCGCCAGAGCCAGAAGAAACTGTTACTGCAGCGAGTTCTGTCGCACTCTTTAGCCACGATCATAAGAATTTATCCAAGATTTGGTAAAACTTTATTCTTTGAGCAGCCAATAACGAACCCTTTCAACCACGAAGAAAGGTTCATCATCGACACAAGTAACGACCCAGAGATCAGGTTGGTGACGTCAATGGAAGAGTGGCTGTACTTGAGGCAGGAGGTAAGAACCTGTCTACCAGATGTAGGCCTTGGCCCCGACCCGGTTGAAGCCGAGATGTTTGACCGAGATGGAAGCGGCAACATACAAGTCGTGTTGCTTCCTCACGAGACCTTGTATTTGCCTTTTACTTACATGACGTTGATCCCATATGTCTCCAATAGCAATGATAACCTCGTGAAAAAGAAGGTGGATAACCGCAAGTCGATCATGGACAGCAAGGACGCGGGCTACGACTCGGTGCAAAACACCAAACACGATGATGCCGATGAGGTTGAGCCTAAACGATGCACAGAAATCAGAGTAATTTCAGGCTCTCATGGCCACATTGTGGCCGTCGTCAAGGTCAACATTTATCCACGGCCATTCGTGGTCAATCGCACCATCCGTTACTTCGAGCCAGAGAACACCGTGATGAGGCGTCGAATACAACTAGTTCATCATCTTAAGAACCCCACATTTCCTGGTGAATTTAGCTCAGCTTCGAAGTATATTCACTGCGTCGAGGGCGGAGACTTGGGTGGTCACGACAGTAGTAGCGATGGCGTCATAAATGGGAACAGTCAAAGCAGAGTCGTCCTGGAATGGGGTCCCAGCAACTCCTCAGTTAGTGGCGCTATTGACATCCTTCTCAGGTACAAATGTGGTCCATTCCCGCATATGGGCACGTTTCACTTACTGCTGTATGATGACCCATACCAGTCCAAATTGAGTGAAATATGGCACGTGATAATCCAGTCAAGACAGCGATTAGACATACATTCCAACGTGGGATCTCCAGCTGCCGTCGACCTCGTTGTTCGCGGCGATCGGTATGCCAGAAGAGCCAGAGCGTTTACATCCCCATCTCCAGACACTTTAACATTCGATCCACATGGTGTTTTCCAAGTAGTACCTGGTGCATACAACCGTGTCGCCCTCAACTGCACCCCGCGATCTCTGGGCTCCAAGAGGGTGTCGATTAATTTAGTCGACGTGGATTCCAAGGAATTATTGAACGCTTGGATTCTGACTCTAACTGCGGGCGCACCTGCCACCATGAAGACATATGATGTCGACGTAGTGAAAGGCAAGGCGACGCACAAGAAGATAATTTTCAAGAATCCTTGGGATGTAGCCAAGAAGTTTGTGCTAGTGAGTAGTGATGACAGCTTGATGCGCCCAAGAACGCCCACTCTTGATGTGGCTCCACACGGCAATGCTTACCTCCGTCTCCTTTTTACCGGTGTAATAAGCGCTGGTACCACTGAAGTTTACTTGTTTTTGAATGACGAATACGGCCAGAACGAGGAGAGCTTCTTATTCCGACTAAGAAGAGTGAGTGAATACTAGACTCAGCTTAGATAGTACAATGTATAAAGTATATAAAGACATTTTTTACAAATTATTAGTTGCCATGAATGATTCCGTCCCTACGTCGTCGACGCATAGCACGGAGTCCTTGCACGTACACCAATGCAGCTACTAGCGCAACGAGTAACGAGATATCAGCAAGCACATCCTGATCTAATTCCACGAAATATTGAGCCAGATTTTGACTCTTGCTGTGCTCAGGCTCTGGACTCTCGGTTAAGTCGAACAACGTGGTCTCTCGCACGAAAGTAGAGAGGATCTGTTGGCGCCACTTCTTGACGTAACCTCTTACCTGCTCCATTTCACTATTGAACTGCGCTACGACGTTCTTGTCTACAAAGTCTAATGCGTGAGTGACTGCGTCAACCACGAATGGTGGAAACATTGTGGCGAGTAGGTGGTGCAACTGCTCGTATGTGATAGTTATCCCCAAGCTATCTTGTATCACTTTATGCGATGATAGTAGGAACAGAGCCAATTGACGCGGCAATTTCGCATCAGGATCATGAGTGGCTGCTTGATCATAATACCGTTTTGCCAGATGAAAATCCTGGTTGACGCCGTCTCCTGACTCGTACATGATACCCAGGTTGAACACAGCTTGTGTATGCTGTAAATCTGCGCTTAATTGGTAATACTTGGCCGCTTCGTTCTTGTCAACGTCCATACCAGCCCTACCATAGTAGTAAAAATCTCCAATTCGTAAGTAGGACTCTGCAGCTCCTTGGGACGCCGACAGTCCGTACAACGACAAGGCCCTAAGCTCACAATCCGCTTTAATAGTTCTCAAATCCGAAGAGTTGGCGTGTGATTGATTCAGTAGTGAAGACATCAACAACACTTTGTCGTCAACACCTAGCTCGGTCACGTAGCTTCCTGATTCCTTTTCTATTTTCGCCGCGTCCGAACTGAATAACACAGATTGATTCTTGGATTGAATGCTACTAGGGCATTGTTGCTTGGATAGTAAAAATGCCGCGTTAAACTGGGCCGACTCGACTCCGATGGCAGCATATTGTGCGTAAATCATCAAAGCTTCTGGCAGGCGGTTGAGCTCATATAGAGACGCTGCGTAGGTCAGGTCGTCCATCCATTCCCCTTTCTCTGCAACAACCCGAAATCCGTTAACAGCTGTTTCGCAAGACTTTGCAACACCAAAACCATTTGCTGCCATATGCGATAACCTATGTATTGCCAAGACGTTACCTTTCTGAGACGCAGTTGAGTAGTACAAGGCGGCGTCGTGCATTGAAACTTGAGAAAAACCAGCGTTTTGTAGTGCCACCATGTCCTCTCCCATGAGCATTTCGCCCATGTAATAGCCGGCGTCTTGATGCTTTGTCAGCACTTTTTTGAAATAATCGAGCGATTTGGAGTAATTCCTTTCCTCGCCGATTCCTTTGTAAAACAAGTAACCTTGGGTGAGGATGCCGAAGGTGTCACCACGTTTGGAGGAAAATGATGCAAGCTTTTTTATCTTCTCGATAATAACTTCATCTGCGGATAGAACAGAGTTGAATATACTGCTATTGGGGTCGTTATTGTACAGCAATGCCAAGATATAGGCCAACTGTCCTGATGCTGAGGTGTGGGAAAGTGAAGCTGGGATATTGATATATTTGATAGCTTTCTCAATATCTTTTTCTGCGTACCTTGATCCGTGGAGGTACATAGATCCTAAGGAAAGCGCCGCATTAAAGTCATCTTCGGCTGCTAAATGTATGTAGTAATCAATGACTTCATTATCAAGTTCTCTGCGACCTTTCGATTTGGCTGACTCTAATTCGTTTAAATGTGGCTTATCAATATGAGTAGAAAAGATATTTCGTTCTAAATTATTTGCGACTATATTTGCTACAAATTCATAGTGGCGCAGTGCTGTTTCGCATGATTCTGGGACACCGATACCATTTAAATATCTGTACCCAATTCCCATATTTGCTTGTGGATTTTCTGCTAACGCTGACATATATTCGAGCATCAAAGCACGGCCTGCATCCATAGGATACAATCCATTGTATACACCAGTACTGTAAATAGTAGCTAGTAAGTGTGATGCCTCCGGATGTCCTAAATTGGCTGCCTCCACAAGTAAGTCGTACGCGTATGATGTATCGAAGTCATATTGATGAAGGCTTGACAATTCATAGAGAGCCGATGACAATACTTTATCGGTGTCATCTGCCGCTTGATCAATAATTTGCCTGTAGTAATATGACGCCTTCTTTTGATGCTGTTCATTCCATGTCCAATGATTCCGACCAAGTCTACCTTTGTACTGCCTTGCCAGCCTCAGCAACGCTTGCAAGTCGTCCAATGTATGCACACTTGAAGTGACTACTGTACATACCAGCAGCGTCAAGAGCAACCACATTGCCACGACCTTCTTCAAAATCCTTTGTATTCTTTTTCTCTAATTTCTCTCTTCTTCCCTCTCTTCCTGTCTACAAATATACAAGGCCGGCTCAAATATTATCTGTGTATTCACAGTATATATACATGTATTAATATATACAATGGCTGTACCTTGTGATCATTTGAAAATTCATATGGAATTTTATAGTATGCGCTATTGACCTTGTTGATGATTCTACAGAATAGCGCCAATAGCAAGCTCATTCATATTATTTTTATCTTTCTAGCCTAATATACAATATAATACAACTATTTCGTTTGGAATCTACTTGAATCTGACATCAATTTTTTTATTGTGGCCTACTAGTGACAAGCCCATCGCCAAGGTCTCGCAAAATTCAAGTCTCAGGTTGCTTGTTGGCGAAGAGTGTGTTTAGCACTAAGGAGCATCTCGGCGGTGAGAGCAGTGATCACAAAGGAGTCTAAGCACTAGTAAATGGACAAACACTGAGTTTAACTTTGTAAGTTCAGTAGCATAATATAGACAACAAAAAAAGCATTAATCAACCAGAAGATAAACTAAAGGAAATATATAACACCTAGATATAATAGAAAGGCTTAATATTATTATAAAATGGAGAATAGATGGTTTGACTTAGACCAGAATGATGACAATCATCTAAATATCTTAGATAACACTGGAATGATGGGACTATATAGTGGATATGGGATCAATCCATCGGACAATAGTAACAATGGACTGTTAAATCACAATTACATTAATTCGTCACCAAATCATCATAATTATATGTTCGTTCCGCAACAAGGATATCCAAATCAATCATTACAACAACCACTACACGGTGGTCATGAAATTTGTGGTAACTGTGAATCAAAATATGCAACTGCTGCATGTTTACAGTGTAATCCTGGTTGTGAATTCTTATGTAATAATTGTGCGACAAAACACAATGAAATGAAGAGTTTACGCAATCACGAAGTTGTCTCATTGGATGTATACCACTCAATCAGACAACAAAAACACATGAATATCCACATGAATAATTCGATGAATAATTCAATGATGCACATGCATCCTAATTTAATGGACAATAACGATAACCTATTTTTTGAATCAATTTCAAGACAATCACCTCCTGGACACTCTCCAATACGAGGATCAGAATCACTTTTAATGCAGGAAACAATTGACAAGTCTGTCATCGGTGTAGTTGATTGCACTGAGGATGAATTTTTAGCACTTACAAGAGGAGAAAGTAATTCCGTAATCATGAAAGTTATGAATCGTACTGGCTGCGAAGTGTTTAATTCTACATCGCCACTAGGGAAACAAGTCATAGTACGTGGAGGTCAACTTCAAGTTGAACATGCTAAAAATATGTTGAAGGAGTATCTGATGTCCCAAGAACCACTTGGAAACTTACATCTTTTGAATCCAAGTCAGCACGCAGCGATCCCGTCGAATTTATTCAACGATATTTCAGCAACTTCTCTCCTCAATACTCGCAGAACTTCAAGCAAACTTGTCACAATACCTAAGGATAAAATTGAAAATGTGTACGGATCACATGGTCTCCAAATCAACGAAATTATGAATTCAACGGGCACAACTATACAAATAAAGAACGAGGCATTGTCTCAATTAGAACACGCGGCAGGAATGATGTGCCTCGAAGTAAGTGGAAATAGTTTAGATGTCGAGAAAGCGGTGGAATACATTCAAGCAACCTTACAACGTGGAACAGTTACTGGATTAATAAATCCGTTAATCTTACAAGATAAAGTTAACTCTAGCTCCATGCTGTATAACACAACTGCTTCCAACAGTGGAACTCCCATCACGCAATCTAGCGCATTGAATACTAGTGCTATGTTCAATGCATCGTTTAGTAATGCATGGAGTGAAGGTGGTAGTAGTGTTTTATTCAGCACAATTGTTGCTTCTGGTAACGAGCAACAACCACCAGTTGTAGCTTCTCCACTTACCACAACCGTCGCTGCACCTACTACAAATCAATTAACACCCGTAAAAAGTGTTGTCAACATCCCGGTTGCATCGGACAATGCCACAGGCCCTGAAATCGTCTCATACATGGACTGCCCTCACGATAAAGTCAAGCTAGTTATCGGTGCGAAAGGAGTGATAATCAAGAACATCATGAAGCGATCCAAGACTACTATTATAATCGACGAGAAGTTCCCTGAAGGTCATCCCCGAAAAGTAGAAATCAGAGGCAAAGCGGATCATATTTTGGTCGCAAAACAGCTGATTGCATGTGTCATTGAACATGGCCCAACTATTCTAGATGAAGATAAAGCCGGTGCTACCGCGTCTATTGAAGGAAGAGCTAAAAGCGGCACACTTCTATCATCCGCTACGAAAAGCAGATCCCCAGACCAAGTAGGCGGTGAAATCGTGTCTATTTTATGCCCTGCAGACAAAATTTCTATTGTTATCGGCGCGAAAGGAGTAATTATTAATGAAATTTCTCGCAGATCAAACGCACAAATTTCTATTGATGAAGACCCAAGGAACTCGATAGCTGAGACAGCCAAGGCGCTACTAAGCGAGACCATCAATAGTAGTGACAGCAATGAGCTATCTGACTTGAGACGGATTGAAATAAGAGGATCACTAGAAGAAATCGAGGTTGCGAAGGGTTTGATTGAATCTGTGGTAGCAAATGGCCCTAACGTGTTGTACGCCGCTGATGCAACCAAGGCAAGTGATGAACTTAAGATTCCTACAGCTGTCAAAAAATCACTTGAAATTGCATGTCCTAAGGATAAAGTCGGAGCTCTCATTGGTAGTAAGGGGATTATCATCAAAGAAATAATGAAAAAAAGTAACACTCAAATCAGTGTCGCGGAGGAAGTCATTCAACACGATTTCTCACCTGTTCACGGCGGCGTGTCTCCAAATTTCATTGATTCTCGCATGGTAACCATTCGCGGATTTCCTGAAGATATTGAGATATGCAGAGCGCTTATCGAAGAGATCATTGGTTCCGATGTCAACTCGCCTGAGAGTAAGTCACCAAGAAGTCTCAATAACTCTGGCACTGACTTACTCTCATCGATGTCAGCACCTTTGAGTAACGGCTCTCCTGCGATACAATCCAGTAGGACTAACAGTAATAATCCTAAGCTTCCAGGATCTTTCCCAGCGTGGTCTAGTCAGAGTGATGCAGTTGAGACACTAAGTGTTCCGTTGGAGCGCATGCGCGACATCATTGGCATTAAAGGTGCTGTTATAAAGAAAATAAGTACCCAATCTGGTGCTAAAATCACCGTGGATAACGACTTGCCACAGAATGCGCCTCGAATACTTGAGTTGCGTGGAACTATGGAGCAAGTAGAGTCGGCCAAAGACATGCTTTTGACTATTCTAGAGAATCCAAGTCGCAAAAATAGTGGCAACGACATGGATTATTCGCCTGGTGCGTACTTGAAGAGCTTGGACGATGAGATGCTTTCGAAAGGACTAAATCCGAATGTTCAAATAGTCCACAACATCGATTTCGCATCTACCTCCGCTGTCGCAGTCATCAATAGCAGGAAACAGTTGCTAGATAAGATAGTATTCTTCTCAGGCACTGCTATCAACATGAGAAGCGTCGACAAAGAGGGTGTTACTCTCCGATTAGTAGTTGAAGGCTTTCCCGATGCCGTGCAAGATGCAACTGGTCTCATCCATAAGTTGTTTTTCGATGCAATAGCTCCACCTGGTTCATACGTGAAGAACGCCGCGTCGTACATGTTGCAGAGTGAAGAAGACATAGTGTGCGATGTTCTGGATTGTCCATCAAACAAAACGTGGTTGCTTATCGGCCATCGTGGTACTAACATCAAAGACATCATGAGAAAAACAAATGCTACAATCAGTGTCATGAAGACCAAGTACTCTACACCTTTGGTCGCTGACTCCCCAGTCCGCATTGAACCTATCGACTCAACCGGTGTGCCAACGACTATTCGTCGCGTAGTTATTATTGGAACAAAAGTAAGTATTACATCCGCAAAAGCTATGCTTATCAGTCTCATCAATGACTACAAAGAGGACGAATCGAAGGATGGCAAGATGAGCCGCAGAGGTGCGTACGATGACGAGGATGAGGACGACGAGGACGACGAAGACGAGGACGATGAAGATATTCCTGGTAAAAAATCAAGCAATTACATCACCTCATCTTATGATGACGAGGACGACGACGGCGACGATATTCAGCACTGCTCCATTGAATGTCCCGACGATAAAGTGGGACTAGTTATTGGGTTCAAAGGTGTTGTCATCAAGTCAATGAAGAAGATTTCCAAGGCGGATATCGTAGTTATTGGCGCAGTAATCAACGGGAAACAAACCAGAATTGTTGAGATTAAAGGCACAGAAGCGCAGGTACAAGCAGCAAAAAAGATGGTAGAATGTGTGATTACCCATGGTTCTGACGCGTTAGATTTGTCTGGAGACACCTCACTTGCACTTGGCATCATCACTAAAACAATTGACTTAACTCAAGACAGCGTCAAGATATTGACGAATGAGTTCGGTCCTAGCTTGAAGTCTGTGTCCCAGCGCACTTTGGCCTCAATTAGTGTTGTACCTCCCAAGAAAGCAACTACAGACGGCAATATCAAGTGTGTCACTGTTAAGGGTACTCTTGCCTATGTAAACAATGCGATGGCAATTATTCAAGAATGCATGGACAAAAACGGTATTCAAGTGATAGGCAAATCATCTAAATACGATGACGACGAAGAAGACACTGGTAGCGGTAGCACATCCAACTCCCCAACCTCTCCTATTCACACCAGCAGTGGCACCAATGATTGGTCCTCGGGATCATTCTCCTACATAGCAGCTTTAGAGGGCGACAAGAATATGATTTCTGGATCAAGTATCAAGACTAAGTTGGCGCAACCTGCCAGTGGTAACGTCGAAGCAGATGTTGATGATGAATCTAAAGGTGCGTCGAAAGGCGGTGTGAAGTCACCTCAAACTACTAAAGTTATCGCTTGTCCTGTAAGTAGAGTTGGAACATTAATTGGAACTAGAGGAGTTATTGTCAAAGAGATCATGAAAAGATCAGGCGCAATAATAGTTGTCAATGAAGCATCCGTGCCCGATCCGAGCAACCCATCACAGCAAATTCGAGAAGTCCAAATCAAAGGATCAAGAAGTTCCGTATTATCAGCAGAAAAAATTATTCGTGGTCTGATTGAGCATGGCACCAGAGTTTTATCTAAAGGATATGAAGTATAAACCATAAAATATTATTATAAAGGAACACATAGTATTAGCACAATTATAAATTATTAATAACATATAGTAAAAAATGAAATTATCTTTATTAACTAAGCGTATTAACCTTTGGCTTTTTCATGTTTTCCTTCTTTCTTTTTCTTTGAATCAGAGGAATTTCCAATTTGATTACCACCAGTTCTGCGACATTCTGATTGCACTCCATTAATCAACCGAGTCGAGTGGAAAATATTTGTTGCCTGTGATCTTGAATCGTTGGGTGATCTACCTTTACCTGCACCTCCACTTGATTTACCTATTGTTTTCTCTCCCTTTCGTCCCATTTCTTGAGATTCAGTTAACGTTCTGTTTGTTTTGTGCCTTTCTCCTCTCTTTTCTCTTCTCTTTTCTCTTCTCTTTTCTCTTCTTTCTCTGACACTTATTAATGGGTGTGGAATACCGGTATGCCTCATCGAAATTTTCGAAAAAAACGGAGAAAAAGGACTTTCCTCTTCATTCCGACAGGTTTCACCTGGAAATACGGTATAAATCAGGTCGATATGTATAAGATGAGTGTCTATAGCAAGTAGTTATGTCAAGCAAGGTATATCGCCGTGGACAGAAGCGATGGTATCGCGCTGTTCACCAAGTAATCGTAGGTAATATTCGTGAGAATATTACAAGAATTATTAAAGATCGGAAAGGTAATATAATAGAATTGACAGAGGAGGAGAAGTTGCATCAACAATGGCGTCTGGGTTATAACCTATTTGCATCTGATTCATTCTATGAAGCACTTGATATTTTAGAAAAGGTGTGTGCAAATGGTGAACAAGGTCTTGAAAACCGTAAAAATGGTATTGAAAGTGTATCAAAAAATTCAAATCATCACTTAATCGCTGGGAGATGCTGCGTTCAATTGTTTCTGATAACAACAGCGCATTATCACTTGGAATCGGCTTATCGGCATTTTCAAAATTCGATTGAAAGATTACCAGTTGATCTAACAACTATGTTCAAGCTTCCGGCTATTTTATTCGAATTTGGTCGCATGTTGGAATTGTATGGATCTTTTGAAGCTGCAATGGATTTGTATTCAAGGATCCTTACCAATTTCCCCAATTATAGGGGATATTTCGATGTCATGTACAGAAGTGCTATCGTAGGCAAGTACATCGCTGATATCACTGTGAACGCCAAAGATAAAGAGGAAACATTGAATAAATGCATCGACATTTTCCAGTTTTTATTGGAGGCTTTACCTCTGAGCATAAACGACGTGCATGTTGTATTTATGTATGCGAGGTCGTTAGAAGTGTCAACCAATCCGGCGATTAGGTACAGGTCTACTGGTGCGTATCAAGGTTTGTATGAATACTGCAAGTTACATTGCGAGCCATCTATATGCAACACCGATAGTTATGAAGACTTTAAATCCTGGTTGAATGACCCTGTAACATATTTGTCCATTGGCGACCACGCTTATGACTATACAGAGCCTTTGATATGCAAGGACGCTTACGAGAAATACGTGAGTAGGATACAGCAGGAGCATGGTGTTCGCGATTTCAACGACCTTGCGCAGTACATTGAACTTGAAGTTGCATTGAAAATAGCCAAGAATTATGCAATATTTCAAAATTACAACCTTGCTGTGAAGTATGGCGAGATAGCGTTGAAGCATAATCGGCTGCATAAAGAGACCAGAATATGCATGTCAAAGTGGTCCAAGATATACGAGAAAACGTTGAAAAGAGAGAAAAATGCGGTCAACACGTTGCGGGATCACTGGAGAAACAGAGCGTGGTCACAAGGATTTATTAAGAAATTAAAGAACAATATCATACAAGAAATGGAGAATAAGCTGCAGATGAATCGCTGGAGGCTGGACACCCGTGAGCAGCTGGCGTACTATGGCAGAGACAAATGGAGAGCAAAGTTCATGTTTGAAGACGAGTGTGCGAGGAGGGTTCAGCGTTTATTCAGGCGGAAAAAGACTCTTTGGGCATGGCAACATGCCAAAAGGGCGCAGCAGTTGAAGAAAACAGTCGAAGTTTATCAGATGTATCTTCGCAACAAGTATGACTACAACGTGCGCATGTTAGTGATAGAAGTATGTAATCATCGATTTACTCCGCGTAAACACATCATTCACAGGGTTCGTTTGGTAATTGAGGAGCAGGATGACGCCGCAAGAATCATAAGAAAATGCTACAAGGCTTACAGTATACGCCAAGCATTACGCCGTTGCATCAAGCGGCGAAGAGAAGAGTTATACCGCGCCAACACCAAAGCAGCGATAGTTATACAAGCGTATGCACGACGAAAGTTGGCTTATAAGGCCAGAAGACGCATGATTATCAGGTGGAAAGCTTGTGCTAAAGCCGCTAAAATTGTTCAAAAATTTATTCGTTGGAGGAATAACACATTTCAGCACAGTGTTACTCGAGTACTGACTCAACTGAAGCTGAGGCGCAAGAAAGCCATGAAAACGATGCGCCACGTGTTCTTGCGTAAAATACGCGTTTATATCAGGTATATTAAACGAAAGCGGCTACACGATGAGAAGAATTTCAAGGCGTTAGAGGCAAAACGGCTGAAAGAGGAATCAGAGTTACGGTTTAACAAAGCAATCCGCATCATTAAGCGCTGCTTCTATCGGATCCGAGACAAGACAATGAGTAACATTGCCTTGAAAATATTTAGATCGAGAAGAAATGCCGAATACTCCATTGTTGCTACTAAAAAACTAACGACTATGATGGAAGACGGCACCGTGCGATATAGGAACCCTGGAGTGCGTCAGAATACCCCGCAATACATCGAAGCACTGGGTAAAGCAGCATCATACTGTCCAGGTAACACTGGTGCTAGCAACGACTCGGCTGACAATGGACCAGAGGAGAACAGAGAAGGGTTCACGCATGTCGATTCCTTGATGCTGAGTATGTTGTTGAAACATCGCTATTGCAACATGCAGCAATTGATGCTACACGACATTCAAGATGGAGACAACCCATCGTATCAATTCGATCTGTTGCTGGGCATTGGGCACTGCAAATCCCTTCGAAGTGTTTATATACTTGGTGGTAATTACTCGGAGGAATTCATAACGGGAATGCTGGCACAAGTGCAAATAGAGAATGCAGCAATCAAAGAATTGTTCATTGAAAATGTGTATAAACTGAGCAAGGAGTCGGGATCCAACAGGTTGTACTACGGCAAAGATATTGCTTTGGCTGGCGGCCGCTTATTGTGTGACTTTTTCAACTATTCTTTGCCTGGTATCGTGACGCTGTCACTTCACGGGTGCTACATAAAGGATGAGGATTTGGACTTGATGTGCAATGGCTTGTCAGTCAACACCTCGTTGCAGCGGTTGATACTTTCGCGCAATCTAATCACGGATTGTGGATTCAATGCGATATTCCGCGCGATACAATCAAACTCTAAAAATGCTATCAAGTTCTTGGATTTTGGCTGGAATTTAATTAGTTGCCGCAAAGAAATGTGCAACCTTCTTGACAGTTATATAAGCATATCAACCGAGGATTGTTTGCACGTTTCCCTGGTGTTCAACCTGATAATTCGACCATATCACCCGCCTATTTCTGTTCGCAGAAGAGTGGAAATTATTGTCGATTGTAATGATTTACATCAAAATACCGAGACAGCTGCTGTGACCAAATCCCCATCATCCCAACAGGCTGTTCAACGCAATCCTGACACAGAAGCTAACAAGAAAAGTGCCAAGAAGAAGGAATTCATATCTCCGAAACGCATGTTGAAGCAACTGGCGATCCACCACGACAAGGAGCTGCCCTCTAATTCTGGTATTCTACCGAGTGGTAAAGCGTCGCCTGTGATTCGCCAGTCTGCCTCCGCACAAGGTCAAAGGAAGAACGAGACTTCGAGCAAAAAATAAAAGTGTATAAACCACCATGTATTTCTGTAACTGACCAATTAAGTCTATTACTGTCTCGCTTTTACGCGCATGCGAAGAAGGCAAGGACCTGGCGACGGCCGCATGCTTTTGGCGATGATCCCAACAAAATATCGCAGCAAGAAGAACGTATAAGTGGGGTCTGGGATTAATAGGACTTATTTGTTAGTGGTTGGAATGGACGAACTGATTGATAAAGTATATGAAAAACGACTTCTTTCTTCCAAGAAGCTGTGGAAGGAGCTGGCTTATTATATGGGATTGCTGCTGTGCGGAGTCAAGGATAGTTACCTTATTGATTGCTGTGCATTAAAGATAACTGTCGCAACAGAAATTATTGCAAAAATTGTCAACGCTATAAAGAAAAGGAGTAATAATGAGTTAATCAGCAAAGTTAGATTAGTTTTTGTTCTGCTGGACCAAGATATTATTGTGATAAGAGATGACGTGCTGATAAAGAAATTGAAGTTATTACGAGAAAATGATTGGACACAACATCCATTTATAGTTAATATTGAAGGAGAAGAGCCGAACATTTGTAACGACGAAGAAATCGCTAGAATTACAGAATGTTTAATGATAGCAACAAAAACGATCAATTTAGATAATTTACCTGGTATAATAAATATAAACAAGAATGGATGTATCGTATCTACAATTGGTTTTGTATTTGTAGCTGGTTGGCTTTTAAGCTATCCTTGTATTTACTATTACAATAAGCATCACGAAGGTGAAATAGAAGCAGCTACTAAGACTAAATTGAAAGAAGATAGTGAGATTGAAGTTGACGGTGCTTGTAGCTGCGATAATTCATTATCTATGCAAACATTAATTAAATACTATGTTACTATATGCATATCGGCATGTACAAGGAGCCAAATTCACTGTATTGAGTTTACTATTCCGAAAAAAATATACGAGCATAATATCTCTCTCCAACAACTATTTGAACAAGTAATCAGCGAAATGACTAGAAGTTTCAAGAGTAATTTCGAAGAAATCTCAAAAAAATCAAACTACATTTTGGCTATTAGTGATGTGAGTCTTAAAACAGAGGAAGTGCTGATGCCAGCTGTCATGTTATGAACTGGGTTGCCCACTTGGTTGTGTGCTTGGTTGACTACTTGGCTGGCTACTTGGTAGAGCTGATGGTTCATGCTATAGCGTTGATGTGACATTATGTTGTTATTGTAAATAGCTTTTCGCACGTAACCACTCTTACATATATTTTAGCTTACGTTTTCAGCCATCATGTGCGTGAAGCAAGACACGGTAGGAAACAATTGAATGGTAATAAAAATCAGGGATCTACGCCAATAGTTAATTTTCGGTCAGCTCAAACTGATCACGTCAGTCGTTAGCAAGTGATGTTGCTTTGCCATTCTTGTTTATCCATTCCATGGCGCATTGTCTCTTCGCAACTCTAAATACGACTGGGTTGGATTGAAGGCCCGGTCCTAATGGGCCGGGTGGTTGAAGCGAGGGTCGTCGTCCCAAGGCTCTCCATTTTTTAGTTTTCCTCTTCCAACCCGAGGGCGACACATGCCATAACAGTTCTTACCCAAGTTCATAGAATGTTTTTCATGCTTTTTTTATTGCTTTGCAGCATTTGTTCAATCTTTTGTTTTACGCGTCAAATAACACAAGATAATTTAGTTGGAAGATTTGAGTTCAGTCAGAAAGATTGTTTATCGGAACATTTTCCAAGTGAAACAGATTCCATGATGGGTAGTTTCGACCGTATTGAGGAGGTTGCTGTCGATAAAAGTTGCTTGCCTAGCAATGGTATTGGAACGTATCAACTGACATCTACTGCAAATATTTCGACTTTTAGAGGTTTAACAGAAGCTTCAAATGCACTATCCATTGATATGTGGATGAAGATTGACGATAATTTGCTAGATGCCGTTGAACTATTTACGATCGGATCACCAAGTGCTTCGTCAAGTTCATCTTTTTGTGATTATAACCTGCAGATACTGTATCAAGCTTCCAACATTTCTCTAAGGTTTTGTTCTTTAGTAGGAGGAATAGCATCTTATTCATATTCGGATGCTACAACTTTACCAAGTTTTGTCAATAAATCTACAATTTTTCATATGGTTACATCAATTGAATTTTATTCGGAGACTACAACATTTTATTTTACGTACCAAGGCATGCAAATGAGCACCACCACCACCTACTACGTGGTGGCCCACAAGTTTACTTTCAACGGAAATATCAACGGAACAAGTTTTAATTCACTATTAAGTTTCCAATCCTTTTTACCAGCAACTTGGGACCCATCTTTCAATTTCAACATTTTCAGATCGGAAAGTACCACTTCATCGCATAACGATATAAAATTGTACCAGCTGCTTGTCTACGGCGAGTCATTGAGCGAGGAGGAGATACTTGCCAATTACGAGGCCAAACTGTCTGATTCATTGCCAGTAGTGGCATCATCGACCTTATACATCAACGAGGACGGTATGGTGGGAGACCATTATGACACTCCGGCATATTATTTGAACGATGTGCCATTTGACGAGCTCAGCAGCATCCGCTTATACTTGTATGATCTGGATCAGTCAGCTATTAGCCCCAATTATGACGACTCCTCAAGCCAAGGTCGAGACAGCGTGCAGCTATTATCATTGCCCACGAAAGGTGTTTTGTATGATTTAAGTGGCAATGTTATAACCTCAGTTCCTTACGTCATAACATGGGACAGTAATTTCAACGGCTATGGAATGAAATATCGACCAAAACGCAACGAGTATTCAGTTTCTAAGTACGCGCAGTTTACTTATAGAGCTCAAGATGTTGTCACGGGACTGTACTCTATCTATAATGCTACTGTGCAACTAATCGTGCAAAGTGTGGACGACCCCCCATACTTCAAGACTAACTTTAGCACTAACGCATATATTGGTAAAGTAGTCATACTTTCACTGTCCGGTTCGGACGATGACAATAAGATAAGAGGCGCTTGGTTAGACATCACTTCACTCCATGGATATTTGTACGACGTAGCTTCCAACGGCACAATGCTTGGCTTAATCGAATCCGGAAATAGGTCGCTTTCTTCTCTTAAAATTGCTTACTCAAGCAAAAGTAACGAGACATTTTATAACAGTTTCATCACCAAGGACAAGTTTACATTTTACCTTGTAGATGAACTGGGTAAGAGGTCAGTGTCGAAGTCGTATGAAATCAACGTGTACACGGGAATAGTTGCCACAGCATCAAGTTACGCGACTTCGCAACTGGCAACCGAAGACTCTGTTAGTAATATTACAATTTATGCGGAAGATGTTTCGGGTAAAAGTAGAGATTTATACGTTACAGTAGGAAGCGGCTGCTCTCACGGTCAACTATATGAATCGAGTAAAGCGTATTCATTATCAGACGAAGTGGGCGTGGGAGTCGCGCTAGCTCGTGTTATTAGCGCAAGTGAGTACACTTCTGGAATCATGGTTAAGTATATGGGAAACAAGAATTACTTCAATTACCCAAGTGTTATGTGGAATGGTTCTGCGTTGCCTACCAGTACCTACGACTCATTTTCATACTACGCTCGAACGGACAACTTCATCCAATCTAATGCCGAGACTCAATTTATTTCAGTAAGGAATGTCAACGATCCCACAGAGATTACCTTCGCTTATCCTGACAACGCGGACAGATTTATCGCATATTCTAGCACACCTTCTGGTGACGACGAGCTGTTTTTTACCTCATCAATTGTAATTTCCGGGTTTACTTTGGTGGACGTGGATTTAAACGTCGACATCATCAAAGCGGAGGTGCTGGTCAACAACGGTTTCGTAACGTTGAACCAAGACTATATTCATTTACTCGACTTTCAAAGCTCGAAATACTGCGTTGCTGGACGAAGATGGGGATGTCTCGGTAGCGGTTTCACTGACGATCGCATGATATTTGTGGGTATGCCTTGTGACATTGAAAACGCTTTAAACGGCTTGACTTACCAAACTAATTTGCTCTCCACAAAAGATGTTATAAATGTAACATTGTACGATGGAGTTACTGGTTTGTGCTTCGACAGTTCGCAATTATCAAGTGGAAGTATTCACAATGGCTGTTTAATTACATCGGTGGTGGTAGCAGTAGAAATTTCGAGTAATTCTAACGGTTTCATTGACCTTAGCAGTTTCCCTCTGGCCATAAGGATAGCTATAATTAGCGGTGTTGTAATACTCTTGCTCGTTATGTGTCGAATCTTATACTATAAAGTAAGAGCTGATATCAAGCGTTCTTTTAAATTAGGTCGATGCTTCATGATATGCTGTTGGTTTTTGATTGATCCTGGTATTATATTATCACCTAAGCAATGCAATATGCACCAAAATAGCGACAGCGCCAATGTGAAGGAAAATAATGTAGATGCTGATGTCAGTACTCTCATTTCAAGACTGAAACACAAGCTTACTGCTGATCAAATCGAACAATTAAACCAAATACAACGCACATTACAGAAGAAGAATACTGCGAATTCAAAAAGTAGTAAGAATACTCATATGAGTAAACCATGGGAAAAACCGAATCCACTTTGCCGTCCAGTCCGCACAACTGTCACTTCACACGATCAAGTGATGATTGACATTTGAATTAACATTTTTAAAATGTAAATTTTCTTTAATTTTTGTTGCTATTCATTTTTCTTTCTTGAGTGCATCAACCAATAACTTCACGTTACTTCCATACACACGGGATGCAGTTTGATTAATATCATCTGTAATTTTCGTATCTTCTAAAAAAAAATCAACAAGTTTTGTAAACTTTGCACAGTCAATTGATAGATTCTTCACTTCTTCTACTAGCCCCTCTTTCGATGAAAGTGCATCTATCGACATTTGCGTTAAATCATCCGAATCAGTGAACACTCTAAGCGCTTGTGCGCATTCCATCTCAGTAACTTGCATACCCACCTCAGCGAAGTATCTTTGCAGAGACGACAGCGACAGAGTGTCAGCACCACCTGTTAAGGTAAGAAATACTGCCTTGTATTGATCCATCTTCTTAATATGCAAATAAGCAATGTAGATCCTAAACTAAAAAGGAAGAACTTCTGAAGTTTTCCTATTTTGGACCGGCGGATACCGTTTGCACTTTGCCACGCAAAGAAGACGCAGAAAGCAACTTGAAGGAAGTGAGGAAATTCAAATGTACAATATTTACAATTCTTCCAAAATTTTACTGAAATAATTTGGCATATCATTAATACTGAAGAGCTCATCTTGGACGACACCGGCGCATGGAGTTCGGTCTTTACTATCTCCTTTTTCGCTATTATCTTCCTGAGAGAACGATTCGGTTCCGTTGGGCAGTATCAGCGACAAAATGTTACAGTCACTTACGACTTCCTCAACGAAATCTTCTTCATTGTCTTTAGTTGCATCGTCACCACGGTCTGTTTCATGTTGTATTACACTAGTAAGTACCCCTTTATCTTTTTGTCGTCGCAGTATACTTTCATCAATTGTATCACTGGAAAGCAGACGATAAATAAATACTGGCTTTGTTTGTCCTTCACGCCAAATTCTTCCAAGAGCCTGTAAATCAGTTGCGGGATTCCAATCCGGATCGACGAGAATTAATCTGTTCGCACCGGTTAGGTTGAGACCAACACCACCAGCTTTTGCTGATAAAAGCATCAAAAAGTAAGGCCCAGTGTTAAACTTATTCACTAAGGCGACTCTTTCTTGAGGTTTTGTGTTGCCGTCTAATCTAAGCAAAGGCCAACGCTTAGAATTTGCTAACATATTAATTATATCTAATGTTTTGATAAAGTTAGACACTATAACAACTTTATCCTTCACAGATCTCGTCTCATTCAAAGATCGTAATGATGTTAAAAATTGATTTAAAACAGTCAACTTGTTGGACGCTTGTAACTCGTGTGCAACAGTTACCGAGGGAGCGGCAGACCCATCGCCCTCTACTCCTATCCCATTACTTATTTGACGTAAGTGCAACAGGTTGGGCAGGATGCCTTTCACATTCGTGGGAGAGCTGCCTTCTTTACCATTTACGTCTAAAGTAGTGCATATTTTTTCCTTTTCGCAAATATACTGCAACTTTTGCTGCGAAGTAAGAGGACAAAACAGTAAGTAACTTTTTTTCGGTGGCAAAATAGACGACATGACATCATCTCGTGTCCTTCTTAGTAAGATATTTGATAAATGATGCCGCAACATCAACATAGGAGACCCCTCCGAACTACTGTTTGAAGCCTTTCCATTCATTATTGGATCCAGAAACATAGCTTTATACTGATTGAAGTCGCCCAGGTAACCAGGGCTCACAGCGTTTACAACAGCATACAGCTCGCCCAGATTATTCTGTATAGGTGTCCCAGTTAATATCAATCGTCGTGTTGCGATACAATTATCAATTGCTGAAGTAGTTTTTGTACCTAGTGCATTTTTTAAACGATGCCCTTCATCGCATACCAACACTTCAAAAGTATTTACAGTATTCAATGCCTCTGAGAATATTCGAAACATGTCATAACTAATTATCAATACGGGATGAACTGCAGCATGACTGATTATAAATTGATTAACAATAGCGTCTGCACTATTTTTTCCACTATTACTTGTTTTTTTGACATACAATGCTTTGTATGACAAGGAATTAGGCAACCATCTGTTAATCTCAGCTTCCCAATTTCCAACTAATGATGATGGACATACAATAACACCTTTAGCTCTACCATTTCGGCATATAGCCCATAATACACTTAAAGCAGTTAATGATTTCCCAGTACCCATTTCATCCGCCAAAATAGCACCAGTGACAATAGACAAATCAATACATAGAGATTTCTCGATATCTGTTCTTTCTCTATTATTATGTACTCCAAGTAATTTATCTAACAAAAATTTTGCACCATCAAGTTGATGAGGTCTCATAACTTTTTCTAATACAGGATCCATAGATGGACCAGTCGTGATACTAACTGGATTATCGATTGCAACTTCCTGTTTAGTTTTTTTGAGTAATGGTTGATTCTCATCAGCTGCTAACTCTGTAGTATTGCATAAGTCTACGTTATTCTCCACTTCTACAATCTTTCTAGCTATCTCTTCGTGTATTATTATGTCAAATCCTCCCAACATAATCTTTTTATTAGTGTTTTCCACAGTTATGAGTTTCATTACATTATCTCCAACCTTTCCTTTATTAATTGTTTCCTTATGACGATTTTTTAGCCACAACCAGCCTGATGAAGGTTGTGTAATAAGAAAACCATTCTCACTTACACCCCGTTGGTTATACGTGATGGAGTATGTAAAAGATGACATTTGTCGAACCTATAAATGGGATGTCATGAAGGAATATTCCTTTAACCCACTGATGCCGTTTAAATGTTTGAAATTCGATCGACGCTGTCTTCTTCCTTTTTTTCTTTCTTGGTACCGGCGTAGACAGTAATATGATTAATGTCCAAACAACCATATCGCTAGCCATAACAGCGATAATCGCGCCATGCAAAATCGCATTACTTCCCGCCAAGAGCGCACCGTGAGTACCTGCCGCTCCCTAGATATGTACCAAGGATGATGTTGACTCCCACGAAAACCCTAACATATCCCGAACAAGTAATTAATGATGTCTTCGGACAAGCTAGATGTTAATTATTTTAGTGCTTTGCAAGTCACATTCAACCTCTTCGCCGATCTTGCCTTAATATTACTATAAATTCCGACTGCAGTAGAAAGTAACTGTTATTTTATTGACTATTAGTAATCTAAATTAAAATTTAATCATTGTAAAATTAACACTTAACTAACGCAAGCTCTGCTTACTTACTGGTAGTGAATTTTTCACGTCTCCAGTAATCTCTGATTAAA